>Ga0326514_10001498_pt1 | contig 15236 bp, 11 predicted proteins | sample 3_2548_0518_D_FD_203653 | JGI IMG/M metagenome (GOLD analysis project Ga0326514, IMG submission 203653) | Bovine rumen microbial communities from UC Davis, California, United States - 3_2548_0518 | ecosystem: Host-associated > Mammals > Digestive system > Stomach > Rumen | place: USA...
GGCATCGCCATCGGCAAACAGTACTTCCGCAGCCGTGGCATCCGCGACGACATCGTGGAGAAGTTCAACCTCGGCTTTGCTCTGCCCAAGCGCGACGCCCTCGTCACCGCAGCCAAGGCCAAGGGCTATCAGGAGGAATTTCTCGTAAAGACAGGCCTCTGCATCCGCAACGAGCGAGGCGTCTACGACCGCTATGCCGGGCGCGTCATCTTCCCCTGGCTCAACGTCAGCGGACGGACAGTAGCCTTCGGCGGCCGACTGCTCGACTCACGCACCAAGGGCGTGCAGCAGAAATACGTCAATTCACCCGACTCCGAAATCTATCACAAGGAGCGCGAACTGTACGGCCTATTCCAGGCCAAGAAAGCCATCGCCAAGGAGGACCGGGTGTTTATGGTGGAGGGCTATACCGACGTGATAGCCATGCACCAGGCCGGCATCGAGAACGTGGTGGCCAATTCAGGCACGGCACTCTCCGTCTATCAAATCAAACTGCTTCGGCGCTTCACCCAGAACATCACCCTGCTCTACGACGGCGACGAGGCCGGCATCCACGCAGCCATGCGAGGCACTGACATGCTGCTCAGCGAAGGCATGAACGTGAAGGTGCTGCTACTGCCCGACGGCGACGATCCCGACTCGTTCTCGAAGAAGCACTCGGCACAGGAACTGAAGGACTATATAGAGAAGAACCAGACGGACTTCATCGAGTTTAAGACACGCCTGACGATAGAAAATGTGACTGACCCCGTAAAACGCTCGGAGGCCATCGGCGGCATTGTGAAGAGCATCTCCGTCATCCCCGACCAGATACTGCGCTCCACGTATCTCAGCGAACTATCCCAACGGATGGGCATCAAGGAACAGACTCTGATCAACTCGATGAACGACATGATACGCAAAGACATCGAGGAAAAGGAGAAGGAGGCTGCGAGAGGAGAAAGAAACACGCCCGACGCCGACGGAACAGGTACAGGGCAGACAATCGCAGCCGAGTTTATCGGCATACACTCCGTGGATGAACAGACCCGCGAGGTGGAACGGCTGCTGATACAGAGCGTCATCAGAAACGGCGAAAAAATAATCTTCGAGAATGTGGAGACGGACGACGGCGGCACCTGCAGCCTGACCGTCGCACAATATATCTACTACGACCTGTCGCAAGACGACCTGCAGTTCCACGACGAGCGCTACAACCAAATACTCGCCGAGGCCGTCAGCCACAGTGGCGAGACAGGCTTCGTGGCAGAAAACTACTTCATGCAGCACCCTGACGTACAGATCAGCCGCCTGGCCACGCAACTGGCCTTCGACCGCCATCAACTGGGCAGGGGCTTCCAGTTGAAGGAGAGGGAGGGCAGTCTGCGACAACATGTGCTCCATCTGGTGCTCGACTTCAGGATGGACATCGTGGAAAAGCGGTTGAAGGAGATACAGGCCCAACTGAGGCAGGTGGGCAACGACATGGAACGCATCAAGGAACTGCTGGCCGAATACAAGGATACACAAGAACTGCGTGACGCACTGGCCAAGCAACTGGGCAACGATCTGGTAATATAACGATGAACGGACTGCACTTCATACTCGTCGGCATCTATCAGTTGATAGTCATCCTGACCATCATCCACGTGGTGATGGACAACCGCCAGCCTGCCAAGACGATGGCCTGGACGCTGCTAATCTGGTTTATCCCAGTGGCAGGCATTGTGCTGTATCTGTTCTTCGGCATCAACACCCGCAAGGAGAAATTTGTCAGCCAGCGTAGCCTCGACCAACTCTCGAAGCGCTCGATGCTGGAGTTTGTAGAGCAGAAGGACCTGCGACTGCCGGAATCCTACAGAACCGTCATCGAACTCTTTGTCAACGAGAATTTCTCTTTACCCTTCAGAGGCAGTTCGTTTCAAATCTACCAAGACGGCTACACCTTCTTCCCCGCCCTCTTGTCGGCCATCGCCAAGGCCAAGGACCATATCCACATCGACATGTACATTTTCGCCGACGACGCTTTGGGACAACTGGTGGCTGACGCCCTGATAGACAAGGCACACCAGGGGGTGGAGGTGAAGGTCATCTACGACGACGTAGGCTGCTGGAACGTCAGCCACAGTTTCTATGAGAAGATGCGCAACGAGGGTATCGAAGTGGTGGCATTCCTACCCGTGAGATTCCCATCTTTTACCAGTAAGGTGAATTACCGTAACCACCGCAAACTGATTATCATCGACGGGCATACAGGCTTCGTGGGAGGCATGAACATCGCTCTCCGCTATGTGAAAGGCACAGGCAGTCAGGCTTGGCGCGACACGATGGTACAGGTGACTGGCAGCGGTGTCTACGGTCTGCAGCGCGCTTTCCTCGTTGACTGGTATTTCTGCGACCGTACGCTACTGTCCGACCGCCACTATTACCCTGTGGGCATCAGCACGACAGACAGCACGCTGGTGCAGACGGTGACGAGCGGCCCCGTCACCCCCTACCCCGAAATCATGCAAGGCTATGTCCGCATCATCTCGTCGGCCAAGAGATATGTTTATATGGAAACGCCTTACTTCCTGCCAACGGAATCCATCCTCTTCGCTATGAAGACGGCAGCGGCTGCAGGTGTCGACGTCAGGATTCTGGTGCCCTATCGCAGTGATACTAAATTTGTGGAATGGGCATCCAGAAGTTATCTGCGCGAGGCGACGGAGGCAGGCATCAAAGTGTCACTCTACCAGGCGGGCTTCCTGCATTCGAAATTGCTGGTGGCAGATGACGATATTTGCAGTTGCGGTTCCACAAATGTCGACTTCCGTAGTTTTGAGAATAACTTTGAGTCTAACATGTTCTTCTACGGAGAGGAGATGGCCGTCAGGATACGCGACATCTTCTTGTCAGACGAGCAGAGCGCCGTCCTGCTGTCCCGACTGCCCGATCGGATGCATCCCCCATTCCTGAAACGGCTGTGGGAGTCGCTGGTAAGGATGATGTCACCCCTGATGTGACGGGCGGAACAGGCTGAAGTTGACGCTACCGTAATAGCGGTGCTCTATGAAGTTCGGATGGCCGGAGAAGTCGTAGTCCTTACCATGCTCGAACACGAAGATGCCATCTTCCTTGAGCAATCCCTTCTCCATGATAAGCGAGGGTATAGTGGGCAGTTCCTTCAGTGCGTATGGAGGGTCGGCAAAGATAAAGTCAAACTGCTGCTTGCACGACCTGACAAAGCGGAACACATCGCCTCGCAAAGGCACACATACATCGGTATCGAGTTTCTTCAGGCAGTCCGTGATGAAACGATGGTGGTCGCGATCCTGCTCCACACTGATGACGTGGGCACAACCACGCGACACAAGTTCCAGCGAGATACTGCCTGTACCCGAAAACAGGTCGAGCGCCGTCGCCCCCTCAAAGTCGATGTATTGCGTCAGCACATTGAAGATATTCTCCTTGGCAAAGTCGGTGGTGGGCCTTGCCTTGAACGAACGGGGGATATCGAAGTGCCGCCCCTTGTATCTGCCGGTTATGATTCTCATCGTCCTTTGGTAAAGAGCGTCATCAGGTCGAAAGGCATCCCCGCTATCTGAGTGGCAGGTGCCCGATTGAACTCTGCTGACGGATTGATAATGTAAGCATTCTGCAGGTAAAGGCGCAGTTCCTCGAGCAGCCACTCTTTCTCAGGGATGTCACCTACGAGGTGCATCTCATCGTGCTCCGGCTGGAGGTTCAACTGCTTCCACACGTACAGCATGAAGTAGAGCGCGTCGTGCCCCTGAGAGGCATCGAAGACATTGCAGAACTTGAATCGGTTCTTATGAAAGGAGAAGATGCCCACGCGCTTGTCGAAGAAGTAAGCGTAGAGTTTGTTGCGATGGCCTGTAAAACTGCGCTGATGCAGATAGTTCCATACAGGCGAGGCAGCATAGATCAACTGGACATCGTCGAAACGGTCGTTGACAACCATCAGCAGGTCCTTATTGATGCCGAAGACAGCGACGGCATTGAGCGTGGGCATGACGTTATGGCCAACAGTCAACTGACTATCTGAAGGGAAGGCATGACGGAACAACAAGCCTTCCTCTGCCTCCAGAAACTGCTCGACGGGCACCAACAACACTGGTCCGTCAATCAGCACCCGCACTCTGCGGATACCTGACGACAGAATGTCGGTGGTCTTAAAAGCCTCACGCAGGTTGGCAGCCATCGATACACCGCTTTTCACGATGTAAGGCTGATAGACGATGGGCTGCTCGCGATTGGCGATGTCCGTTGTCGTAAACGACAATGAGTCACGCCCCACGCGAATCGTCAGTTTCTTGTTGGAAATGGTCTGTTCACTCATGATGGTCACCGTCTAACTCATTCCTGCCACCACACTGGCTATGCAGACGGCAAGCAGACCTGCCGCCACAAGGGCCAGTATGATATTGATTTTCCCGTTGGATATCTGCATAATCGGGTGCAAAGTTACGAAAATTAGGCCACACATTTCACAGATTAACACAGATTAATAGGTATTTTCAGAAAGAATCTGTGAAATCTTCGGCTTTTTTAGTAATTTTGCAAACAAAATGATTCAGGACGAGTTGAAATACCGCATCTTGCAGGCGCTTGGCTTCCCACCGACAGAGGAGCAGGCGCATGCCCTCGACATGTTCGGGCGATTTATGACTGACCGTCAGGAACACGCGGTGATGATACTGCGCGGGTCAGCCGGTACAGGCAAGACCACACTGGCAGGTGCCATCGTCAAGGCGATGGCTTCCCTACAGCAGAAGATGATCCTGCTGGCACCGACAGGACGGGCGGCAAAAGTCTTTTCGCTCTATGCAGGTCATGCTGCCTACACCATCCACCGGCGCATCTACAGACAGAAGACGGCGGGCGACCTGTCGGCCTTCAATCTGAACGACAACCTCTATCGCGACACCTTGTTTATTGTCGACGAAGCCTCGATGATAGCCTCCACCTCCCGTTTCCTCCCCCTTGAGGGGGTGGCCTTCGGCAGCGGCTGTCTGCTCGACGACCTGATGCAGTTTGTCTACAACGGCCAGAACTGTCGGATGCTGCTCGTGGGCGACAAGGCACAGTTGCCCCCTGTTGGCGAGGAGGAAAGTCCGGCGCTCATGGCCGGGGTGCTGCAAGGCTACGGGATGAAGGTATATGAGTGCGACTTGAATCAGGTGCTGCGTCAGAATGAAGAATCAGGCATCCTCTGGAATGCGACAATCATCCGGCAGATGGTCACTCACGACGAGATGACCCAGTTGCCACGAATACGCTTCCGTGGTTTCGCTGATATCCAGGTAGTACCAGGCGACGAACTGATAGAGTCGCTCGCCTCCAGTTACAGTCGGGTGGGACTGGATGAGACTATGGTCATCACCCGCAGCAACAAACGGGCGAACATCTACAATCAGGGCATCCGCAACACTGTGCTCGACCGTGAGGATGAACTCTGTCGCGGCGACCTTTTGATGATTGTGAAGAACAACTATTACTGGATGGAATCCAGGCGTCAGGAAGACAAGGAGTCGAGGAAGCAAGAAAACAATTTCCAGTTTATAGCCAATGGCGACCGTGCTGTGGTGCAACGGGTACGCAACACCCACGAACTCTACGGATTCCGCTTCGCCGAAGTAACCATGCAGTTTCCTGACTATGACGACTATGAACTGACGGCCATCGTCATCCTCGACTCTCTCACCAGTGAATCACCCGCCCTCACACGGGAGCAGACGGAACAACTTTACAATGCCGTGATGGAGGATTATGCCGACGTGCCGCTAAAAGCCGACCGCATCAAGAAACTCAAGAACGATCAGTATTATAATGCCCTGCAGATTAAGTTCGCCTATGCCGTTACGTGTCATAAGGCGCAGGGCGGTCAGTGGGCTCACATCTATCTGGACCAAGGCTATATGACGGACGACATGCTGACACCCGACTACATCCACTGGCTCTACACCGCCTTCACCCGCGCCACAGAAAGACTCTTCCTCGTCAATTGGCCGAAGACACAGACGGCGGATTAGTATCCCTTCCAGGCCAGGAGGCATCAGGCGAAATCAGAGCATTACAGTTTGTCCAGCAGGATATCAACGAGCCGGGGAATGCCGTAGTTGTCAATCTCCTCCTCACGGATCCATATATAGTCATCGGGAAGTGCCGGACGCTCTGCAGGTTCCCACAGATAGAAGTCTGCCAGCAGCACCTGGTGCGTCAGCACATGCTTCACACCTTTCGCCACGAGTTTCAGCCCCATCTTTTCTCTCTCCTCTCTCCTCTCTCCTCTCTCCTCTATCGTCTCTTCTCTCTCCTCTAGCAGAGGCTCCCAAAGTCCCTGCCAGATATCACCCTCTCCGCGCCGATGGATAGCCGTGTAGCCCTGACAGCGGATGTATATATAAATAAGGTGGCGCGTCCTGACCTTCAGGTTTCTCCGTTTCACGGGCAGCATGCTTACCCTACCCGTCCGCAATGCATCACAACTCTCTGCCAACGGGCACTGGATACAGCGAGGCGCCTGTGGCGTACACAGGATAGCCCCGAAGTCCATGATGGCTTGATTATAGGCCGCCACTTCTTTCAGAGGCAACAGCGACTGTGCCAAGGCTGCGAATTCCTTCTTGCCTTCCGTCGTATTGACAGGCGTCTGAATGCCGTAATGTCTGGCCAGTACACGATACACGTTGCCATCGACTACAGCGGCCGGAATGTCAAAGGCAATACTCCCAATGGCAGCGGCCGTATAGTCGCCGACACCTTTTAGCGACTTAATGCCCTCGAGCGTCTGCGGGAAGCCCCCCATCTCGACTATCTGCCTGGCGGCAAAGTGCAGGTTGCGGGCACGGCTATAGTAGCCCAGCCCCTGCCACTCGCGCAGCACCTCGTCCTCCGTGGCGGCAGCGAGCAACTCCACTGTGGGCCAGCGGTGCATGAAGCGCTCCCAGTAGTCCCAGCCTTGCTTCACCTGCGTCTGCTGGAGGATGATTTCAGAAAGCCATATAGCGTAAGGGTCGCGCGTTTCCCGCCAGGGAAGTTGGCGACCGTTCTCGCGGAACCAGGCCAGAAGAGTCGTAGAGAATTCCATCTGAGGGAGACCTACTACAATTTTCCTTGATCTCCCAAGTATGAATCCTTGAATCCGAGGAAGTAGAGCACACCGTCCAGGCCGATGGTATTGATCGACTGCTTGGCATTGGCCACCACGCGCGGCTTGGCATGGAAGGCGATGCCCAGTCCGGCCTCCGAGATCATCGGCAGGTCATTGGCACCGTCGCCCACGGCGATAGTTTGGGCGAGATTGACCTTCTCCACCTGCGCAATCAGTTTCAGCAGTTCCGCCTTGCGATGCCCGTCGACAATCTCGCCCACATAGCGGCCCGTCAGTTTGCCGTCCTCGCCGATCTCCAGTTCATTGGCATACACATAGTCGATACCGTAGCGACGCTGGAGATATTCACCGAAGTAAGTGAATCCGCCGGAGAGGATGGCAATCTTATAGCCACAACGCTTCAATATGGTCATCAGGCGGTCCACACCTTCCGTTATCGGCAGATGCTCGGCGATGTCCTGCATCACACTCACGTCTAGCCCCTTGAGCAGTGCCACGCGACGGGTGAAACTCTCCTTAAAGTCAATCTCGCCACGCATGGCACTCTCCGTGATGGCCCTGACCTCAGCCCCTACACCATTACGCTCTGCCAGTTCATCGATACACTCCGTCTGAATCAGCGTGGAGTCCATGTCGAAACAGATCAGGCGGCGCATACGGCGGAACATATCATCGCGCTGGAAGGAGAAGTCGATGTCCATCTGCTGCGACAACTTCATCAGTTTCGACTGCATCTCCTGACGGTTGATGGGCTCGCCGCGCAGAGAGAACTGGATGCAGGCACGGACATGCTTGCCGGGGTTCTTGATACTCTTGCGCCCCGTCAGCCGCAGGATAGAGTCGATGTTCAGGCCCTGATCAGCCAGGATGCGGGTGGCACCTTCGATCTGCCTCGCCTCAAGTTGACGCCCGAGCACCATCAGGATATAGCGGTTCTTACCCTGATGGCCCACCCAGTCTTCATACTCATCGTCGCTGATGGGTGAGAAGCCTATCTGCACCCCCAGTTCGGTGGCTTTGAAGAGCAGTTCCTTCATCACCTGCCCGGAGTGGGCCTCGTCCATACGGATCAGGATGCCCAGCGAGAGGGTGCTGTGGATATCTGCCTGACCGATGTCGAGTATTTGTGCGTCGTACTTGGCAAGTATGCCCATTATCGAGGCCGTCAGTCCCGGACGGTCCTGGCCTGTGATTCTGACGAGGATCTGCTCCTCATGATTGGTACTTATCTCCATAACGTATGATTTATTCTATTTTATTTCCGGCTGATATATCTGCAGATCGTAATCGGCAGCCTTGGCAAAGATGTATTCCATGATGTCGCTGGTATCATGCTCATAGTTGAGGGCATCCTTGGCCTTCAACCAGAAGATAAATTCCACACAGCAGCCACTGGCCAGCGTATTATCAACCAATTTCACCAGCGGGCTCTTCTCGCCGACGACCCTTGGATTATCCTTGAGCCATTTCTCCATGTCATGACGGAAGCGGGAGATGTTGACCTCACCATTCTCATCGACCTTCAGCGAATGGAAGTCGAAGAACACCTTGCGCGACTGCTTGCGCCCCTCGCCCTGCTCCATGCCAATCCAGTTTTGGAAAGAGCCGTCCACCAGTGCCTGCGGACTCAGGGTGACCACAGTATTGTCGAAGTTGCGCACCTTGACCATCGTCAGCGTGATCTCCTCCACTCTGCCGTTGGCACCAGCCGAGGGCACGGTGATCCAGTCGCCGATGTGCAGCATGTCATTGTTCGTCAGACGGATACCAGCCACCAGTCCCTTGATGGTGTCCTGGAAGGCCAGCATCAGGATGGCAGAGGCAGCACCCAGGCCGGCAAAGAGCGTCGAAGGATCCTTGTCGACGGCAATCGCAATCACCACGATGACGGCTATGAAGATCATCAGGATCTTCAGCACACCGCAGAGTGAGTAGAGATACTGTTGCCTGGCCGTTCGTTTCCCGTTTTCCAACTGCTTGAAGGAGTCGATGAAGACGATGGCCGTACGTACTGACATGACGGTGATATAGATGGCCGTCAGACGGGCCAGCACCTCACGCATCAAGGGATAGTCGAAGAACGTCCATGGCAGCAGTTGCCAGATGACAATGGCCGGCACAATGCTGCAAGCCGACACCAGCACCCGTTCACTGAAGACGACATCATCCCATCTGGCCTCCGTTCTGGATGTCAGTTTCAGCAGCAGCGGCACAATCAGTTTTCTGCACATGATGCCAGCCAGGGCTGCCAGCAAGACCGCAATGACGACCAGAATGACGTGGCTGACGACGGCGATGCCGTCACCCGTCACTCCAATGGCGACAACCATCTGCTCAACAAATATCTGAATCCTTTCCATACAATTCACAATTCACAATGCACAATTAATAATTCGTAGTCGTATCTCTCAAGGTCGGCACAGTGCGGCACAGACCTTGTCTTGGAAATCCCGGCCGCTGGCTGTTCGGAGCACGCCCTGGTTGATGATGCAGAAAGCCAGCAGGTGGCCGTTGGCTGCCGTACAGTATCCTGCCAGACTGGAGATACCCGTCAGGGTGCCCGTCTTGGCTCTGACATTACCACTGGTGAAAGCCCCCTTCATCCTGCTCTCCAGCGTGCCGTCCACGCCGGCAACGGGCAGAGTGTTAGACAGCCGGAAATAGAGTTCCTTGTTCTGGTAGGCATAGCGCAGAAGCCCGACCATCAACTCAGCCGTCACATAATTGTAGAGCGACAGGCCGCTGCCGTCGGCAAACTTGTATTCGCCCGGATTCAGTCCCAGTCGGCTCACCAGTTTCCGCTCCCACTGGCGTGCCTTGTCGGCAGAGGCCCGCTTGACGCCACCTGAGGCGGCTATCTGATAGTAGACCGACTCCGCATAGAGATTGTCGCTCGCCTTCATCATCTGGATGAGGACATCTTCCAACAAATGGAAACGCGAAGTGATGATACGCGCCCCGTTGGGCAATGGGCCCTCCGTGCAGGAGCCCTCCAGTCGGACACCCGCCTTTTGTAACTCCGTCATCAGACAGTCCACGAACTGATCCTTCCGCTCTATGAGCAGAGGAGTCAGCACAGGATTATCGTCATCCCAGCACCAGCCCTCGCCCAGCAGGTTGCTGTCCTTCATCGACTTGTCGGCCACAATTCTCCCCTTGATGGTGTCGACCCCCATCCTACGGACGCTCTCGGCCAGTGCCCGCATGTCGTCATTGCAGAAGAGCGGATCCATGCCGCCCACGCAATAGATGTCGCCCGTCAGAGTACTCCCGTCAATTCGGCCCGTATAATAGAGAGAGGTACGCAACTGGTAGTCACTGCCCAGCCTGTCCATGGCCGTGATGGCCGTGAGCAGTTTCATCACCGAGGCCGGGCGTAGCGTCTGCCGCTCATTCTGCCTGTAGATGGCAGAGTCCGCTGTCAGGTCGTAGACCAGTAGTCCCAGTTGGGTCTTCTTCAGCAGCGGTTCCTTCATCAGCCGGTCCAGTCGCTCCACCACATACTCGGGCCACGGCCTGTCAGTCTGTGCCGTGTCAAGCAGCAGCGTGTCTGTCTGTAGTGGGTCGTCCGTCTGCACCACCGCCTGAGTGCCGCCGACCGGAGTCAGCAGCCCTTCCAGTTCCGCCGGAGTCTGTGCCGACAGTCCTGCTGCCAGCCACAAGATATAGGATAAAATCAGTATTTTCTTCATAATTTGCTGCAAAGTTAGTCATTTTTTGCTAAAAACCTGTGTAGTCTGTGGCTTTTTTCGTAATTTTGCAGCAAATTTATCGCATCTACAGTATATGGTTTACAAGTACGATTTCCTCATCATAGGAGCAGGCGTGGCCGGTATGAGTTACGCCCTGAAGGTGGCGCGCGCCGGAAAAGGCCGCGTATGTCTGATTTGCAAGACCTCGCTCGACGAGGCGAACACATCGTTTGCCCAGGGCGGCGTGGCCAGTGTGACGAATCTCGAAGTGGACAATTTCGACAAGCACATCGAGGACACGATGATAGCGGGCGACTATATCAGCGACCGCGCTGCCGTCGAGCAGGTGGTCAGGCGCGCACCGGAGCAGATACGCGAACTCGTCGGCTGGGGCGTCAATTTCGACAAGAACGAGCAGGGCGACTTCGACCTCCACCGCGAGGGCGGGCACTCTGAGTTCCGCATCCTGCATCATGCCGACGACACTGGGGCCGAGATCCAGCGCGGCCTGATGGAGGCCGTACGCCGCTGTCCCGGCATCGACGTCAAGGAGCACCATTTCGCCGTGGAGATCATCACCCAGCACCACCTCGGCGTGCGCGTCACCCGGCGGTCGCCCCACATCCAGTGCTATGGAGCCTACGTGCTCAACCCCACGACGCAGAAGGTGGACACCTATCTCTCCAAGATCACCGTCATGTGTACCGGCGGCTGCGGAGCCGTCTACCTGACCACCTCCAACCCCGTCATCGCCACGGGCGACGGCATCGCGATGGTCTATCGCGCCAAGGGGACTGTGGCCGACATGGAGTTCGTGCAGTTCCACCCGACGGTGCTCCACAATCCTAAGGAGACCCATCCCGCCTATCTCATCACGGAGGCCATGCGTGGCTATGGCGGCATTCTGAAACTGCCCAATGGCGAGACGTTCATGGAGAAATACGACGAGCGCCTCTCGCTGGCCCCGCGCGACATCGTGGCCCGTGCCATAGACAAGGAGATGAAGATCCACGGCCTCGACCACGTCTGTCTCGACGTCACCCACAAGGATGCGGCCGAGACCCGTCATCACTTCCCCAACATCTACCAGAAATGCCTCTCCATCGGCATCGACATCACCACCGACTACATCCCCGTCCGCCCGGCGGCCCACTATATGTGCGGCGGCATCAAGGTCGACCTTAACGGACAGTCCAGCATCGAGCGGCTCTATGCCCTTGGCGAGTGTTCCTGCACCGGGCTCCACGGAGGCAACCGTCTGGCGTCCAACTCGCTCATCGAGGCCGTGGTGTATGCCGACGCGGCCGCCAAGGACTCGCTGGAGCACGCAGACCTCTACGACTTCAACGACCGCGTGCCCGAATGGAACGACGAGGGCACGATGACCAATGAGGAGAAGGTGCTCATCACGCAGTCGGTAAAGGAGGTCAACCAGATCATGTCCAACTATGTGGGCATCGTGCGCAGCGACCTCCGCCTGCACCGGGCCTGGGACCGCCTTGACATGCTCTACGAGGAGACCGAGCGCCTCTTCAAGCGCGTCCGTGCCACCCGTGACATCTGCGAACTCCGCAATATGATCAACGTCGGCTACCTCATCACCCGATGGGCCCTGGAGCGCAAGGAGTGCCGGGGGCTCCACTTCACCACCGACTATCCGCAGCACGCATACGATAAGCAAGCCCCATCTGCGTCAGGCTCCTTGTGATTCAAAACACAAAATTCTTCAAAAGTTACACAACCTACATCGGCGCAAAACAACTTCCTGACTTCGGCAGTTTTAACAAACATGCAAAAAAAACGATTTACAGGTTGTAACGTTGTAACATCGGCGATGTTACAACGTTACAACCTATATTCAAAAAAAAACTGTATGTAAAAAGTCAGACCGACACAAAATCGGGGCAGTCCGAAAAGCCGGTTGTTGTGACCTCCCCTAACCCCTCCTGTAGGAGGGGGATTAGTTACACTCTTTGTATTCAATTCCCCTCCTGTAGGAGGGGGATTAGTTACACTCTTTGTATTCAATTCCCCTCCTACAGGAGGGGTTAGGGGAGGTCACAAATTGCAAATGACTTTTGGGATTGACCCACAAAACCCGGCTCATGGACAGACTTGTCTATTTGACGTTCCGTTTTCCTCATTTAATGTAGGGCGTTTTGCTTGTCAAACGCCGCCAGCCTCTGGTTTGGCGTTTGACAAGCAAAACGCCCTACAAAGTCAGTGACAAGTGTGTACAGGATATCGAACAAGCCATTAATACGCCTCATTTCCCCCTAAAATTCTATTATTTTCAGTTTTAATTGCGTTAATTCTCCAAAATCACTTCCGTTTCTCAGTTTTATTATGTATTTTTGCAGCATCGCTTGTCAGCCCAAAGGGTAAGCAGGCGGTCTTATTATATGAGAAAGACGTTTTCGAACGTTTGTCCTTGTGACTCGTGAACTTCGCAACTTCCAACTTCACAAGTAGGCAAATGGCAACAAGCCTATAGCAAAAATCCGTGTAATCCGTATAATCCGTTGTTGAAAGAAAAGGTGAGAAAGTTCAGTAGGGAATAGTATAAATGGGGGGAAATAGAAGCCGCATGGCTTTAGCATCTTCATCACAGTGAAAATTAGTACGACAGACAAAAAGAGGATGAAAAGTGAGTCCCAAAACCTTCACTCGAGTCAAATGATGATTTGAGTCGAGTCAATCGATAAATCGACTCGAGTGAACGAATTTTGTGAGCCGGGTGAAAGAGCCGTTTTTCCTACGCCGAAAAAATGGGAGTTCAATTCCGATAACTTTCTGCACTTGAAATTTGGAAATCTCAGGGAAAGTTACTATCTTTGCCAGCAAAACGGTACTGCAATGATGACGACACGACGATATCCTATAGGCATACAGACGTTCTCGGAGATCATCCGAGGCAGGTATGTGTATGTAGACAAGACAGACCTGGTGTGGCAGATGGCCCACTATGCCAAGTACATATTTCTGAGCCGCCCCCGCCGCTTCGGCAAGTCGCTGCTCACGTCAACACTGGAGTCATACTTCCAAGGCGAGCGCGAACTCTTCGAGGGGCTGAAGATCATGGCGCTGGAGCAGGAGTGGAAGCAGTATCCGGTGATACGGCTGGATATCAGCACATCAAAAGGCCAGAGGTCGGCGGATGCGCTGAGAGACCGGCTGATGCTGACGCTGGAAAACTATGCGGACACCTATGGACGCAAGGAAACAGAGAAGACTCCCGGCGGACTGTTGGAAGGCCTTATCAGGCGGGCATACGAGAAGACAGGCAGGCAGGTCGTCGTCATCATCGACGAATATGATGCCCCACTGCTGGAAGTGCTCCACGATGACGACCTCGCGGAGAGACGCAAGGTGATGCAGGAGTTCTACGTGCCCCTGAAGGCCAGCGAGCGCTACGTGAAGTTCTGCTTCATCACGGGCATCACGAAATTCTCGCAGTTGAGCATATTCTCGACTATCAACAATCTGACGAACGTCACCCTTGACACGGCCTTCTCCACAATCTGCGGCATCACGGAGGAGGAACTCACCACGGTATTGAAAGAGGACATCGCCCGACTGGCCGACCTCAACGGCATGAACTACGAGCAGATGCACCAGACACTGAAGGAGCGCTACGACGGCTATCACTTCACCGAATACTCTCCGGAAGTCTATAATCCTTTCAGCCTATTGAAGGCCTTTCAGCAGCGCAAGGTCACTAATTATTGGTTTGAGAGCGGCACACCGGCGTTCCTCATCCGCCAGTTGCAGCATTTCAATACCGACATCATGTCGTTCGACAGTTTGGAAGCGTTTGCATCCGACTTCGACCAGCCTACGGAGAATATGAAGAGTGCGCTGCCCCTGCTCTATCAGAGCGGCTATCTGACCATCAAGGGCTACGACCGCGAGTCGGAGACCTACACGCTGTCAATTCCCAATCAGGAGGTGCGCATCGGCTATATCGAGGGTCTGTTGCCTGCATACACAGGGCTGGACTCTGGCTATGTGAAGGGCGGCTTCGCCCTGAAGTTCTGGCGGGCACTGAAGACTCACGATACAGACCAGGCCATGCGCGAGATGCAGGCTTTCCTGGCCGGGGTTCCCTACGTCGAGGGCTTCAAGAAAAAACTGGAGGACGTGGCCGTGAAAGAGGGTTTCTACGAATACACGCTGTACCTCATCTTCACGATGCTCAATTTCTATGTCCGCACGCAAGTAAAGGTGGCCGGAGGCCGTGCCGACATGGTGGTATGGATGCCCGACACTATCTACGTTTTCGAGTTAAAAGTTAACGGCACAGCGCAGCAGGCCCTGGCTCAGATAGATGAGCACGGCTATGCCATCCCCTATCAGGCCGATGGCCGCCGGGTGGTGAAGGTCGGCGTGAAGTTCAATGCCGACACCCGCGTACCCGAAGACTGGGTCGTCGCAGGATTATAGCGTAC
>Ga0326514_10001500_pt1 | contig 15224 bp, 22 predicted proteins | sample 3_2548_0518_D_FD_203653 | JGI IMG/M metagenome (GOLD analysis project Ga0326514, IMG submission 203653) | Bovine rumen microbial communities from UC Davis, California, United States - 3_2548_0518 | ecosystem: Host-associated > Mammals > Digestive system > Stomach > Rumen | place: USA...
GTATCCTAAGGAACTTGTTGACGTTGATAAGAAGCTGGAGAAGATTATGGAAGAGACTGCTGCCATCTATTGTAAGTCAGTTCCTATTCCCGCAGAAGCCCAGACCGCAGATCATTGGGTGCATTAGCTTATTTTAACGTATTCAATTTGGTTGTTTGTTGGATTCATTGTATATTTGCAGAAAAATAAGTATATGATAAAGTTCAATGAACAACAAATTGAGTACATAGTAGCTCAGTACAGAATAGGACATTCTCTAAAAGAGATTGGGGAAGATTTAGGTATATCTAGAACTCCAATAAAAGCAGTTTTAGTTAAGCATTGCCCTGAATATACGGGTAAGAAAAGGCTTAGTACATTATTTACTACTACTAATACTACTAAAGAATGTCCAAGATGTCATCAGACTAAGCCTCTTTCAGAGTTCAATAAAGGTAATGGTATGTATGGTCATAGATCTATTTGTAGAGAATGTGAACATACTATCCAAAATACGCCAGATAGAGTTAAACGTAGGAGAGAACTAGAACTGAAACGCAGAGAAAACCCAGAGTATGTTAAACATAGAAATGAAATGGACAAGAAACGTAGACTTCAGAATCCACGTCATGTATTATGGGTAACTGCTAAACAAAGAGCTGCAAAAAGAGGACTTGAATTTAATATTGAGGAATCTGATATAGAGTTACCTTCTATATGTCCTTTACTGGGTGTCCACATGTGGAAAAATCCAGAGGAGCCTTGTGCTAATTCTTATTCACTTGACCGTATTGACTCTAGTAAGGGATATATTAAAGGTAATGTGTGGGTTATCTCCAGAAGGGCGAATGCTATTAAAAATGATGCTACTTTGGAAGAGCTTGAGTTACTTGTTACTAACTTACGTAATAAAATTAATAGTTTATGAAGAATATTACAAGAAAAGACATTATCATCTACAATGAGGTGAGGAATTACCTTGAGGAAGAATCTAAGAGGATATTCGATTATATCCTTAAGGTCATTCCTAAGGTTAATCCCAACACCCAGAATGAGACTCTCAGGTCATGGAGAGTAGAGGGAGGTGCATTCTCTCTGCTATACTCCTACATTGATGTAACTAAACCATCTGATACTCCTATCATGGCTTCATTTGACCTTCCTGTAGCTACAGTTGTTGACCATAACTGGAAACGTTGGCTTGACATTCAAGCTAAACAGATTAAGCAGGAAATGGAAGAAAAGAAATCTGAAGAAACTAACAAGGAGGATGCAGGTAAATAGCCTGCATCTTTCTTTAAATCTAATTAAACGTATGGATAATTATTCCTTAGAAGAAATATGGACACCAGTAACTATTACTGGATTTGAAACTCTTTATGAAGTAAGTACTCATGGAAGGGTAAAGAGTGTAGGTGCATACAATACCTGTAAAAGGGGGATAATGAACCCTATGACTGATACTAGTGGTTATTCACATGTAAAACTATACAATGATGGTATATCTAAGGATATAGGTATTCACAGATTGGTTGCTTTAGCCTTTATTCCAAATCCAAATAATTATAAGTACGTAAATCACAAAGATAAAGATACGAAAAATAATCATGTATCTAACCTTGAATGGTGTACTAATAGTTATAATATAGCTTACTCTATAGGTAAAAAAGTAGCTCAATACTCTAAAAAAGGAATCTTTATTAGAAAATTTAACTGTATAGCAGATGCTTCGAGAGAGTGCAACATTCCAACTACGAATATAAGTAAGTGTTGTAAAGGTATTAGAAAGTCTGCTGGAAATTATATTTGGAAGTATGTATGATAACTATAATTATCCGCCTGGCGCGGATACACCAGATGCTCCTTGGAACCAACCAGATATACCTGAAAGAGAGTTTGATGTTACCATCAGTATATCTCTTAGCAGAACTGTGCAATGCTACACTAACAAGTATATACCAGAGGTTGATGAAGAGAATGGTCATCTGTATGTAGATACAAGTGATACACCTTGGAGTGAAGTCTATGGTGATAATCATAAGACTATCCCTGAATTACTTGAAGAACTTAAGAAATATATCCAGAAGGACTTGGACAATCTTGCTGATGATGAAACTAAGATGGACAAGGCTTTTCACAGAAGAAGACTTGAGTTCTTGCTTACTGAGTGTGATGAATGGAGAGTAGACGAAGAAGACTATGAAGGAGAATAGCATTGGTGAACTAAAGGTAGGAATGAAAGTACACTGGCATGATCCTGCCATTAATGACTATCCTAACCCGCAAAAAGCACTACAAAGAGTATTTGTAATAGAAGAAATATGTAGTGAAGAAATGGTTATTATTAGAGATAATCATACAGTTGCTGAAGTTTTACCAGAAGAATTAGAAGTACTTAAATGATATGAGTAAAGAAAAAGGAAGTATTACATTATCTCCTAAACATGGTGTAAATCCTTCCATACTGCATTGTGAATGCTGTGGTAAGAAATATGGTATTGGGTTAGCTGGTAGATTGAAAGGTGATGCTGAGGCACCAAGAGAGGTTATGTATGGCTTCTGTGATGACTGTCAGAAGGTCATTGACCAAGGCGGTGTTATGATTGTAGAAGTTGCTGATGGAGAAGGTAAAAATAATCCTAAGAATCCTTATAGGACTGGTAGGATAGTAGGCTGCTCCAAGCAATATAAGGAACGTAACAAGATTACTACACCTATGATTTACATGGAACAGTCTATGTTTCAGGCCATATTTGGTAAGGTTGAATTTAAGTAATTTAGTTGTATGGTGCATAAGTTTGGAATTTTTTCTTTAACTTTGCACCATAAATTCTATAATTATGGCTGAGAACAAGTGTAAGAAGGAACGAATGAGGATATTTGCTATTACCTATGAGGTGAAGCAAGTAGCCCAGACTGTTGAGTATGCTGGTACTGCTATGGTACAAGCTGAAACTCTTAAGAAGGCTCAGGACTGTTTCAAGTCTGAGTCACAATTTAATGGTGTGCAGGATAAGCTGCGCATCAAGAACATCGTTGAAGTCAACTTTACCAAGGGCACTAAGCTACTGGCAGAGAACTTTATTAAAACCGACAGTTATGAACAATCAAAATTCTGAGAAAGAGAATCCCTCCACTATCTATTTTTCTCCTACTGGAGGTGACTTACCTCCAATAGAAATAGAAGATAGGTCATTAGGAGTCCTTATCAGGCTGCTGAACAATACTTTTAATGCTCTGAGTGTCTTTATCCGAGGCAAAGTAAAATGCAGTGAACACTGGGTAATTCAAGTCATAGAGGAGCATAAGGAGAACCTTATAAATATTATTAAAAGCAAAAGGACAATGGCAAATACAGGTACTATGGAGTACAATGAAATACAGGAAGATATGGCTAATAAAACCAATGATATGGTTAATCATCCCAAGCACTATACAAGTCACCCCAGCGGAGTGGAGTGCATAGAGATAACACGTCACTACTGCTTCTCTATAGGTAATGCTATTAAATATTTGTGGAGAGCTGGACTTAAAGCAGAACAAGGTATGCAGGATAGACAGAAGGAAATCCAAGACCTTGAGAAAGCTGTATGGTATATCAATGACAGAATTAAACAACTAAAAGAAGCATCATCATGCACATAATCGGATATATTATAGTAGGTATCTTCTTTGTGGCAGTCATTTTAGTCCTTGTATTGTTTGGTAGGTTTATTCTACTATTCAATCATCGCCCATGTCCTCATTGTAGTTATAGTATGGAATACAAAGGAGAGAAGCAACGTACTGAGGGTAACATATACTTATTCCATTGTCCTAAGTGTGGAGCATGGGAGGAAGTACCAAAAGAAGAGCTTGATGTACGGTTCTATGATTAGATGTCTGATATAAATATTATGTAATATGGCTAAAGAAGAAGCAATGAAATTGGCTGCTACGAGAGACCTTACTAAAGAGGGTCTTGATATTGAAGCTGCTGACTCAGAGTATACCCCATTTACAGACAAAGAGTTAACTTCTGCATTGTTAGGAAAGACTATTGTAAGTAATACTGGTAAGGTAATAACAAGCTTTAAAAAGGCTCCTGCTGGCTCTATACTACCCTATGTTGGTAATATAGATGGAGAGCCTGTATACTTTAATAAAGAAGGTGTAGCCTTAGATGGTACAAAACTATCACTGGCTACAACTACCATCAGTAACAAAGGTACTCAGGGAGAAGCACAAACAAGGTCTGAAGATGAGGCAGAGTTTGTAATGAACTCTCTTAACTTTAAAGAGCAAATAGCCCTTAGGGTTCTTGCTGCTATTATACATCATGAGAATGCTCCATTGGACTATGATGATTCTAAGATTAAGCTTATTGTGAGCCAGTCATTCAGGATTGCCATAGAATTCCAGAATAGAGCTATTATGTTCCGTAAAGAGGAGCAAGGAGGTGGTAGTGAAACTGGTGAGGTTGATGTGGATCCAGAATCTCTTAACTCTAATACGGAAAAGATTCTGTATAACATCAATGAGAATCTGAAGAATGGTATAGCTATAAAGAATGCTGAGGATGAAGACTTGACAGTTAAGGTGGGTGATACTGTTGCTGTTGATATTCAGGACTCTAACTTGGCAACAAGAGGTGACATTGAATCAGCAGAATCAAGTATAATTGCTGCTATGCCTTCTATACCTGAGTTCCATTGTAACTATACTCCACCAAGTGAAAGTAAGTAAACCTAATGAAGTTTCAAGTAGGTGATAAGGTTCAGATAGCAAAGTGTACTTATAAGTTTTGGAGGCATGTGGGTGCTATAGGAGAAGTACTTGAGTTACGAACTTATGGCAGACACAGTAGTCCTACCCACTACTTAATTAAGTTTGATTGCTATAAGATTCCACACATTTATTATAGTGAACGGATAGACGAACTTTGTAGAAAATGCATTACGTAGCTCGGTCTATAATGTTACTTGCAAGAAATGTATTAAAGTACATAAAGAAAAATGACAATCACAGAAGAAGAAGTTAAGGAAGACTTTGCCCGTTTTATCAGGCATGAAGCTATGAGAGCTAATTGTTTACAAGACGAAATAAAACGTATAATCAATGGAGAAAACAAATGAACAGTTGCATCAGGAGTTTCAGGATGCACTGAAGAATCTAAGTGAGAAAATCTATAACTTATTGTATCATGGTAGCTATCAATTAGAGTATGTCAATCGTGACTATACTACGCAGAAAGTTACATCAGCAACAATGAGGGCAAAGGATTTCTTGCTATTCATGAGACTTGATGAACGTAACAAGTACCTTGAAGCTAAAGGAACTGAGGTTACTGTGACTCTTCCTGACAATCCCTTAGACCAGAAGCTACTGGATGCTTGGGATATGCAGAGTATTGACAATGATATTGCTTACCACATTAAGACACTGGAAGCACTTCAGAAACAAAAATCTAACTTGCAGGAGAAGTATGGGAAAGATGAAGGAAGTAAATAAGTTGGCAGTAATGGATTGGAGTACTGACACAATTCATGTATATCAAACTGCGCCTGACTTGGAGGTGACTGATGAATATGTAGAAAGCTTGGGTTTTAAAATGACTCAATGTCACTGCATGACTGGTAAGATAAGTATTGTTGAACATCAAGGACTACTGCTATGACATATACTATAGTAGAGGAAGCTTCTGAAGCAATAATAGAATTTGTAGAAGATTTAGATGAAGCTATAGAGGATGCTAAGTCAAGACAAGGTAAATACCTTGTTATAGATGATGAAGATAATGTATTATTTGATTCTCAACCTGGTATAAGTTATAAGATATGAAAATAGTAGTAACTAAAGTAACCTCATGGACTGAGGTACTAAACGCTGCAAGGTTTACTCAGAGGAAAGAACCTCTTGATAGAGAACCCTCTGCTGCATTTAAGAAGAAAATAATTAAGGCAGAGCATTCTCCCTTGAGGTGCTTAATGTTCAATATTGACTTCTATGATATTCCTAATTATGTATCAGTACATTTGGTAAGGCATATTCATGCACAGCCATTTGTTTCCACCTCTAGACCTGATATTGATGGTAAGCAAGTACCTAGATATGAGCAAAGGAAGACAGACCCAGTAAATATGAGACTCTTTCTGAATGCTCAGGAGATTATCAATATCTCTAAGGTAAGGCTTTGCAGTAAGGCAGAGAGTGAAACAAGGAAAGTATGGGAAAAGGTAGTCAGTGAATTGGCTAAACAAGAGCCTATCCTAGCTGGAGCTTGTGTTCCTAGTTGTATTTATAGAGGTTTGTGTCCAGAAACACCTTCTTGTAAGTATCACAGCTCATTGGCTTATCAGAAGGACTATGACAAGTATATTAATAACTTAACTGAATTCAATAAATAATATGAAAAAGATAACAAAAGAACATACTAAAGTAGAAGAGTATGTAATGTATCAGGCAACTGATGGTACAGAGTTTATAAACTATGAAGAGTGTAGGAAGTATGAAGATTCAGCACTTGGAGTTGTAAGAGGCAATGTTGCAAAACTAATTGTAGGCAGGTCAAATGATGCATGGGAATTAATGGGTGGTGATAATAACAATTCAATAGTAGCCATTAAAATGAATTGTGCAGCAGATGTTAATCTTGTGAAGCAGCTATTCCTGCTGGAGCATCCATATTATAATGATGAGATCCGACAACTACAGAAGCAGGAAAAGTTTAATATTATAGAAGATGCTTATAATAATAATGATGTAGTACTGTTTGGTATTAACTGTGATGGTGACTACTATTTCATTAACTCCAGACTGAATATTATCAGTAATCTCAATAGTCTTGATAGAAAAGAAGCAAAAGAGATTTAATTATGTATCAAGTAACAGTACATCACCATGATAAGGCTTGGAGACGTGGTGACTTAGAGGATGATTTATTCCTGATTGCACAAGAGAACTTCAAGACAAGGACAGCTGCTAAGAACTATATTGAGAATGACATTCCTAAAAGGAGATGTCAGACGGTTCATAGAGATTACCACAAAGGTAATCAGTCCAGTCTTGTATGGGCTTATACTGGAGTAACATGGCAGCATGAGAACTCTGGTGAGCAGATGCAAGAGTACTATAGATATGAGCTTAAGAAAGTAAAACTTAGGGGCTGATGAAGCAGAGTAAGTGGATTAAAGATGTCAGAGATAGATTAACTGAGTTATATATAGAATGTGATTCCAGTGAAGCTATTAATGATACTGAAATGTCTACATTTGAAAGGCTTCAACTACAAAAGAGACTTAAGGAAGCTATTGGTTATATTGATGTAAGACTTGCAAGAAAGAAGAAATGACTGAGCGTGAGAAGGAAATATATATAGCTACTAAACAAGGAGATATGTGTGTTAATGTGGTTGCTGTTATTGCAGAACTTGTACAGCAGATGTTAGACTACTGTAAAGAGCATAACATCAAAATAGACCGCATTGAGAAACGTAATTGGGAGTTCCTTATCAAAACTGCCAAGCAACTGGAATCAATGTCTTATAATCTATCCAAGGAGCAGAAGATTATCTTTGATAGAAACACTAAGATGTTCAGCCTACTTATGAGGTTAATACTTGCAAGAGTTGATGACGCTGATATGAAACTCTATCAATGGTATAATTATATTAAAACTTTCCCTGCTGACTTACCAGAGATTCAACCCACTGGAAAAGAGGAAGCAGAGGTATTTAAACACCTATTTCAATGAGCCAAGACACTAAATGCGCTTTAGGACTACATAAATTTGAAGTACTTGAGCAGAAAGAGTTAAAAAATCCTTATGGTATAGTAGTTGGTAATAACATTATTTCCCGCTGTACTAATTGTGGTAAAATAAAAGTTATGTCTGTGTACACAGATACTTCCCACCTACGCTAATTGCCCCCAATAGAGGAACAAGAATAGGCTGGATAAATTTCTTTTCTGAATAAATCATTGATAAAACTCGACGCTGGCAGCCTGCAAAGTTCCTCTTTATTAGAGGTAATAACAATGTTATGGTTTTAAGTTTTGATGCATTCGTAGGATTATGTATATACCTTTTCTTTATGGTATTAATAGTATTAACCATAAAACAAGGTAAGTGAAAATGCCGCTATATTTGTGGTATTTTAGTGAGCGTCCGTAAGGACTAATAATGTTGACCCCTGAGAAGTACTATCCTCTCAGGGGTTTTTATTTGCCTATAAGCACCTATTACTTTTGGTCAAACATTTGGAATAGATAATCCTCCTTGTCTATGTTCCAAAAGTTTTGTAATTGCCTATAAGGAGTAAGTTTCTCTAGGTTATGGAAATAAAGGTTCTCTCCTTTATGTCTACCTTTCTCCACAGACTCTAAGAGGTCACTAATCTTAACTAAGTTCCAAGCATCCTGTATAGTAGTCAAAGAAGCCATAGGAGAATTCATCATAGTCAGAGCATTCTTAATGAAGCCATCTGCTGATAGAGGATTAGATGCCTTGACTTCCATTTCCATACGTTTAAGTTCATAAAGAAGAGTCTTGTAGAACTTATTTCTATGCTTATCTTTGTACTTGCCCATAGACCATATACTAGTTGAAATCATTACAAGCAATACAGACTCTGTAAATGCTCTTGTAAGGTTAGCTTTCTGGTCATCAGTAAGCTCTCTATAATGAGTTCCCCACTGGAACTTAGCATCCTTTAAATCCTTTGCTAACTCCCAAGCAAACTTACCCAGAGTAACATAGAATCCTTCTCTCCATTCACCTAAGTCTGCATCCCTATGTCTCCCTCTAAATCTCCTTTCATAGTGACCAGGCATCCATTGTCTAAAGTTAAGTACAAGACGCATAAAAGCATATTTATGTGCTTGTCCTTTATCTATATCACCAAAGGCTCCATGCATAGATTTATTACAATAAGAAATCTGTTTATTAATTAAGATTTCATCATCCCTAATAATATCCCTATAGGTCTTATTACCATCTTTTTCTTCTATCCACTTAAACCTGTCTGTATTAATTTTAAGAATACCATTAGCACTACCTTCTTCTGCTTCCACTTCATAAGCATTAAGCATACTCACCTCTTTCTTTAGGTTAGTATCATATACTTTTCTCCTATGTAGTATAGCTAACATTGTTTCTGCATGAAGCATGTGTTCACCCATATCATACATAAACATTAGCTCTGAGTTACCAAGAATCTTAGCTATGGTGTTATTATAGAACCCTTTACGTTTGAGTTCACTCATATAATCATCAGTGACATCAAACCTATCCATAAGTAAAGCAAGCTTAGACTTCTTATTATTAGAATAGAGTTCTATAAGAAGTTCTGGTAACATCTGGAAGTATTTACCTTCTGCTACTGCAAAGTCTGCCATATTAAAGAACTCTCCGCAGGAAGCTTCAATTATCATTTGCAACTTACCTACAAATAAGTTAGCTTGAGCACCTAGAACATTCATAGACAATCCCTTAATAGAGTTATAGCCTGTGATAGTATCTGCAAGCTTATCAAAGGGGATACCCATTATACTTTCCCTCTTCTTAAGTCTGCCATAAATTATCCTCTCTGAAAAATCTTCAAGGGCAGCAGCAGAACTAGTAGTTCCTGGGTTTTTATATACAGATTGTGCATATATGTTTCTACCAAACACCATAAGGTCTGCAAGAGCACGTCCACCTCTATCTTGTACAGTTCTTCTGTCATTAGCTACCCAATCTTTTACAAGCATAAGAGCATCTACTACTTTACTCATTTCATTATACTGAGCAGCACTAGAAGAAAATGCAAGCATACTATGACTAAAGTCAGTGGAAAGCCTAGACATATCCTTTAAGTTATGGGTAAAGAATAAAGGTAATCGCATTAACTCAAAACCTTCTAAATCTGCCATTCCTGCTTCAAGTTCATTAGCTTCAAGTAGATTCTCTAAGTTTTCACCATAAGCATCATCATCTTCTCTTCTGACTAATTTATCTTGTATTCTATTCTTAATCATTTGAAGCATCTTTTCTGTACTACCAGCAGCTTCACCAAAGGCATTGATGAAGTCAGATGATACTTGTACTGCATTAAAGAAGGTATTCACAGCATCAGGAGTATCTATAGACATAACGGCCTTAAGAGCCATCATCCTATAGTAGTATTCTTTCTGAGCTTGAGTAAGATTGTCTATAACAGAACGATCTCCAAATTCACTCATTTTTGGTACTCTGAAACCATCACCAAAGTTAGAGCCATCTACATCAGTATCATAGAGAGTTTTCATGTATTCCTCAATGGCATTAGTATAGATAGAATTAGTAAATGGTTGTACTACTTCAGTATGTTTGGTAACCCATCTAGCCATCTTATTATCATAAGACCTACCCTTAATACCTTGTTCTTTAAGACTGTCTGAGTAAGCTTTCTTAGCTTCTTCGTATTTAGTAAAATCTACAGGACTGATAAGTTTACCTGTAGGTATTCCTTTCTCTCCACGTACATACATAAAAGCTGAACTACCATTAAGTTTCTCTGTGTTCTTGTTTACTATGTACTCTACCTTCTGAAGCAACATATCTCTAGCCCTCTGTCTATCTTTAACAGCAGCAGAGAACAAACCTAAGATTTCGTCATTACTTTCATTAAGTCCGTATATAAACCTATCAAAGAAATTGATGTCATGTTGGGCTACATAAAGCATATTACGCAAGGACTTAGACACGCCTGCATCTTCAACTGTGTCATCTTTCCCCCAATAGATGCTCATAAAGGAGTAAACAACATCAAACTTTACATTGTTAGCCCAGTTTTCAGCTTCCTCAAGAGTTTCTTTCAAGTTATAAGCAGCATCTACTATAGAGTCAATTACCTCATCAGGTATATCTAACTCCTCCCTACTTAGTGATTTGGCCTGAGTAAGCTTAGTAACAATATCTTTATAACCCTTCACAGTCCTAAGAGTTTCTAGTATAGGATGCGCAGCTAAATTACAAGCTTTAATAGGTTCAGGAGAGTCCTTATAAGAATTCTCTAGAGACTTGCCTTCTGCCATAAGTTCCTTGATTTGATTATTCAAATCTTCCATCATGTACATGATACTTTCAGCATACTCACCACGTTTAATATCCTTATCTAAGGACTTAACTGTGTTTATCTGGTCTTCTGCATTACTCTTACGATTAAGTTGAGCTAATCTAGCTTGAACACGTTTCTTATTCAGGAATATTTGAACAGCTTCTTTAACTGTATTAATCTGATTAGTAAGAATCTCAGAAGTATCTTTATCCAAGAATGGTGAAGTCTGATAAAGGTCATGTAAGACAGTCTTAATCTCTGAAGCATTAACACCATAATAATCACGAGTACTTTCTTCACTAATAGCAGCACTTTGTACAGCTACCTCCATAGCAGTATTAAGTGTAGTATTATCTAAACTTGACATTTTCTGCTGCATAAAGTCAAGCAAAGCATTTACTTTATGTTCAGCCTCAGCATCAGTAAGTTTTCTGTAAGTACCCCTTACAGTAAACATACTCTTTATATTCTCAGGTACATCATCCTGATTGAATTCAGAGCCACTAAGATAAGCTAATAAATATGCAGTATCAGTGCCAAACCTATTCATTAGATAGTCCATATTAGTGTTGGTAATACCAGAGAATAGCTCAAGCATCATCCTTGATAGCACAGGGTTCATACGATATACTTTATCATCCTGCGCAGTAAGAATCATGTCCTTAATAGTACTTTGCAGGTTCATTACATTAACAAAGTTAGCTATCTTAGATATAGTGTCTTCAGTAAATCTCACATTAAAGTTCTTACCACGAAGATAATCCATGAGAGCATCATATCTTGCTTTGTTTCTTAACAGATACTGATTGGTAATGTAGTTAGAAGCATCAGTAACATTAAGGTCTATATAGAATCCATTATTAGAATGTTTGATAGTAGCTTGATAAGTACTATGCTCCCTATTATAATCTACTACTCTTTGAAAGAGTGCATCTGGAGTATTATAGTACTTTGTTTTGTTATTACTATCAATGGCTCCAATACTTCTCTTTTCTTCTTGTAGGGTACTAAAAGAACGCATAATATCATCTATAGGAACTACTCTAGAGAAAGCCTTAAGTGAAGGCTCTCCCTGAGAATTTAATTCTTTTTTAGTAAACTGTTCTGCAATCTTCTGAGTCTTAGACAAACCATACAGAAAGTTTGTAAGTGGTCTGTTTTTACCAGTTTTGTCATGCAACTGAACATAAAATCTACTCTTCTTTCCTCCTATATTGGGGGCTAATTCACAAGACACTGACATATTAACAAATATTTTTATCGTCCAACACTTTATTTATTTCTTCTCTGAGACTTTGTTTTTCTTCCTCAGTGCTGTTATCAAGTACAGCATCCAAAGTCCTTTCTACGGCACTTTCTATGCCCCTGAAACGTACTCCCTGTGTAGATACATTGGGGAAGGCACTACTAATAGCATCCAGTACAATATCATCTACTTCTTCTAATTCATCAACTTCAAACTGCTGCTTCTGAATACCTCTTGCTTCATTCTCCGCATCTGCCTGTCTATAGTAATCCATCATTGGGTCTTCACCAGCATTATCAGCAGAAGAAGTATCACTAGTAGTAGATTCCCATACTGTTTCCATATTAACAAAATCAGTAGCAGGGTCAATCTCAAAACCTTGTTTGTCACCACCTAGTTTATTGACAAACCTAAGACGCATTACTCCATTAAAGTTCCTTACCAAAGCATATTTAACTACATTGCCATCCTTTATTCTTGCTATACCAGCATTCCTTTTACCCATAGCCTTAAGTTCAGGTAAGTCTGTATTAGTAATAGAGTACCAATTAGGCATAGAATCAAGAGGCACAAGTCCCATATCCTTCTGTTCCATTTGTCTTATATCAGTAATACCCGTATTGAGCTGGAATTGACCTACTAAGTTATTTATATCAAGAGACTTATCTTTAATTACATGACCATCAGTAAGATTATCTACGTAATTAGGTAAATACTCCCTAATAATACCAGGAACAAGAGACATAAAGGTCTTAGGACTGAATCCAAATGAACCCATAAAGAAATTATACTCAACAAGTTTGATAGAAAGCATGTCCTTAATCTCCTTACCTTCAGACCTCTCCTGTATGAACAAGTCAGCCCAAGAACTTCTTAAGTTCTGAGTCTCAGTAGAGTCAAGTCCTTTAGTTTTAAGTTGTAATATAGGATTACCAGCCTTATCTTTAGTAAGCTGAATACTACTCAAGAACACATTGTCTTTATATGCAGACTTAAGTTTTTGGAACTCCAGAGGGAATTCGTCAATCATATATCTCCTATTATCTATGCTTAAGTCAAATACAGAATTCTTCATATTGACATAGTAGGACATAAAGAAGTCACTGAATGACCTTGCAGTTTTCTCAGACATATATCCAAGCCTGTTGTATAACACTGTCAAGGCATCCAAGAATCCATACATATTAGATGCTTGTATAAAATTCTGTCCAAGTAATTGCTCCTCTATATTATAAGCTCCATCACGGAATGCCCTAAGTATAGGATTATCTACCGCCTCACGTAAAGAGTCTGTCACATAAGGACTAGCTATAAACTCCCCGTCCATAATCCTGCTGACAGCAGTATTTGCAGCAGAGGGGCCTACAGCAGCTGTAATACTGTTATATCTTGTCATGTGAGTAACAAGTCTGAATGCATCTGCTGCCATAAGAATATTACGAAATACTCCCAAGATGTTATAGTCATCATTAATATCAGTATTCTCATTGCCAATGTTAGAAATGAGCATAGTTTCATCTACTACAAATTGGGCATCTTCTACTGGCTGTAAGTCTGGATTACCACGCTGCATTTCATCCATAAATGCTTTAAGAATCTCTTTAATAGAAGTCTTCTGTATAGCATTCTGTCTATTAAACTCCACTACCAATTTCTTAATAATAGGTTGGGACAGAAATAATCCAATAAACTCTGCATTATAACCAAGTCTTGCTAATGTTACTGCTATGTTAGCAGTAGACATATTGATGTTCATCAGATTAAGAATAGGGTCTTTAACTGCATCCACTGAAGCAGCAAGATAAGCAGCCAATGTAGCACTTACTCTATTTACTCCATCAGCGTCATACTCTTTATCTATGAATTTATTACCATTCCACTCTTCAGTAACCATTGCTCCAGTAGTTTTATGTCTTCTCCTAATAGTGAAAGGATTAACAAAGTTTATATCTACAGGAGTTTCACTAAGACCAATAAAAGCATGACTGACGTTGGCTTGGGCAAATACACCAATTAGCTTAGCTGCAACCATGTTCTGCTTGTGGAACTGCATCTGAGTATTAGCATATAGTAAAGATTTCTTTCTATAACTAGCATCCTTTAATGCATCTACGTCCATCTTACTCAGTTTCTCATAAGCCTTTTGTGCATCCTCACCTTCAGCAACAGCTTGCTCCAAAGCAGAGATAAGATAACCAACTCTCTTAGGCTCTTCAAAGTTACCTGGGGATAGAATCTGAGGCATTGCTTGTTCAGAAGTAAGCATAGCCCACTGAGTAGCAAGCATTACGTTATTGTTATATTCTCTGCCACTCTTAGGCAATGAGTATCTGACTTCCATTAAAGTACTCTTACTCCACTCTTCAAGCATTTCTTCATCATCAGTAGATAAGTCAGCTTCTCTTTCGCCATTTAGCAGAGTAATAGCCCTACGATATTCATAAGCAATGTTCTCAGAAGTAACACCTTTCTTAGCTAAATAATCATATATAAAGCCTCCTTTATCCTTAACTTCTTGTCTATTGAAACTGTACCTCATAAGATACAACTTATCAATATCAAAGTCAGAGCCTGATAGGGTGGTAATTTCAGCAGGAAGCATAATACCTTCACCAGCAGTACGTGGAAGGAATCCTTTAATCCTGATAGGAACCATCGAGTACTTAGCCTCAGTAGGAATACGGTAACCTACCATATCAAGTAACTCAGGACAAGCTTGCTTTATTTTATTAATGTCTATATTACCCTTCTCATCTGCAAAGTCAGCTACAAACCTTTCATCATAAATAGGTACATAGCACTCAAAGTAAGCAATACTTGCTTGATTCTCTTTAAGGTAATTATTAAACTCAGCAGCCAATTCTTTTTCATCAGTAATCTTAGTCTTCTTAGCATACTGATTCTTGGTCATGAGAGTTTTACCTTCCTTGTCTTTAAACACAA
>Ga0326514_10001501_pt1 | contig 15222 bp, 16 predicted proteins | sample 3_2548_0518_D_FD_203653 | JGI IMG/M metagenome (GOLD analysis project Ga0326514, IMG submission 203653) | Bovine rumen microbial communities from UC Davis, California, United States - 3_2548_0518 | ecosystem: Host-associated > Mammals > Digestive system > Stomach > Rumen | place: USA...
TGTTTTTTCCGAAATTATCGAAAATATCGGACTTTATGTCATAGGGGTTCTTACCTTTTTCATCTCGCTTTTTCTGTTTGTAGTTTCAATGCTTCATACAGTTGCGATTGAAATAGTAAGAGAAGGCGAAGGCTCTGATAATGTAGTAAATACTATCCGTGAAATGCTTGAATCGGTTATATATTACAACGATAATTTCGTGTTTAATATAGCTTTTCTTATACTTTCACTGCTCATCTGTTTCATAGTGCTTGCAAGAATAAGAAAAATAAAGCTTCCGTTCAAAATTCTTTTTCTGTTTTTCTGGACTGTGGCACTAAGTACAGTATGGGTTATATCGTCTCAGGTTGCACCAACAGAAGATTCAGGAATGGTTTCAGGGGCGGCACTTGCGGCAGCAGAAGATAAATTTGACTTCCTTAATGACCGCTATTTCAAAAACTATTCTTTCCAGCTTGGATATGTATTTTTCAATGAAATAATTATAAGAATACACAACCATTTCACACCTTTTAAAAGTTTTGTGTTCATTCAGGTTATAAATGCTGTATTTCTCGGAATTATAAACATTTTTTCAGTCATGATTACGGACAGGCTTTTCAAAGATGAAAGAATTACAAATTTATGTGTATTTCTGCTTTCTTTAAGCATAGTGCCGATAATTTCATGTGTTTTTGTATACGGAATACTTCCCGGAATGGCTTTTGCCATAGTTGCAGTTTACTGCGAAATACGCTATATTCTGGACAATAAAAAAATACTCGGTATAGTTTCCGCTTTATGTATATGTATAGCAATGATGATAAAGTCAAACTATCTGATATGGCTTATAGCAATGTGCGGAATACTTTTCGTAATGACATGGAAAAGAAAAAAATATATATGGGATATTGTAATTCTTATACTTATGGTTGTACCTTCAATGATGATACAGCCGACAATAAAAAGTATGTATGAAAAGCGTTCAGGCGTTGAACTCGGTGACTCTATCCCCTATGCCTCATGGATTGCTATGGGTCTTAATGAAACAGATTTAGCTCCTGGCTGGTACAATTACTTTCATACCCTTACAAACTTTGAAATATCAGAATTTAATGCTTCTGTGGCATCTGAAAGGTCAGTTGAGGAAATAAAAAACAGAATAAAATATTTCAAAGAAAATCCTCAGTATATGAACGACTTTTTCTATAAGAAAACTGTATCGCAATGGAATGAAACTTCTTATGAATCTATCTGGAATAACACTGTAAGAGGTCAGTACAAGGAAAAAGGAAATATTTCAGACTGGGTATGCTACAAAAAACCTAAGCAAGTCAAAAAATATATTGACATATTCGCACAGCTTGTATTCTGCGGATTTTTCTTTGGCTGTATATTTATGATGAAAAAGAAGAATTTCTGTCTTGTACCGTTTCCGCTTATATTCCTCGGAGGATTCCTCTATCAGATGATTTCAGAGGGAAAATCACAGTATATCGTTCCATACTTTATAATAATGACTGCTTTTTCCGCTGTTGGCATAACATACCTTTCGGATATTTTCAGAAAAAATTTCGGGGACAGAATGATATGCGGTATCATCTATGGAAAAAACAATGACATTCAACAGGAAAATTCCGAAAAAATTTCGGAAGAAACCGTCCCTGAACAGATGAACAGTGTTGAAGATTCAGTTATGCAGGAAATAACCGATTCTCAACAGACTAACTCACAGGAGGATAACAACAATGTCCGCTGAAATATTATATATGGTCGTTCCGTGCTATAACGAAGAGGAAGTTCTGCACGAAACTTCAAAAAGACTTAAAGAAAAATATCAGTCACTTATACAAAGAAATCTGATTTCCCCTGAAAGCAGAGTTGTATTCGTGAATGACGGTTCCAAGGACAAAACATGGTCAATTATTCAGGAACTGCACCAACAAGACCCTGATTTCTTTTCGGGTATAAATCTTGCACATAACAGCGGTCACCAAAATGCAGTTCTTTCAGGTCTCATGACGGTCAAGGATATATGCGATATGGCTATAACTATGGACGCTGACCTTCAGGACGATATTAATACCATTGATGCAATGGTAGAAAAATACTATGAGGGAAATCAGGTCGTCTACGGCGTAAGAAGTGCAAGAGATACGGATACTTTCTTCAAGCGTTTCACAGCCGAAAGTTTCTATAAGTTCATGAGTGCAATGGGTGCAGACGTTGTATATAACCATGCGGATTTCAGACTTATGAGCAGAAGGGTTCTACAGGAACTTGCAGGATTCGGGGAAGTCAACCTTTTTCTCCGTGGACTTGTTCCGCTTATTGGTTTTCAAAGCTGTAACGTCTACTATGAAAGAGCCGAAAGATTTGCAGGAGAAAGCAAATATCCGCTGAAAAAAATGATGGCTTTTGCTATAAACGGTATCACTTCTTTCAGTACAAAGCCTCTTAAAATGATAACTACACTCGGATTTATAATGTCAATAATAAGCATTATAGCATTTATATGGGCATTGATAGTAAAAATTACAGGTTCTTCCGTTCAGGGCTGGTCAAGCACAATGTGTTCCGTATGGTTCATAGGGGGCGTACAGTTGCTTGCACTCGGCATAATAGGAGAATATGTCGGAAAAATATATGCAGAAGTAAAACACCGTCCGAGATATATTGTTGCCGAATTTATAAACAAACAGAAAAACGAAGATAATCAGTAATCGGGAGAAAATATTCTCCCGATTATTTTACTTCAAATTTCTTTGAAAGTCTTACATTTCTTGCATTTTCTTCTGTATCACAAGTTTCATCATAACCGTCAAAAGGAGCTTCGGGGTCAATTGGCTTTTGCTTTGCAAAAGCATTGCAAACTTTTTCGATATGTGCAAAAGCAAATTCAAAATTATCAGTCCAGCCTGTATGCCCTGTAATAATAAGAGGTCTTATTTTTTTCTTTATCAGAATTTTTTTAAGTCTTATAAGAGAACGTCTTGCAAGATTATTATCTTCTGCAAGAGCATTTATAAAGCTGTAGCCACCATTTGAACCAAACCAAAGAGTATCTCCTGTAAAAAGGTATCTGTCATCAATCAGATAAACCATATGTCCCCATGTATGCCCCGGAACAAGTATGGATTGTATTTTTATATCGTCTATATAGAAAACCTGTCCATGTGTGAGCAGAACTTTTTTATTATCAATATAAACCTGCGGAAGCTTATAAAATCCCCAGTAAACTTTTCTTTTTCTTTTTCCTGTAAGATAAAGATTTTCGGTTTCGCTTAGGTATACTGTTGCATTTCTGAAAAGTCCCCTGCTGTCTTTTTCGACTGCACCTACATGGTCAGTATCCTGATGAGTAAGCAGAATATGCTTTATATTTTTCGGGTCAATATCCAGCCACTGCATTTTTTCTTCAAGTCTTGGATAGTTATATCCTGCATCTATCATTATTGTAGTACCGTTTTTGGTATAGAAATATATATTTGCTATATATTCACGGACACATTTTACATTATCATCAATACTTCCCGTATTAAGAGGCTTGAATATATTTTTGCCCCTGTAAGCAAGCGACATTATTTTTTCCTGAAATTCCGATGCCTGTAAAGACAATTCAATCATTCCTTTCAATATCAATAAGATATATTTATTATAAACCAAACTGTTCAAAATTGCAAGGACTTCAAAGAAAAAAATCATATTTTCCTGAATAAAATAAAATCCCCTGAAAATCAGGGGTTTTTTTATTATTCAGCAGATGTGTTGCTTTCAATGTAATTTACAATATCTCCTACTGTTTTGATTTCCTCAACAGCCTCATCAGGAATGGAAATATCATATTCATCTTCAATAGTCTGGATAAGGTCAACTATTTCAAGAGAATCAGCACCGAGGTCGTCCTGAATGTTAGCCTCTAAAGTAACAGCATCTTCATCTGCATCGAGCTGGTCAATAATAAGTTCCTTAATCTTGTCAAAAATCATGTAGTTTTCCTCCATAAAAATAAATTTAATAGTTGTCATCGGAATAAATGACAAAAAATCATACAAAATCGGGTGATTCTGTAAACTCACCGATTTTTCTAAATTTAGTATAACGTTCTTTAAGCAATTTGTCAATATCTTTTTGTAATTTTTCAGGAATTTTATGTGACAAATATTCCTTTATATTTTCAGAAATTTTGTCTAAATCGTTATGAGCTCCGCCAAGAGGTTCTTTTATAATCTTTTCAGCAACCCCTAACCTTACCATATCTTCAGCAGTAATCTTCATAATATTGCAGGCTTCTTCTTCTCTTGAAGCGTCTTTCCAAAGAATACTTGCGAATCCTCTCGGAGAAACTACTGAATACTGTGCATTTTCGAGCATTGCGAGTTCATCGCATACACCGAGAGCCAACGCTCCGCCACTTCCGCCCTCACCAAGAACGATTGATATAATAGGAGTTCTGAGGGTCATAAACTCTGCAATATTTTTCGCAATAGCCTCTCCCTGACCTCTTTCCTCAGCAGCAATTCCAGCATAAGCCCCCGGAGTATCAATAAAACATATAACAGGTCTATGGAATTTTTCAGCTTGTTTTGCAAGCCTTAAAGCTTTCCTGTAGCCTTCGGGAAGTGGCATTGCAAAATTGCAGTATTTATTTTCGTTTATGTCTCTTCCTTTTACCTGTGCAATAATCGTGACGGGAATATCATTGAGTTTTGCAATTCCGCCCATTATTGCATGGTCATCACCAAAAAGCCTGTCACCGTGCATTTCAAAGAAATCATTGAATATAAGCGGAATATAATCATTTATAGTAGGTCTGCCTTTTGTATGTACGAGCTGTAAGCGTTCCCAAGCGGTTCTGTTTTCTTCCATATTCAGACCTCCTCAGCCTTATAGCCATGAAGATTAAGCAAATGAGAAAGAGTATGTCTCATTTTCTTTCTTTCAACAATCATATCAACGAATCCCTTTTCCTGCATAAATTCCGCAAGCTGAAAATCTTCTGGCAGACGCTGTTTAATAGTGCTTTCTATAACTCTTCTGCCTGCAAATCCGATAAGTATTTTAGGTTCTGCAATTATAATATCCCCAAGAGATGCAAAACTTGCAGTAACACCGCCTGTAGTGGGGTCAGTCAGGACGGTTATATAAAGTCCGCCTGAATCGCTGTGCAGTTTTACAGCACCCGAAGTCTTAGCCATTTGCATAAGAGAAACTATACCTTCCTGCATTCTTGCCCCGCCCGATGCGGTAAACATTATTACAGGCAGATTATTTTTAGTCGCATACTCAAACGCACGGGTTATTTTTTCTCCCACAACACTTCCCATTGAAGCCATCATGTATCTTGAATCCATAATGCCTACTACGGCTTTATAGCCTTTTATTTTTGCAGTTCCCGTTAAAATAGCATCTTTCAAGCCTGTCTTTTCACGGAGTTCGGCTTGTTTTTCGCTGTATTCGGGAAAATCTATAGGGTCACAGCTTATCATATCAGAATCAAATTCAGTAAAACTATCCTTATCGAAAGTAATTTCAATACGTTCACTGTAAGAAAGTCTGCCATGATAGTTGCACTTAGGACATACCCTGTGCAGTTCCTCATATTTTTCAAGAAGTATCAGACTTTGACATCTCGGACATTTGACCGTTTCACGCTCATCATCTTCACTGTTGCCGTTAAAGCGTTTTTTGACAATTCCGAAAAAGTTATTAATCATTCCTTCGCCCATTACTTCACCGCCTTAATAAGATTTATTGCGGACGGCATTAAAAATACCGTCCGTACAGTTACTTGTTTTTTCTTTTTTCCATATATCTTCCCAGAAATCCTATATCATACTTACCACTGATAAATTCGGGACATTTTATTATTTCAAGCTGAAAATCAATATTAGTGTCAACGCCTTCGACTATAAATTCCGACAACGCCCAACGCATTTTTCTTATTGCACCATCTCTGTCAGAAGCGTGTGCAATAAGCTTGCTTATCATGGAATCGTAATAAGGAGTTATAGTATACCCCTGATAAACAGCACCGTCAATTCTTATACCAGGACCCCCAGGAACGTACAAAGCTGTAATTTTTCCAGGTGATGGACGAAAGTCAAAACTTGGATTTTCCGCATTTATTCGACATTCAATAGCGTGACCCCTTAACTTTATATCTTCCTGAGAAACGTCCAGAGCCATTCCTGACGCAATTTTTATCTGAGCCTTTACAATATCGAATCCTGTTACTTCCTCGGTTATAGGGTGTTCAACCTGTATTCTTGTATTCATTTCCATGAAATAGAAATCTTTATTTTCATCAACAAGAAATTCAATAGTACCTGCATTATAGTAACCACATTCCTTTGCTGCGGTCACAGCAGCCTGACCCATTCTCTTTCTCAGGCTTTCGTTCACTACAGGACTTGGACACTCTTCAAGCACTTTCTGATTTCTTCTCTGCATGGAACAGTCACGTTCACCGAGATAAATATAGTTTCCCTGTTTATCCGCAATAATCTGTATTTCAACGTGCCTTGGATTTATAAGGAACTTTTCAATATATACAGTATCATCACCGAAAAAATTCTTGGCTTCCTGTTGTGCAGCGGTCATCTGTGATTCAAGTTCGTCTTCGGAATCAACACGTCTTATACCACGTCCACCACCGCCTGCTGAAGCTTTTACAAGTACGGGATAACCTGCATTTCCTGCGATTTCCTTAGCATCTTCAAAAGACTTAACCGCTCCTTTTGAACCTGGTATTACAGGTACTCCTGCCGCCGACATAGTTTCCTTTGCGGCAGCCTTGTTTCCGAGCATTTCAATTGAACGGTAAGAAGGTCCTATAAACACAATGCCGTTTTTTTCGCACAGTCTTGCAAACTCTGCATTTTCGGAAAGAAATCCGAATCCTGGGTGAATCGCCTCTGCACCTGTATTTATTGCTGCCTGAATAATCGAGTTCATATTCAGATAACTGTCTTTTGTTGCAGGAGGTCCTATACATACTGCCTCATCTGCAATCTGTGCATGAAGTGAATCAACATCGGCTGTTGAATATACTGCTACACATCTGACACCAAGTTCACGGCAGGCACGAATTATTCTTACAGCAATTTCACCTCTGTTAGCAATAAGTATCTTTTTGAACATAATATTATTCTTCCTTGTCTCCGTCCGTAATAACAAAAGTAATCTCACACGAAACAGCTTTTTCACCGTTTACAGTGGCGAGAGCCTTGCCTGTTCCGACAGGACCTCTCTGTCTAATCATTTCAACTTCAAGGTCAAGAACGTCCCCAGGGACAACCTGTTTTCTGAACTTAGCCTTGTCTATACCGCCGAAAAGACCTATTTTTCCTTTATATTCGGGTTTGGAAAGCATACATACTGCTCCAGCCTGTGCGAGCATTTCAACCATAAGAACCCCGGGGGTTACGGGATAATTCGGAAAATGACCCTTAAACCAGAAATCATCTTCCTTTATATATTTTCTTGCCTTTACCCTTACACCGACTTCCATTTCAAGAATTTCGTCAATAAGAAGAAACGGGTCACGGTGAGGAATAATTTCCTTAATTTGTTCCTGATTCATTAAAACATCAGACATCTTTTACCTCCGTTCAGTCTGTTAAAACGTTTATTTGTATCGGCAGGACGTAAATACCGTCCTGCACATAAATTCACTTTATAATCATTATGGGCTGGTCGTATTCGACTGCCTGACCGTCTGAAACAAGAATCTGTTCAACAGTTCCGTCAAATTCGGACTGAACTTCGTTCATAAGTTTCATAGACTCTATAATCATTATAACGTCACCTTTTTTAACAGTATCGCCTATTTTTACAAAAGGTGGCTTATCAGGTGAGGGAGACGCATAAAAAGTACCCACTATAGGCGATTTTATTACATTTCCGCTTTCTTCCGCAACAGGTGAAGAACTTTTTTCATCTGCCGTCCTTACGGGTTCGGGAACACTTCCCTGTAAAAAAGGAATTGGTGGCGGACTGCATTTTCTTGCAGATTCGATTACTATTTCACCATCACCGCTTTTTATCTTGATTCTTTCAAGATGATTTTTTCCGAGGGTTTCGGCAAGACCGTTTATTTCCCCAAGAGTGAGGTTACAGGCTATTATTTTTTCGGACATCTTTGTAAACTCCTTATTCAGTTACTTTTTTAAAGCAAAGTGTAGCATTGTGACCGCCAAAGCCAAGAGAATTTGAAAGTGCATATCGGATTTCCTGACTGATATTTCCGTTTATGCAGTAATCGAGATCACAATTTTCATCAGTTTCTTTAGTTCCGACAGTTGCATGGATAAAGCCTTCCTGAATACTCTTTGAAGTAACGACCGCTTCAATTGCACCTGCCGCACCGAGTGAATGTCCCGTCATTGACTTTGTTGAATTTATCTTTACTTTGTATGCGGATTCACCAAGAGCCAGCTTTACAGCGGCAGTTTCATACTTATCGTTAAGACCTGTAGAAGTTCCGTGTGCATTTATATAGTCAACGTCTTCTGGACTGATTCCTGCTTCCTGCATAGCGAACTTCATACCCATTGCGGCAGCCTCTCCTGTAGGCATTGGGGAAGTCATATGGTAACCGTCACAAGTTGCACCGTATCCGACAATTTCGGCATAAATCTTAGCACCTCTTGCCTTTGCGTGTTCAAATTCCTCAAGAATAAGTATTCCGCAGCCCTCACTGAGTACAAATCCGCTTCTATCCTTATCGAACGGTATGGACGCTTTTTCAAGCACATCACATTTTGTAAGGGCTTTCATGTTTGCGAATCCGCCTATAGTAAACTCGTCAACAGTGCTTTCAGTACCGCCTGCAATGCAGACATCAAGATAACCGTCCTTGATTTTTCTGAAAGCCTCTCCTATACAGTGAGTACCCGATGCACAGGCTGTAGTTATATCAAAGTTAGCTCCTCTGAAACCTGTTTTCATTGAAACAGTACCTGCTGCCATGTTTGCAATTTCCATAGGTATATAGAAAACTGAAATTCTTGAAGGTCCTTTTTCAAGATATTTTTTATGTTCACTGATAGTGAGGTCCAGTCCGCCTATTCCCGAACCTACAATAACGCCTGCTCTGTAAGGGTCAATATCTGAAAAATCTGTTCCTGAATCTTCAAGAGCCTCATGTGTGGCTACTACAGCAAATTTTGTGAACCTGTCGAGTTTTTTAGACTCTTTCTTATCGAAACAGCCTTCAATGCCGTAATAATCGGATTCTTCAAAGTCACGGACTATTCCTGCAACCTTTACACCTGTTCTTTCAGTATCGAAAGTATCAATATAAGAAATACCGAGTTTATTTTCCTTTATACCCTCCCAGAATTTCTTTACACCTGTACCGAGCGGAGTAACCGCCCCCAGTCCAGTAATAACAACTCTTCTGCTCATAAAAAATCCTTTCTGTTTATATTTTACCAGTCAGTAAAATATTCCTTACATATATTTTAACTTAGATTACATAGAAAGTCCGCCTGAAATTTCTATAACCTGACCTGTAACATAACTTGCATTTTCTGATACAAGGAACGATACAACAGACGCAATTTCTTCGGGTTCACCGTATCTTCTGAGTGCGACAGCCTCCAGCATTTTAGCTTTCAGTTCATCGGAAAGAACATCAGTCATAGGAGTTCTTATAAGACCCGGTGCAACAGCATTGCAAGTTATATTTTTTCTGCCGTATTCCTTTGCAACAGTCTTAGTCATTCCGATAATTGCAGCCTTTGATGCGGAATAGTTTACCTGTCCTGCATTTCCGTAAAGACCTGCAACAGAAGAAACATTTACAATGCTTCCTTTTTTCTGCTTCATCATTACGGGACATACAAGTTTCATCATATTGAAAACGCTCTTCTGATTTACTGCAATAACAACATCATAATCCTGTTCTTTCATTCTTGCCATGAGATTATCCTTTGTTATTCCAGCATTGTTTACAAGAGCGTCAATAGTACCGAAAGTTTCCTTTACTTTCTTTACCATATTTTCGCAGTCATCGAACTTTGAAACGTCAGCGGAAAATATTTCAGCCTTTACTCCGAAAGTTCTGCATTCCTCTGCGACTGCCACAGCCTTTTCCCTATCGCTGTCACTCGGATAGTGATTTATTGCAACGTCAAAGCCGTCCTTTGCGAGTCTTTTTGCTATACACGCACCTATTCCCTGAGATGCACCTGTTATTAATGCTGTTGCCATTGTATACCTCCGATTAATTATTATTTTATATTTTAATTTTATTGACATTAAACAAAACTGTTTAAAAAATCTTCTGTATCCTTTTGAACCTGTTCAATTGTGCCATAAATATTTTCTTTTGCCAGATAAAAATAATCTTCAAGTTCATACATTTGTGAATAATAATATTCATCAAGAAAATAATCTCTTGATATACAGGAAAGAACATAGACAGTATCTTCAAGGCTGTAAATTTTACTGAAATAACTTTCCTTTACAAGAAGAATAAGTTTTTTGTAAATTAATTCCTTATCTACGGAATATCTTTTTTCAAGAAAGTAATTTTTTATCATACTGCAAATAGTGTACTTGTCTTTTGAGGAATCAACCGCCAAATCGTAATAAATATACGGCAGACTGTCGGAATTTTCAATAGTATTCAGTACATAGTCAATAAGATTATCCTTTGTAAGCAAGCCTGCCTGAATACCAGCCCTGTAATATTCAAGATTCAATAATAAATCCATTATTATATGCACCTGCTCCCTAAAATATACTTGTAATTACTGATGTTATCATTGTATATATCCGATTATTTTAATTTTCGTCATCAGAATTATCCCACTCAATTAAACTTTTCCATTTTTCATAAGGGTCTTCTTCCTGTACATAAATATTTTCTTCTCTTATTAAGCTGTCATTGTCCTCGCAGTAATAATCCATATCATAAGTGGGAAGAGTTTCTTCTCCTATTGGATTATAGCTTTCTCGCATTTCAATTTCCGCAAAAATTCTGTCGCACTTTTCGCAGTACCCCGCAGGAATACACGGCTGTTTAAAAGCGGAAAAGTAAGTGGTTTTCGTGTCAGCACCCGAAAAAGTTGCTTTTACGGGGTGTTGTCTGAGGTATTCCAAATCTTCTTCGGAATAGAATGAAATAAAATCGGTAAATCCGTTCAGAATACCTGATTTGCGTGATATTGGAACGGATATTTTTCCGCTTTTAAGTTCGCCTTTGCACAATGGACAGTATTTAAAACTCAATTCACTCATTTATTGAGAAGTTTTTCAGCCTGCTCCATAATTTCCTTTACAATTTCACTGCATGGCTTTATATCGTTTACCATTCCAGCAATAGCACCGCAAAGGAATGAACCGCTTTCAACGTCACCGTCAACAACTGCACGTCTTAAAGCCCCGACTGTAAGTTTTTCAAACTCATCAGGAGTAAGAGTACCGTCCTTTTCACCGACTGCGAGTTTCTTTGTGAATTTGGTCTTTACGTTTCTGCACGGGTGACCTGTATATCTGCCTGTAACTATTGTATCAGTATCCTTTGCATTTATTACAAGTTCCTTGAAAGTAGGGTGTATCTGACATTCTTCTGATGCAAGGAATCTTGTACCAATCTGTACGCCCTCTGCACCAAGCATGAAAGATGCTGCTACTCCTCTGCCGTCCGCAATACCGCCTGCCGCAATTACAGGTATTTCAACAGCATCAACGACTTGCGGAACAAGACACATTGTAGTATTTTCGCCTATATGTCCACCTGATTCTGTACCTTCCGCAATAACAGCATCCGCTCCTGCACGTTCCATTCTCTTTGCAAGTGCAACAGACGGAACTACTGGTATAACTTTAACTCCTGCCTGTTTCCATGCGGAAACGTACTTCCCTGGATTGCCTGCACCTGTTGTTACAAGTCTGACACCCTCATCTATGACAAGCTGTGAAAGGTCGTCCGCATTCGGTGACATGAGCATTATATTCACACCAAAAGGCTTATCAGTTTTTTCCTTGCATTTTCTTATCTGGTCACGGAGATAGTCAATAGGTGCTGAACCGCCTGCAATTATACCTATACCCCCTGCATTTGAAACAGCAGAAGCAAGAGTATGTTCGGCAACCCATGCCATACCCCCCTGAATAAGAGGATATTCACAGCCGAGTAATTCTGTGATTCTTGTTTTCATAAATTTTTTCTCCTTTAAAATTAATATTCCATAATAATTCCACCGTAAGTAAGACCTGCTCCGAATCCTATCAGTGCAAGTTTCTGCCCACGCTTTACGATACCTTTTTCAATTGCCTCATTAAGTGCAAGAGGTATCGAGGCACTTGAAGTATTTCCGAAATGGTCAAGAGTAACAATAAATTTATCCATAGAAACACCGAGTTTTTTAGAAGCAGTTTCTATTATGCGGACGTTAGCCTGATGAGGTATAAACCAGTCAATATCGTCCTTTGTAATGCCTGTACCCTCAGAAGCAAATTCAAAAGCCTTTGAAAGAATACCTGTAGCAAATCTGTAAACAGCTTTTCCGTCCTGATAGAGCTTATTGAGGGGCATATCAGGGAAATCGTCCTGAAAATCGCTTTCAACTGCTACTTCGGGAGCAGGAACAAGATTTTTTGCAACAAGATACTTTGCACCACTGCCGTCAGCACCAAGAAATGATGAATAAAGCTTGTCGCTTCTTTCTACAACAGCGGCTGCTGCACCGTCACCGAAAAGTATACACGTTGTTCTGTCGCTGAAATCAAGAAAACGTGAAAGTGCCTCTCCTGATACAACCAGAACATATTTAAGTTTTTCATCAGTCTGTAAAAAGCGTTTTGCTGTATCAAGACCGTATATAAATCCCGTACAAGCTGCATTGATATCGAAAGCCGCCGCATTTACTGCACCAATTTCATTCTGAATAACACACGATATACTCGGTGTAAGAAAATCTGAAGTGACTGTACATGAAATAATAAGTCCTATTTCTTTGGGGTCAATTCCTGCACCGGCAATAGCTTTTTTTGCCGCCTCTGTTCCCATATACCAAACAGGCTCCCAGCCTGCCATACGTCTTTCAGAAATGCCTGTTCTTGTTCTTATCCATTCATCATTTGTATCCACGAATTTTTTCATGTCATCATTTGAAAGTCTCTGCTCAGGAAGATAATTACCCATGCCAAGAATGTTTATGCCCATTTTAAAGACTCCTTCCAATAATTTAAAAAAACAGTTGTAAATTTAAGAAAATTATGTTATATTATTATTATGCACAATAAATCACTGTTGGAATTATATAATTATATTTTAAATCATTTCAGGTTTTTTTTCAATGATATTTTATCGCTTTATTTTGCCAAAGAGAAAATATCGTCATTATGCACAAATAAAACAGTAAATAATCGGAGATATTCTACAATGATTTTATAGCATAAAAATATTGAAAGGAAGTATTCAAAATGAACATAGCATTATTTTCAGGACAGGGTTCACAGTATACAGGTATGGGAAAAGACATCGCAGAGGCTTACACTGAAACAGAAAGATTTTATCAGGAGGCATCGGAAATCCTCGGAAGAGACATGAAAAAAATCTGCTTTGAAAGTCCAGCTGAAGAACTTTCAAGAACCATCAACGCACAGCCTGCAATACTCATAACTTCGCTTGTAAGCATAACTGCCGCAATAAGCAAAGGATTCAGATTTGAGGGAGTTGCAGGACATTCTCTCGGTGAATACGCTGCTATGGCTGTTTCGGGAATGGTATCGGAAAAAGACATTTTCAGACTTATAAAGGCACGTTCCGAAGCTATGGAAGAGGCTGCCCGTGAAAACAAGGGAGCTATGGCTGCCGTAATGAAAATTGAACCCTCAAAGGTTGAAGAAATCTGTAACAATGCAAAAAATTATGTATCCGCTGTAAACTACAATTCACCTGCTCAGACCGTAATAGCAGGTACTCCCGAAGGTATCGAAGAGGTTACGCCTGTTTTCAAGGAACTCAAAGCAAAAGTTATACCGCTTAAAGTTGCAGGAGCATTTCATTCAAAATTAATGCAGTCAGCTTCTGAAAAGTTCTATGAAACGGCTAAGACTATAGCTTTCAATGCACCGAATGTGAAATACTATTCAAACGTAACAGGCGGTGAACTCGATGATTTTTCAGATATGCCGTCACTTCTTGCAAAACATATTGTTTCTCCTGTAAGATTCACTTCCGAACTTTACGCAATGCAGAAAGACGGTGCGGACAAGTTCGTTGAATTTGGTGCTGGAAAAACTCTTACTGGACTTGTAAAAAAGACCCTCGAAAACGTACAGGCTTACAGCATTGAAAATCTTGAAACGCTTGAAGGAGCTGATATTTATGAATAAATTTGGTCTTATAGGTCACCCACTCGGACATTCAATGTCACCGCTTATACATGAAAGACTTTTTGCATTAAGCGGTATTGAAAATTCTTCCTATGAACTCATTGACATTGCACCTGAAAATCTTTCAGAAAGCAAAGAAATGCTTTCTGAATTAAAAGGCTTTAATGTAACAATTCCGCATAAACAGGGAATTATTCCTCTTGTTGACGAACTCGGTGAAAGTGCATTGAGATACAATTCAGTAAACTGCGTAAAAAACGAAAACGGAAAATTAACAGGTTACAATACCGACTGTGACGGTTTTCTTCTTTCAGCCGAAAAATTACCGCTGAACAAGAAAGTTCTCATGACAGGCTGTGGAGGAGTAGGCAGAATGATAGCTATTGAAACGGTTCTGCATGGCGGAAATCTTACAATAGCAGTAATACCTTCCGACATCGCAAACGCTGAAAATCTCAGAACCGAAATACTTCAGAAATGCGAAAATGCAGAAGTAAAAATATGTCTGATTTCTGAAATCAGCGAAAGTTATGACCTTATGATAAATGCTACACCTGTAGGAATGTATCCCAAGACAAATGCCTGTGTAATTTCCGATGAAGTGATAGAAAACTGCGGTTCATTCTTTGACGTTATCTACAATCCGACAGAAACCCTTTTAATCAGAAAAGCAAAGGCTCAGGGGAAAATTGCGGTAGGCGGTGCTTCAATGCTTGTATATCAGGCTGTAAAGGCTCATGAAATATGGTACGGAGGCAAATTCAGTTCAGATGATATTCAGAATATCATATCCGAAGTTGAAAATGCCGTTGACAGCATGAACAAATAAGAGGAAAAATAAAGGAGATTAAAAAATGACTATATTTCTTTGCGGATTTATGGGTTGCG
>Ga0326514_10001502_pt1 | contig 15221 bp, 17 predicted proteins | sample 3_2548_0518_D_FD_203653 | JGI IMG/M metagenome (GOLD analysis project Ga0326514, IMG submission 203653) | Bovine rumen microbial communities from UC Davis, California, United States - 3_2548_0518 | ecosystem: Host-associated > Mammals > Digestive system > Stomach > Rumen | place: USA...
AAATCCCTTCGGCTGTGCCAGCTTGTTGATGGCATACGTCATGCCCTTGGATTCCATAGCGGTAGTGCCGTTCAATCCAAAGGCCACGTTCGTCAATACACTTGTATGATTGTTCCCGTCCTTGTCCATGAACGTCACAATGTCCATCGGCCACAGGTACGGCGCGTTCACGGTCGCCGCCGTGAACGGCCTGTAGGTGAACCCGTTCAGCGCCGTATTCAACGGCGGCAGCACCGTCGCCACCAGCGGCCCCGCAATGGCGTTCCCCGTCAGGTCTATGGCATAGTCGTCCGTGCCTTCCACGATGACGATGCCGCTGTTGTTGGTATATTCGACGCCGCTGACGGTCAGGTCATCTTCATACAAATCGCTGCTGTACCGGTTGTCAGCCGTGCTGACGTACCCGGTTGCATTGGCATACCACGAAAACCGCAGTTGCCCGTTCCAGTCGAACCAGGCATTCGTCCCCATAACGCCGGCGCACCACTGTATGAGATTTCGGTATGTGATCTCCTCTTGTGCTTCCGGCATTTCAGCCACATTCACCCCAGCGTTGACCAGCCCGGAAATGCTCTGCGCCAACGTCACACCGCACAGAGTACAGACCTGTCCGACCAGCCCCGCAATGGTAGTCGGGAAGGTCAAATCGGCCGCGTCCACCACGACGTCGAACAAAGTCATCCTGTCCAACGCCGTGATGGAGATGGTGGACAGCCGCCTCGGCTGATTGTCAGGCGTGAAGTATCCACAGGGCACATAGGTGATGGTAGGGCTGCTCTGTGTCCAGTCCGCAATGCCGACCTCTACAAACAGCTCCGCGCCCTCGAACACGATGCCATTGTACTGCCCGCCGCTGTTTTCCAACGTCAGCGTCATCTGCGCCGCAATCGCCGTCCCGACCTCCAGCTTTTCCCCGTTGCAGGAATACCGATCCACCTGGAAGCTGTCCGCAATCACGTCGTTGTCGGTGATGGAGATGACTGCCCCATTCTTGTTCGTGCCGGTGATCCTCAGCACCTTCCGCTGCTCCGCCTCAAACAGAGCCTTTACCTCGTTCGTTATCGGATACATACCATCACCACCTTACTGCTCGATAATATCGAAACTGACCGTCCATGCGTCAATCCGCACGTTATATGCGGAAGCATTCTGGTCGCCGCTGTAAAACTTTTTAGTCACATACCCGTTCGCCAATGGATCGAGGCAGTTCACGTTCACATACTCCGGTGCAAAGGCCGTCAGCACCGCGTTGGCCGTGGCAATGTCCACGTTCTGCCACTCCAATTCCAGCTTGCGCTTGCGGGCGATGCGGTTTTTGTGCATCAGCCCGCTTTCACAACGTCCCGCATCCGAATCGGATATATCGTTGACCGTCCAGTCATACTTGGAGGGACAGGGTATTGCTACCCCGTCCACCGTCCTGATAGGATTGTACTGTTGGTTAGGCATACTCTGTCACCCCCAATCAGGTTCCCACGGGAACAATCGTCGTTCCCGCCCTGCGGTTCATCCTGGTCTGCGCCCGGTTCACACTGGCCGCCGTAACCTCTGCCGTGAACTCCTTCGCCGCAATCTGCCGCATCAGGGCCACCTTCTCCTTGTCCCGCTCGTTGCTACCCGTCATGGCGTCGGTGAAGGCGTCGTACATGGCACGGTACATGGTTTCGTAGTCGGATTCGCCGTTGTCGCCGCCGTCAAACATGGTCGCCGCGATCTTCACGCCGCCCATAGCTGCCCGCACAGCGCTGAACATCGTCGCTGCAAGCTGGCTCTGATTGAGGACTTCCGTCCTGCCGCCAAGATGTCCAACCAGTTCCGGCCCCGCTTCCCCTGCAAGGAACATGCTGCCGTGAGCATTGGTTGTGCCGTTTGCATATTGCGGCAAGTTTTTCCAAATGCCATTTGCAAGTACACCACCGAGTTTCCTGACGGACAGTTCCCATTTTGTATCCCCGTCTTTGGATACTTCGATCTTGTTTGGACTACCCTTGACAAGTTTCACTTTTACGTTAGCAGTCAGGTTGCTTAATCCCAACGCGGATATAGCCGAATCAGACCAGCCTTTTTTCAAATAATAGGTAATTGTCTGACTATTATTTGGCAACCCAAGCCAGTCTTTTGCTGAATTTTTCCAACTCTTTTTAAGACTATATGTTATTTTTTGACTGTTGTCAGGCAATCCTAACCAATCCCTTGCTTTGTTTTTCCAACTCTTTGAAAGGCTGTAAGTAATTTTCTGAGTGTTCAGAGGTAGTCCTAACCAATGACTTGCAGTAACCTTTTTCCATCCTTTCTTAAGACTATATGTGATTGTCTGACTATTATTTGGCAACCCTAACCAATGACTTGCAGTAACCTTTTTCCATCCTTTCTTAAGACTGTATGTGATTGTCTGACTATTATTTGGCAACCCTAACCAATGACTTGCAGTAACCTTTTTCCATCCTTTCTTAAGACTGTATGTGATTGTCTGACTATTATTTGGCAACCCTAACCAATGACTTGCAGTAACCTTTTTCCATCCTTTCGCAAGGCTGTACGTAATTGTCTGAGTGTTATCAGGCAATCCCAGCCAAGCCTTTGCCGTATTCTCCCAACTCTTTGCAAGGCTGTATGTGATTGTCTGAGCGTTATCAGGCAATCCTAACCATGCTGTTGCTGTAGTTTTCCAACTTTTCGCAAGGCTGTATGTGATTGTTTGGCTATTCAATGGCAATCCAAGCCATTCACTTGCAGCATTTTGCCATGTTTTCGCCATAGACACTGACACCGTAATACTTGATGAATCAGTGCCATTGTTTGAGCCATTCCCAAACAACCATTGCTTTAAATCAGTGATTTTATCACCAGCCGCATTAAGCGCGGGCCGTACAACAACATCAAGCCCTTTATCTATAGCATTTCCAGTTGCGCCAATAGCTTCTTTGAGACGATCCCAGAACGATTTACCGTCAACTGTAGTTTGAGGTTCAACCGGAACTTGTATCGTCTGCGTCCTTCCGGCCCCGCCGCCGCTTGTAGAACCGCCGCCGCCAGTTGCACCGCCAAAACCGTCACTCGGTTCAGCATATTCAATGTTGACCTTTAATGTCCGCGTTCCCCAAGCAGTTTGGAACAAGGTAAAAAGTCCATCGGCAGTGACGTTCGTTCCCAACATTATAGTCGCTGTCGCAGACAAATTATCAAGCCCAAGCCACGCCAATGGAGCGGCTTTCCACGACTTCTCCATTGCCATAGAGATTGTCGCGGAAAGGTTATCAAGGCCAAGCCATACCAATGGCAATACCAACCATGTCTTGTCCATCGAAATAGAGATTGTCGCGGACAAGTTATCAAGGCCAAGCCACTCCAAAGCCTTGACCTTCCACGACTTCACCATCGCTATAGAAATTGTCGCGGACAGGCTATCAAGTCCCAACCATTCCAACGCTGTATTCTTCCACGACTTCACCATTGCCATAGAGATTGTCGCGGAAAGATTGTCAAGGCCCAACCATTCCAGTGCCTTGACCTTCCACGACTTCACCATCGCTATAGAAATTGTCGCGGACAGGCTATCAAGTCCCAACCATTCCAACGCTGTATTCTTCCACGACTTCACCATCGCTATAGAAATTGTCGCGGACAGGCTATCAAGTCCCAACCATTCCAACGCTGTATTCTTCCACGACTTCACCATTGCCATAGAGATTGTCGCAGACAGATCATTCAACCCCAGTGCCGCCAATACTGTGCCCTTCCATGACTTCACCAAGGCGACAGCAGCAGAGACATTTATAACTTTACCATCTTCCCAATTTGCGACATCCCATGCGGTTTCATCCCAATTTGTAGAGCGCTTTACCGCAACGCTCAACGTCCGATCAATAATTGTTCCGCTCGGCATCTGCGCAACTTCCCATGCCAAATCATCCCAATTATCGACCATCTGTTCTAATTGGTTGTTAATGGCGGATAAGCCATTGACGGATAATGCAGCCTGTTGGGGCTGGTCGCCAATCCAACCATCCATTTTTACGCCGACTTTCAACGTCAAAGTCTTTTTGCTTGGGATGTCATCAAGTGCGCTCCAATCGCCCTTTTCAATATCGACTTTGATTTTGCCGTCAGGAAGGTCTGTATCACCCTCACCTTTCGGCCCAAACAGCCATTTGAACCAATCGGGAATGTTGAAATTGACCAAACTGCCAAGAAAATCTTTGATCTTGTCGATCAGCCAGGAAATCAGTTTGAAACCACCCACAAGCGCGGTTCCTGTGAGTAGCCATTTCAACCAGTCAGGCATCCCCTCTGTGATGTCTGATATTTTCTTCCAAATGCCTTCAAGCGGTTTTTCAACAAAAGTGATACCTTCAATACCGCCAGAACCGCTACCAGAGCCGCTATCAGAGCCACTACCAGAGCCGCTACCAGAGCCGTCTGTAACCTTTTGCAGCTTATTGATTTCGTCAAAGCCAAGGATTGTCCGCATTGCCTTGCTTGCATCCTCGGCATTACTCGCTACATTGCCAAGTCCGTTTGCAACGGCATTGACGCTGTTTGCAACCGCATTTGCGCCTCTGACGGCCATTGTATATGTGTCCTGTCCGTTTATGGCGGCAATGGCTATATTGAATGCGTTTATCATTGTAATCAATACATTGATAACGCCATTGATTGCCGGTGTCAGTGAATCAATCAACGGCACAGCCAAAGCCCCCAATGAACCCTTTAACAGATTCACGGAGGATTTTATGCTGTCAATATTTTTAGCAAAGCTGCCGCCGGTTGATTTGCTCCAATCATAAACCGCGCTGAACCCTTCTTTGAACGCGGTTGTAATCTCTTTGATGATTGTCCTAATGAACCGATAATAGGCAACGCGCTTCAACGCTTGCCAAAAACCTGAGATGCCAGCCGTCCCCCGCTTCGCAGCTTTACCTGCTTCCTCGGAAGCACGCCCAAAATTGCGGGTATGCTTCTCTGCATTGCCCGCCTGTTGTCCTGCTTCCTGCGTCGCTGTTCCCGCGTCCTTCGCGCCAGCGGACAAGTCCCGCAAGCCGCCACCAGCCCTGGTAGCAGCACCGCGCAAACCGCCAGCCGAAGAAGCAAGGCGGTCAAGCGCACTTGCAGCACTTTCGGCACTCGCCGTGACCTGTATTTCAAGATTGTCAATCGTCGCCATTGCCGTTCACCTCCTGCTTCTTCGTGGCTTCTCTGCGTCGTTTCAGTTCCCGTTCACTGTCCGCGTTCATCTTCGCCAAGTAGCGTTCATAGTTTTCTTTCTCCCGCCGTTCTTCCTGTTCCCGCGCCTCTGCCTCTGTAATCGGCCAAGGCTCGTCCGGGTAATGCCCCGGTTTCGCATCCTTCACGAACGGCTTGATAACCGGCGCGGCGCACATGATGGCGCTGAACACATACGCACCTTGCCGCCAACGCGCCCATTCCTCATGCTTGCGTCTAATCTCAAACGCTTCACGGTAGGCTTTCGCCAACCATGCGGGGCCTTGCCAGTATTCCTCGTAGGACATTCCCATTGCCATGTACAATGGGAACATCCTCATGAAGAACTCAGTAATCGTTATCGGTTCGGACGGTTCCTTTACAGGGTCGCCGTCCAGCTGATCCCGTTTCCCTCGTCACCCTTGTCCTCGATCAGCGAATTGTAGGTTTCCGAAACCATGCGCCGCAGGGTATCCAGCAGCTTTTCCTTGTCGTTCATCGCGTCAAGGATTTCCTCAATGACACGGCTGCTGGTCTTGCGGTGGTTCTTGTAGAACGCCCCCGCCCACAGCATGTCCAGTTCGATCAGGGGAGTGCTGCCGCTTTCACCGGGCTTGAAACCAGCGGCTTCCATGCGCTTGACGGATTCGCGGGTGTATTCCAGGCAGTAATGGTTGCCCTTGTAATCGAAAGTGATGCAATTCGCTTCTTTGATGTCAGACATGATCTTATTCTCCTTAAACCGTTATTTTTAAAAAAGGGGCGGGAAGGAACGCCCCCGCCCATATGAAACTGTTATTAGGTAGTCTCCTTCACGAAAAGCTGGCTCATGGTCAGCACCACCGTCATGTTGCGAACGGTGTTCGCGTCGCCACCGTTGACGTATACGTCCAGGTAGCCCTTGCCGGTGAACTTGCCGTTGTGACCATCGGGAGCGCCGGAGGAATCCGCACCGAACCACTCGGCAACATTCAACTCCTGCCCCTTCAGGGCCTTGATGGTGTCGAACAGGGTGGAATCGTAGTTCAGGGTGTAGTTCTTCTGCTCGTTGGCCTCCAAGCCGGGGATATAGGTATGGGCGGGGTCGCTCTGTGTAGTCGTTTCAAGCTGCTCCGGGGCAGCGCCGAGATCAGGGTCGGTCTTGAAGTCGAACAGCTTCGCCCACGTCAGGGTGCCGGTGCCGGTGCCAGTGCCATTCATAAAGTAGGACTGATAGGTAGAAATCGCCATGTCTCATTACCTCCTGTATATAGTTTGGTCTTTCCCCACAACAGCCTGATACCGGGCTGTCATGCGGTAGATCGTCGCGTCGTTCATGTTCTGTACGGGGTTCAGGAACGTCCGGGAAAAGCCCATCTGCGCAAGTTGGTCATCTACCAGCGCAATGATTTCTTTCGCCTGAACCTTCTTCCCCGCGTTCTTGTTGCTGAAAACATCTACCTGGTACATCACATCTGCAAAGTTCTCTATGGTTGCGCTGTCCCGTCCGTGCAGATGAACGGTGTTGTCCTGCTCCACAACAAACACAGCGGGGAACCTTGGCGGCTGGCTGACGTATTCGGGGGCGACATAGATGTTGCTTGCGCCGTATTCGGTGCGCAGTGCGGTTGCCACAGTCGTAAAGACCTGAGATTCAATGTCAATCACGAACTGAACACCTCCCGCGCTATCTGCTCAATGTCGTTCACAACGCTCTGTAAGGCCCTGTAAAGGGGCATGGAGGCGGGCACACCGTGGGTCAGGTGCAATGCGCCGTCATCGCCCTTGAAGCCCCAAACGGCCTTTGCGCCGTTTCCCTTGCCATAGCTGCCAATGGTATATCCCAACGCAGCGCCCAATGGGTTAGGGGAACTTCCGACGCCGCCGTTGTAATACACACCAGCGCCGAACTCCATGAACACAGCGTCCTCGCCGTTGGCTATCACCAGCGTCATGTTGCCGTTATCCTCGACAACCACGTTCACGCTGCCAATGACAGCACCTTCGCCAATCAGGTCATCCGCTACGGCGGTATTGAACACCGCGCTTGCATCCTTGGCTATGAAATAGGCCACGCGCTCCCGCAATTCATCCGTCTTGCGCTTCACCCAATCGGCATAGTCCCGAATCTCCTTCACCGCCGCGTCGATGCTTGCAGGATTGAAGATGTCAATGGTTATCGTCCGGCTCATGCAACAGTCACCTTGCTTATGCCTATCACAGTGCTGCCGAAGTTCGGCAACCCGCGCCCGACCTTTCGCACGATGTAGTCCCACGGGGTTACGATCTCGCCGTTAGCGTTGACTTTCAGTGCGCCGCTTTCGTCGAGTTCGGGTTCCACGTCGATCCACAACACCGCGTATTCGTCAATCGGGGTGTCCCTATCGCCCGTGACAATCACCTTGTCATACTGGTCATCGTCGCCAAACTGCCTTGCAATGACGCTGCCCTTCGCAGGGGAGATGTTCGCGCTCATCTGAACAGGGTTCTCATACGTCGCGTGGGTTCCCACCTGTAGTGGATTGCCGTATTCATCCTCACGGTAATCCTCCACGGTTCCCGCATACAGCGCATACCAGAACGGCTGTTTATTTCTGAAACATGTCCTGCTCATGGCGCATCACACCTTTGCGTAGGCAATGACATTCTGCCTGATATACCGGGTCATGTCCGTAAAGTCAAAGTGCCGATGGATGCCGTTTTCGATAGACACGCTCTGACCTTCAAGACCGCGCTGGGTGAAGCCGTTCACCACGGCGTACACCTGCGTCATCTCATAGGCGGCGGGTACGTCATCGGGCATATCGTCCGGGCTGTAGCTGAACCGCCATTGGAGAATCTCGGTCTTGGCGAGGGTCAGATAGGACATGATGGTATTATCGTCGGGCGCGTCAGACCCCATGATGGTTTTCACCATTGCCAGCTTTTCCTCGGTGGTCATCCGTCAGCACTCCTTTCTTACTTTTTCACGGCTTTCCCGCCCCGTTTGACAGGGGCGGGTTCCTTCGCTTCTTCCTTCGGCTCCGGGATGATACCCACCGTGATAGAGCCGTCAGGGTTATGCACAACAGCCATTAGGTAGAGCTGACAGAGTGGACATAAATGCCCTTCTTCTTGTTGTTCAGCACCCAGCAGTCGTGATAGATGCGGTAGTCGAACTTCCACGCATCGGCCTCCTGATTCACCTGGGGGCTGAACACGCGAGGCACGACGTGCTTCACGACCTGGAGCGTAGCGCTCGGATGAATGATCATGAAGTTGATCGCCTGACCAGAGGTGGTGTAGCCGCCCACAGCAGAGGAAGTGGTGGGAGCGTTCAGGGTCACGGCGGTATTGAACCGACCGGCGGGGACGCGGATGATACGCATATCATCGTACATCTCAACCCGACCATTGACGTTCGGATCGCCGTTCTCGGTGAAGCGGGTAATGCCGTCCTTCAGGTTCTTGTACGTGCCGGGAGACACGAACAGAATACGGCCCTCATAGGGAACCTCGGCATCATCCAGAGCCGCCTCGGCGGTCTGAATCGCAGCCACAGTCGCAGCGCCAGTCGCCAGAGTGCCAGTGATCTTCTGGGAAGCATCAGCGGCGCCAGCGTACTTAGCGAAGCGGTAGGCGTCCAGTTCGGGAACGACCTCGGTGCGCTCGGTTTCGCCCACCAGGGAGCCAAAGGCCATGCCTACGGACTCGTCGTTGTCCATCACGTCAACCATGTAGCTGCGCCCACGGTCAACCTCGATGGTGTAGGGAACCCAAGAGCCGTTCACGTCGCCGGGAACGAAACCGGCGTTACGGCTGTAGTTGCCCATGCCAACAGGGTCGATGGTGAAGATGTTGGCGGTCTTAGCGCCGATCCAGCGGACGCGCTCGTTCGCGGTGTCCAGCAGGGAACTCATGGAGCCATACTTGTAAATTTCGTCCAGAATCGGAAGATACTTGGACGCAAGGCCAATCGTATTAGCCACGGGGGCGGTGACAGTAGTCGCCATACTCAATCATCCTTTCGTTGTTTTATCGTCGGGAAGGTGCGCCCATCCATCGGCGCATGTTCTCATAATCCTTGTCCACGGTGCTATTAGTCGTGGGCGGTATGCCAGCCGAAAGTCCCGGCTGACGGTTCAGTGCTTCGTTGTTCAGGCGGGTCGTAGTCGCCTCAACAAACGCTTTCAGGCAATCGAACACGGAATCCATGTTGCCGTCCGCAAGCGCGTTCGCGGTCTGTGCCGCAAGTTCAGCGTCCATGTTCAACGCAACACATTTGGCCGTGTAGTCGCTGACACGCTTTTCCTTGCGCAGCGTTTCCAGTTCTTCCCGCATGGACTTTTCCTGTTCAGCGCGTTCAGCGGCTTCACGTTCGGAAGCGCTCTGTTTTTCGCGCAGTTGCCGCTTGTATTCGGCGGCTTCACTGTTTGCCTTGGACAACGCAGCTTTCAGCTTATCGACCTCGGCATTAACAGGCTTTTCAGCTTTGACAGGTTCGGTCTTTTCGGTTTCAGTCTGTTTAACAACAGTCTGTTCGTTCGTGACAACAGTATTTTCTTCCACGTTCTTACCCTCCGTTTGTTAGGCGGTTTTCATCCGCGCTGTTTTCTGTTTTTACGGGTTGTCTCCCGTCCGCGAAACTTATATAGCGCGTTCCCTCGCGCTTCTATGTCATGCTCACCATTCAAAGGTCAGCCAACAAAGACACCCACAATCTTCTTCTGCAATTCCCCATTGTCCGGGGTATTTCGTCTGTCCACCCATGTAAGAGTAGTAATACCCGCCAATCGGAGCGGTGACGCCATTCAGATAAACATGCGTATCACGCGAAGTAGGTAACATCATGCAGTTCCATCTACTGCGTATCGCGCCCGTTTTCTCTGCCGCGTTGTAGGCGGCGGCGTTTGCGTCCCTGTGCGCTTCGGTTCGCGCAATATCCATTATTCGGTCAATGTCGCCGCCATTTTCGTAATAATCCCAAACACGTTCTTCCCATGTGCGGTCTTTGATCTTCTCATAGACCGTGGATTCTATGTCATCCGTTGTCGGCTCATACAGCCTCGGGGCGATTTCATTTACACTGTCAACGCCCATTGCGTATGACAACAGAAACAGGTCTAACAACTCGTCTATGATGTCCTCTGCGTCCTGCCTTGACTTGATCCTGCCATTGCCGTCATCCTCAAAATGAGGTTTCAGCTTTTCTTCAAGGGCATTGATCTCGTCCATCGGGAGAATCGTCATACGGAACCACCCGTTTCATTCTCGCCGTTGTCACTGTCCCGTTCGATGATCTCCGCTTCGCCCTGCCCGTTGGTCTGCTGCTCAACCTTGTCAACCTGATCGGGATTTCCCCACACCATTTTCAGGTATTTGTCGCTCATCTTCATATCGGCCACGGGGTCATTGGAGATGCCCGACTTGTACGCCGCCAATTCAGGATGCAGACCGCTTGCCAGCATCGTATTAAACGCCTGGGCTTTGCTCTGGATGTTCGCGGTTTCATTCCGCACCAGGTTCAGTTCAAAGTCGTTCAGGTCGATGTCCAACAGTCCGCGCTGCTGCAAAATCTTGACCAGTATCCTGTCAAACTGCTTGTTGCTCTCTTTGAACAGGTCACCACAGTTGCGGGCGGCACAATCGGCCTGATACCATCCGTCACGGGCCAAAACTGCGGCTCCCGTGTCCGAGGTAGATGTCCCGCCCTTGGTGGAACTCGGCATAGCGCATATCCGCAACACCTGTTCATACAGGTTGTCCACCAACACCTGTGTCTGCGTCTGGTCAAGCTGCTCGGAGAAAATCTTCAACTCGGCCTTGTTTTCACCGATGGATTTCAGTTCAATCAGGCCCTTGTCACGAACGTCACGGGAGGACTTACCCTCCGGAAGTTCGCAGTTCACCAGAACCAACAGGCTTTGTATGAACTGCTCTATGCCATCTGCCCGGTTCGACTGGATGTTGTTGATCTCGTCCAATAGGGGCAGCACCGCTTCAAACGCGCCCATGTTCACGCTGTTGTAGCGGTATTCGATAATGGGGATCATCCCAAGCGCGTTCGGCTCCACGCTCTCCACAGAGACAGCCGTCGCCAGGAAGTCACTGTTCACCTGTGAAGTCATCAGCCGCCCGGTTGCACCGCCCGTCAGGTGATACACGCTATCCTTCGTGAACACGTCGAACTTTGCCACATCATCCACGACAACCATGTTCACACCCATGACAGGCTCGTTGCCGGGTCGCAGCGAATACACCACGAAAGCGGATCGCGGGTCTAAGGCGTAACAGTGAATCGGGGTATCAGGGTCATTGTCCCTGTCCGGCTCCACGTACAGAACGCCCTTGCCGACTGTGTGGAACCAGTTGACCACCTTATCGTCAGCCACTTGCTTGTAGCTTCGGTAAAGGAACTCGTTCAGCTTGTCCACCTTGCCCTGAACGCCCTCGCGCCGCGCCGTATAGAACGCGGGCTGTGTCAGGAAATAGCCGTTCTTAAACGCAACAATTTCCTCCGCGTGGTTTTCCTGCACAATGTTCAGGATTTCAGGCCGGACTTCCTTATGCCGGTTCAGTATAGGTTGCACGTTGCGCCGATACCAGTACAGGAAATCCTCTTGCAGAAGGTTCTGAACGTGATACGGCAGCGCCGTGTTCAATTCAGAAACCACGTTTTCGCGGGTGATGTTGTCGGAGGACGCATAGATGTCCAGTCGCCCGAACAGGTCATTGGAAATAACCTTCATCACGGCGTTTCCATCATTGTCCATGCGCTATCACCTCCGAATCCAAAAATCAAAAGGCCCCAACGTGCGTTATTTGCACATTGGAGCCTTCTCCACTTCCCCGCTGACCTTTCAGCGTGGGGTTTATCGCCGCGTAATACGAAGTCCTACACCATCGCTTAGCAGAACTCATCGTTCCACAACATGACGCAGCAAGTATTATTCAATCACCAGCCGCTTCTTCCGAACGGTCTTGATGTTCAGCGTTCCGTCAGGCTTGCGGTAAATCTCTACCTCAAAGCCCTTCGCCAGCCATTCATTGATGGCCGCAACCTCTTTCTCAGTCAGCATACGCGCCTCCATAGTCCTCTCTAAGCGTATACTACCATAAAACGGGTAATTTGTCAAGCGTTTTTGCTTGACAAAACATCATTTTCCCAAAGAACGTTCGGTATATTCCGAACATTAGACGCAATATCACACTGTAATGTTCGGTTTTAGAACGGCCTCTTCACGATCTCCACACGATTCATTGCAAACGATTGTATGAACTCCGCAAGCATGGCAAGGGCATCCACCGTGTCATCATACTTGTTTTTGCCGCCCAAGGTGTACCCCGTCACAAACTGCATGAACCGCTTGTACTCACGATCTCCCTTGTATACCGAATCATCCTTGAACAGAAAGTTCTTCAAGCAAAACGGCGAATTGACCAAAATCTTTGTCTCCTTGTTCGCCGTAGTGTATTTGGTGGTCAGCTTGGCGCGTCCACCCTGATCTTTGACCATCTGTTGCACCTTTTCAGCAACGCGCCCACCGGCCTGATTGCTTTCAAACCTTGCTAACTGAACACGATGCTCCACAAGCGCGTTTGCCAACCTTGGCTCTACAACATTCGGGCTACTGTTATCGCATATCACGGCATGGATATAAAAATCAGGGCCGTATTGATAAGCGATTGGCATAACGCAGTAGTCAGAACCTTTGTCCTTCGGATCGCAAGCCGCTATGATTGCATCAGGTTCGTCATCCGGCAATTCAAAATACCTTCGTAATTCATCTGCCGGATAGAGAAGCCCGGTTCTTTCGATAGGCTCCCCCATGTACAACGCTCTCCAATTCGCGTCCTCCATGATTTCGCGTTGTTCGTGATAGAATTGCGTTGTAAAACCTACTTCATAGGGGTAATCGAAATTACTTTCGTCATCTTCATCCAGCGCTGGCATGACAATGAATCTGGCACGTTCACTTTCGCCATATTCTTCTTCGAGCCTACCCACAATATCCAGCCGCGACCAACGGGTTGAGATATGCAGTTCCTTACACCGTCCGATCTTCCTCTGCCGCAAGTCCGTGTTGTATATCTCCCACAGCTTGTCCAACCGTTCCCGCGACATGGCCACCTCAATGCCGCTTACAAGGTCATCGCAGTACAAAAGCTGCATTGCCCTGTACAAACCGGCATTTCCTGTCCCGATAGACGTAAACTGCAATGTCTCAAATCTTTTCCGCTTGCCAAGGTCTATTCTACAGTCTTTCGCGTTCGTGCTTGACAGTTGAACGTCGGGAAATACGTCGTGCCACAGGTATTCGCCCTTTACGTCCATAATCCTCAGACATTCGTCATACGCACCACGTACCCACGAATTGCTGTGACTGCCCGTCAATATCGGCTCATCAGGATATTTACCCGCCAACCACGTCAGGTAAAATATCGCAAGCGTACTCTTGCCCGTTCCAGGCGGCATCGAAATTGCCAACAAGTCCAGCTTGTCATCCGTCAAGTCCTGCAATGCGTCCACTACCACTTTCAACTGCTTGCGCCTGGGTATATAAAACTTCTTGCTCGGTTCCCTTCCCCATTCCACATACTGCAAATACGAATCAAAGTCATACGGCGCTGCCGCTAACAATACTTCCTTGTGCAGCCCGTACAATGCGCCCATTTCGCCCCTGTTCACAACAGCCATCGTGGGCATTGCCTCTGTAATCCGCTCAGACAGCCATACAAGCCCGTCCACACCTTCGGCCACCGAATCCTTCATCAGCAGCTTACACGCGCTGTAATGCCCCTCGTAGCCCCTGTAGCTGTACGGCTCACGCTCTATCTGCGCCGCCAGTTTTTCAACCAACTTCTTCGCGTCCATGTTCATATCCTCCTGCATCAAGTATATCAGTTGTGCACAATTATTTCAAGTGCAATTCGTTCCTTGGATTTTTTTTAAATTCTCTGAAATACTCGAAAAAATCAATGAATGGGGGGGGATTCTATCCCCCCATTCATGATTTGATTTTTTATTTTTTTTTTTTTTATTATAAGGCAAAAAAAAATTTCGAAGCCCTATGTAACCGTTTGAAATATCCGTTTTGTAACTGTTTTTGCCAAAGAATAGGGCGGCACTTACACCGCGTCGCCCCGTATTCTTTTCAGCTTGTGTTCGTATTCTGGCCTATTCCTCACTTGGACTGGCTTTTTCCAGTCATACGGCCAGACTTCTTCTTGCATGGCCGATAATAACATCCTCTTGCACTTTGCGTAGCATACGGGTTTCACATCAGCCATTTCCATGATTTCTTTCTCGGTGGTCAGACTTTCTTTGTTGAACTGTGTGCTATTCTCTGCTATCAAACGCATCGTTTTTTCGTAGTCGGTAGGATTTCTGCCAACGTGGATTCCACGTTCTTGCGCTTTGGCTATTCCTTGCTTCACAAGATAGTTATGCCGTATTTCCCCTGATTTCTTGATCTCATGCAGTTCGTCATGGTGCTTGCCGCATAGCACAATAATGTTCTCCGGCACTGTGTTATGGCCGTTATATGGTCGCCAATGGTGGTATTGCAAGTTTTCAGTGCTGCCACATACCGCACAGAACTCGTATTTTGCCTCTTTTACCCATGTCGGTATTGATTCTCGCCTTCCCATACGTTCACCGCCTTCCTGCATTTACATTAACCACGCAGGTGAAGTAATCGGGATAACTGTTTATAAACCATTTTGCGCAAACTTGCATGGGCGGTGATTATTCGATTTTTTTCTTTCGGGCGCAGCGGGGGACTAACCCGGCCCGAAATTCCCGAACATGGTATTCCCCCTGGGGTGACTTAGTATTCAATACCAGATCACGCCATATTGCCATATCTTTGCGTTAAATGCTAAAATTTAGCGAATAGATATTGCTTAGATTTGTACACCATAGGGAACATGTGTACACCATAAGTACATGCATAGGAAATATGCGTATAAACATGCACATTATACAGTCAATATACAGCTATTATACAGCCTTTATACATGGCGTATACAGCTTGTATGCAGTGGAATATCCGAACATT
>Ga0326514_10001504_pt1 | contig 15218 bp, 10 predicted proteins | sample 3_2548_0518_D_FD_203653 | JGI IMG/M metagenome (GOLD analysis project Ga0326514, IMG submission 203653) | Bovine rumen microbial communities from UC Davis, California, United States - 3_2548_0518 | ecosystem: Host-associated > Mammals > Digestive system > Stomach > Rumen | place: USA...
CCGCAGAAACATGGAATCGAGTCTGCAGCTTCGCAAGTATGCTTTTTACAATCATTCTTTTTTCTTTCAGGCTGTGGACCCAGGGGGCGTGGAGCTTGAAAGTGATAGTCGCTATTATCATAATTTATTACTTCAGTCCTTTATACAGCATCCTTCGATACGTTTTCACAGCTGTGGCAGGCTCCAGGATTCGTATATCTCCGACAAATCCAAACACCCAACTATAGAATGTCGGGCTGTCCGCCACCTGTGCTCTCACGCGGAAATGCGCTTCATCCGACACCCAGATCTCAACCTCTTCGCCAAAGTGGTCGATCACGTCCCGCATGCGTTCATTCCTGCACTCCAGAACGGCTTCTATGGTTTCCCCGACATTCATCCGGAACTGGCGGTTCACGTATTCCTCCACGCTGAAGCCATCTTCTGGGAGTATCGATGACTCCTCGGTAATTTCCGCATGGCAAATGCGATCAATCCTAAAATTAATAACAAATGGCTCCGGATGCTTCTCCGAGTGTCCAATCACATAATAGTGATTATCATCCCACACCATAGCAATCGGGCTCAAATAGTAGTATTCCCCGTCATTTCTGAGGATCTTTTCCTTGGTCGGTAGATAGTCATAGTATTGGAACCTGACCTGCCTTCCCGTATTAATGGCATCCGTGATTACATCAATGGCATAGTAGATCTGTTCGTTGTCCGGCTTAAGAGTATCCGCTGTGTACATTTGACGAACAAGTGTCTCCGCCTGCGGCCTGCTCACAAGCTGTGATAACTTACCAATTAGAATGTCACTTTTTTCCTTCGTAATAAAGCGGGAGGCGGCGACCGCATCGATGAGCATCTTTACTTCCGGCACTTCGAAGATACGGCTTGCCATATAATAAGAATTGCGATATTGTTTCGACGTGATGACATCGTATCCCGCCTCTGTAAGGACATCGATATCGTTTTTGATGGTCTTTCTGTTGCCGCTAGTCACATCGTCAGCAAACATAGCCACCAGTTCCTGGTTGGTAACGGGGTGCTGCTCATCTGTGAAATCGTACAAATATCTTAGTAGGCGCAGGATGCGCTGTTTATTTTTTTGTGAGCTCATAACTATTTTTTCCTTGTCGAACGAACATAATTCTCTATGATTCTCGCCGTCATTCCCCAGATCACACGTCCCCCATATTCATAGAACCGGATTCTGCTTTTCCTCGGACGCCATCCATAGTTTCTGCCACCATGAATCTTATCGAATGGAAAATCCGATGGAAACACAGGCTCCCAGTCGACCGAATACACTTTTGCCGGCGTGGTCTCAAAAAAAGAAATCGGAGCGAGGAAGACCTCGGCAACTTCCTCCCGGCTGAAGCTCCCGGTATAGTTGAAAATGCGGCAGGGGAAGCAGTGAATTATCGCAGAATCGCTGACAAGCAGGCTGGTTTCTTCCTGGAGCTCTATCTGCTCCTTCGATAGAAGCAGTTCCTCAGAGAGCTCACGACGGACGGCTTCTTCCGGCGTTTCTCCATCTTCAACCGCGCCACCCGGAAAGCAAATGTCTCCCGGTTGACGGTCAAGCTTATCGGAACGCACCTGAAAAAGAAGGTGCAATTCATCAACGAAGGGAATTGCTATGGCATAGTGCTTTTGATTGGATTCGGTAATGATAGTTGTCAACCTCATAGACCTCCGTCAGTGTAAGATTGATGTAATTCATCCCCTCAAAGAAATTGCTACTTCTCCACCAAATGTTCCAATAGAAAACCTATCATCCAATAATATTGATTCTCTACTGACACTGTACTTAAACGGGAAAAGATATCCTGAGTTTTCTAGCTCTAGCATGGTATAATACCCTGCATCATCTACATTCATCATAGTAAACATTAAGAAGTTCGAAATCTCAGGTTTAAAAAACTCATGCCTCTTAATAGAATAGACACCTGTCTTCTTACTTTCCAAAGCACCAAGAGCCTTCAAGGTCGCAATCAATTTGTCACTTGAATGATATAACGTCGAGCGTTCCCCCCACTCATCGTACAATTTTTGCTTTATCTGCTTTGTTGTAATTGATTCTTCAAACTCCCCTAATTTCCCAATCAACCTACACATATCTTGGAACACAGGATAAGATGCAAGCATCATGCACCAATGGACAGGTAATGCATAGTCAGAATTCTGTTTAATCAACCTTAGCGCTTCCCCTCTGAGTGCCATTGTATAATCATTTTCATAGACCCAGATTTTCATTAAAATTTCTCTGGTTTTTCTTATATTCGTGGGGCTACTAATTTCATAGCGCAAGTATTCATTTAACTGTTCCTTTATTTGTTTTTCATCCAATCCGTCTGCATACAACCGGGCTACTTCATTCAGCCATGGAAGTTTCAGATTTCTTGATAATCCCACCATCTTAGCCATTATTATCCACCGCCCTTATCATAATAAATGGCACAATCACCTCATCTATCGTGATTCCGCCATGATTCATAACCTGTTCACCTTTCGCATCGAAAGAGCCCCCACTCCCGCAAATCAGATAGGTAAATCTCTTGTCCAGATAATATCCCGGATACTCAATAATTCCCGGATACTTTTCTAAAATCGCTGATTTGTCCGCAAAATCCTTCAGCACTACCATCCTGTGGCTCTTGGTCTCCGTTTCGACACCGCTTTTCATCAGCTTGCCCATACCGATACACGGAACATTTCCGTGGTCGGCGCTAATATAAACATCGAATCCTCGCTGAAGCATTCGCCGAACTGTACCTGCCAGTTTTCCCTGCCGCATCAGCAGCGAAATACTACTGTACATACCGGTGCGTCCCTGCATCTGACCATGAACTATGTCATCCACATCATTGATAATGATAGCCGCACACGATACAGCTGCACCAAAGTCTGCTTCATACCCTCTGTCATAACCAATCTGAGCATCTGAATAACCCACCCGCTTTGCGCATTCGATGAACTCTTTCTTCTCCTTGCTCTGGCTCCATGGATCCTCAAGCTCTCTCGGAAACTTATTGGAAAGCAGGCATTGCCTCGAAATCGATGTAACTGTAGGGATCATCCCCATTGCATGAGATACGTCATACTTAATTCCTACAAAGGATTTCGACAATATCTTCCAGTCGAATTCCGACATGCCGTCCATAACAATGATCACAAACTTCTTGCTGTGATCATGCATATAATCCATAGCCCGACTAACAAGTACCGGTGTGTCTTCGACCATCTCTGCTGAAAGCTTCCCAAAATCTTTCAGCACATAATCCACAAACGGACGGCACACTTCTTCGATGTTCACAGGAATACCATACTGTTCTGCAAGTACATGAATCGAAGCCTTCTTCTCAGCAATAGCAAACCAATCCTGATAGGAAGCTGCTTTGCTCACATCCCTTGTTAGTTCTTTGCAAAGATCAACCACGTATCTTTGCACGTTATCTTTTCCAAGAACTGTATTACGGATGAAGCTCTCAGTTGCCTTATATGCACTCAAATCTGAAAAGTTCTTCTTATATGCCATTGTCAGCAAATTATAATTTAAATCCGCAGCATCCTTCACCGCCAGAACATTTAGCTTTGGAAACAGTTTTGCTAAGCCAAGCCTCGTAGTACGAAAAGTTTTCTGCACATCATAAGGAATATACACACCCGGTCGTGCAATCATCAGGATTTTCTGCTGCCCTTCTCTTACCATGTCCTCGATCCTAGACCTATAGATAAGGTCATTTTCGTATTTAACGATCCGAAAGCCTTGTGCAGCAAAGAATGTGCTATATCTAGTTTTCTCTTCTAATCCATCTTCATCAATCAAGAGTACATGTTTCTCATACTCAGCAGAAGACAGCTCATAAACGTAGGCACCAAACATCTTCCTACGCCTCCAATCTCACCAGTAATGACAGGCGAAAATCAGGATATACCTGCTTTCCTGCCTTAAAATTTCTTTCTATTTCCTCTCGCTCCCGCCCCAAGCGAAGCAAACGGGATTTCTTTATATTCTCAATTCCGATATGTTCTGCCGCTTCTATCCGAAGCTTCAGAGCATACATATATTTGTTATAAGATTCCTGATTCTTTTGGAGCTGTTTTTCCCTTAGATCAACAAAAGTATCATAGGCAAAGTCCATACTCATTTTCTCGAGCCGCTGATAGTCTTCGGCTGCAAGATTCGGAACCTCCTTAACTGTTAATCTGGAATGTGCATCCAGAAACTGTTCCATCAACCGTTTTCCTGCCATCGGTCGTAGCACAAAATCCTTATTAACAAAAATCGGGATAATCCTACTGCTGCTGTCATCATCAGAAACCGACAGTTCCCAAAGCATAAAATATCCTTCTTCATTCGGAAAATCTTTAATCCCGACAGAAAGAATTGGTGAAAAACGATCCTGAATAATATCCGTCTTCAGATGCTTTGTAATCTCCGCATCTGTGATGCCGATCCTATCGATCAGAACAGATTCCAGACCTTGCCATCCGTCATAGTAAGCAAGCATCAACCGCAGCGCTGCATCAACATCAAAGTCTGATTCTTGTCCGACCAGTTCTTTCAAATCTTTATCCTCACGGATAATGTCTTTATACTGATTGGTATTCTTCAGCTGCTGCCGCATTTCTGCTTCAATTGGCTTCAGGCTTTCCTCTAACTTATAAGGCTTCGCAATCGTATTCATATACGCATCCGTGAAGTCACACTCCGCGACCTCACTGTCCAAAACATCGGAATACTTATCAACGCCCATCTCCTGAAGAATAACCGACAGTTTTTCTTCCAGCACCTCACGCACACGGTTCTCAACCGTATCTGTAATGATGAAATTGTAAATATGAACGTCCCTCTTCTGACCGATACGATCCGCACGGCCACACCGCTGCTCTATCTTCATCGGATTCCACGGCAGATCATAATTGATAATGATGTTAGAGAACTGCAGGTTCAAACCTTCACCACCTGCATCCGTAGAGATAAAGATGCTGGTCTTCTCACGGAATTCCCTGAGTGCAGCATTTCTTTCCTCAATGCTCATTCCACCATTCAGAATTGATACCGTATATCCTTTATTCTCCAGAAGCTTCTGAAGATAGGCCTGTGTTGCCACAAACTCTGTAAATACGATAATCTTCTGATCCGGTTCTTCGTTCAGAATAGAATCAATCGTATCCGTAAGTGTCTCTACCTTCACATCCGTATATTGATATTCTGCCTGTTTCGCCACGGAAATAATAAGTTCCAACTCCTGGATCTCTGCTTCCATATCGAGCGAAATGGCTTCCAGCGCATCCTCTACACCGTCCTCTATATCGAGCTCTGCCAAATCCTCTTCGGTCAGATTTCCAAGATGCGTGCTCTGTGTTTTCAACACCTGAAGACGTCGCTCCAGACTCTGTAAAATAGCTGCCGTACTGCTTGTAACCATTCGCTGCATGATGATCAGCAGAAAGATCAGGCACATATTTTTCTTACGGTTTCGCAGTGCTTTGTTGTAAGTCTTGGATACATAATCTGTAACCAGCTCATACAACTCGCGCTGCATTGTATGCCGCTCATCCCAGTTCAGCGTCACCAAATGTGTAATCCTGTTCTTAAACAGTTTGTTTCCATTATTATCGATGGCTTCTCTCTTCTCCGTTCGGATCAGGTATGGGGCCACCTGTTCTTTCACAATAGATTTTACATTCGGGAAAGCGTCCGCATCCAGCAACCGCACTAAACGCAAGAACGGTTCTGTTTTTCCATTATGTGGTGTTGCTGACAATAGCAATAGATATGGACTTGCCTGTGACAATAAGTGCCCAAGCTTGTAACGAGCTACTTCACCGGTGGAGCCGGCAACCCTATGGGCCTCATCAATAATGATTAGATCCCAGCCACTGTTTATGATGGAATAAATGCGTTCTTCGTTATATTGATCCACCTTCTCCTGCGTCCATCCTGCATGTTTTTCAATAGGCTTGATGGAATCCATCGGAGAAATCACCTGATCATACTGACCGTATACATCATCATTATCGGTAAGTCTCCGGATCGTATCATAGTCTGAAGGCAGGATTATATTAAACTTTTCATGAAATTTCTCCTGCATTTCTGCAGCCCACTGTGTTACAAGGCCGGTCGGGCAAACCACCAGAATCCTTCGAATCAAACCTCTGGCCTTCAATTCTTTGATAACCATTCCAGCTTCAATCGTCTTTCCAAGACCGACTTCATCGGCCAGAATGTAGCGGATCGTATTATTCTCCATCGCCCTGTTCAGGACATGGAGCTGATGCGGAAGCGGAATGACACCGCTTGCCAAAGAGGAAAGTAACCCTCCGGCAGTCTCATTCTTAATCTTCGAGAGCAGCGTTACATATCGCAGATAATTCTCATCATAGGTATTCGTTCCGCCATCTTCTTTCAGCTGTTCTTCCGAAAGTTTATAAACATGACCGGAAGCAGGATTAAAGACCCGGTAAGACACATATCCCCAGGCTTCTATCTTTTCCAGTATCTGTACATTCGCGCTGTTTGCAGTATCAAACGCAAACTTTCCTACTTCCAGCACGTAATCACCTTTCCAATTCTCGGCAATACTATCAAGCATTTAGTTCTTCTGAGCTTGCACAAAAGCTTGCTCAACACTTACCCAATTTATTTGTGCAAGCTCCTTAATATTTTACTTGCCCAGAGCTTGCACAAAGCTTGCACAACTATCTGGGCAAGTTTTATATCAAGACTTGATCTGATATTTTCTAGATGGATCCGTTTTCGGTCCTGTTGCCTCCACAAGATCGGTTTCCATGAGATGATTCAGCCTGTTCATGACAGTGTTACGTGATTTCTGAGTATAATCCGTAATCTCTGTTCTGGTTGCCGGTCCATGGTTAAACAGGAATGTTAAAATTTGACGCTCCAAGCTATCCATTCCTCCCCAAAGGTTACCTCCCAACTGCTTTTCAACATGCCGGCTTTGTCGTATCGTTCTAATTACAATATTATTTTTAAGAATTAGCTTGACTGCATATCCCGGCTCACTATACTCAGGAGGATCCAGAAAAAACTGGCTCATATCAGAATATATACGTTTAACACCCTCATTCAGCTCTTTTACCCATCCAAGTTCAGTCAAGACTCTAGAAATCCTTGGATTTCTGGAGAATCTCGTATTCCTGATATTTTCCACTGTCACTATACTTGGCAACTTACCCGGGCTCTCAATCTCCAACCGGTCATCATACATGCTAACCAAGATATAGCTCCCATTCATAGCATATTCCCGATGCGTCACAGCATTGACGATACCTTCTTGCCATGCAAATTCAGGGTATTCTGGTACAGTTTCAAATCTCCCAGTCTTAACATTTAAAGCAGTAAACTCACGCAGCTGCATTCCGATAAATTCTTTTGTCTTATCAATGATCTTAAGCAGTGGTTCTTCAATGCTGTAGTCCTTAATTATGTTTATCGAAGTACCTACTCCTGCATAATTTCCATCGTATCGCACAAACCGCACTCTACAATTCGGATAAAACTGAAATATATTTTTGGCAAAAAGAAGAACCGCAGCATTCGTAAGCTTCATTTTTCCATCAACTTCCTTCAGGAAGCCCCTTGAGCTCATCACCTGCTCTGTCGGAAGCCCTGTTGCATCAATCTTCTGTTTATATTGCTCAATCAATTCTGTATCTAAATCAGCCAACGTTGCATCTGGATGAATCTCATCTTCGTAGTGTCTGGTATTCTTTGAATATTCCAAATTCCGAAGATCGTCTCCTCGCATCTCTCTGGATTTATCACCAATCCGCAGGTATGTCTGATCACTGGTCGTCCTGATCAATTGGTCAGGACTTTCAAAGACATGAAGCAATAGTAAACGATCAGGTTTTCCTTTATCATTTGTAATATCAAGGAATTCTTCTTTAAATCCCGGCATTGGCTTACAACATTGTTTCGGAGAATTTATAAATTCATTGATCTTATCCTCCGAAAAAGAATCTATTCCTTCCAGCGCCCGCGTCTTATCATTAATCCCTATTACCAAAGTCCCGCCATCTGCATTTGCAAAAGCAGAGATATGCTGAGCAAGATCAGACGGCTTAATCTTTGCAGACTTTCGGTCAAAATATTTGTTTTCATGTTCATGACTAATATAGCTTAATGTCAAGAGCGGATTAATTTCAGAACGAATATCCATCTGATTACCCCCATCAAACACGACTCAAGCTAATATCGTAGTACATGAGAATATTCGGGTCCTCCTGAACCGTTTTCTCCGGAAGGCGTTCTGCTAAATCTACGATTGCCTGATAATTCTTATCTTTCCACAAACGCGCAAATCCTATACGAATTGCTTCAGACCGGAACAATTTAAGTTTTCCTCTAGAAGCCAAGTAGCCTTCAAATTCCTTCCATAACTTTTTCTCACGTAGTTTTGCCACATCGCCTTCCTTTGTGACATCAGGAACATACCAGCGGCCTTTTTCGTCAACAAGGAAGTTTTCTTCGAGCAATACCGCCAATTCAGGCATTTCTTCATACTTATCTACAGCTTTTACTTCCTGCATAAACTTAGGCTGTAATTCTGCATATGTTTGAGGATTATCTAGCTGTTGATACAACCAGGAAATTGCTGTTTTTTCATTCGTTACAAAAAAGCTAAATTGCACCGGCTCAATATCTGTTTTAATTCTCGCTGTGTCATACTCATTCACTTGATCAGGCAAAAAGTACATTCCATCTCTTTGAAGGTATTTTTCATCAAGTTCTTTATAAAAATCTACTGCATCTATTGGTACTGGTAGCCCGTTCATGATATGATAAGCAACCATTCTATCGTATAGAAGATACGCTTGCCGCTCTGCTATCAATTCTATATGCTCGTTTGCAATTACAATGACTGGAATGTTCTCTAAATGTTGCCGAACAAAAGCCCATGCTGTCTCTGGCATTCCCGCTTTACCAATTATGTCTCGCTTAAAGCTATCCTTTGGTTTGTACGCAGAAATAACTAAATCCTGTTTAACCGCACCATTAGATCTAATCTGCTTAAAACTATCCTGCTTTTTATCGAGTGTTCTAACATCTGCAATTACAAATCCAGCCTTTTGCACGCCTTCTTGAATAGCATTCCAAACGGCATTTTGAGAATTGTGGAACTCTATGGTTATCCATCTGTTTGGCTTAAGAATTCTATAGAATTCCTCAAAACTCTTTGTCATCAACTCTTGATAATCAAGCAATCCTTTACTTTGAGCTTTATTAATAATCGCTTCAGAAACTTGATTAGTTCTTACCTTTAACCAAGCCTCCCAAATATAACTCAACTCTGAATAATTAAGATTACTTCCAAAGGGCGGATCTGTAAAAATATAATCTATACAATTGTCCTGAATAGGAAGCTGTGTTGCACTTCCACAACTAATGATATTTCCCTCAGAATTCTTTCGTGCCAAAAAATCTTTGAATTTTCTTCGCGCACTTTGAAAAATATTATTTTCCTGATAGAGAGATGGGATATACAGCGTTCCTGACAAAGCACCGCCCTTACCATTTGTCCGATATCTATATGTTTTTGTGCAATTCATCATCACACTTGTAAAAACAACCTTACTAAGATGCATCCTTGGATGTGTAAATATTTCTGAGAACAGCAGTAGATTTCTAGGTGTCATAAAATGATGAACGTGTGTAATACCACTTATGTCATTCCTTCTTGCCTCTGATCCTTCACACATCCTTAATATCGGAAACCAAGAGTCTATTGAAGAATACTGTATTCTCTCTATCTTCCTAATATCTTCTTCATCAGGAACTTTGTCATACCGATGCCCTGCATAAGAATAATTAATACGAACAGGAACCTGCTTTGCAAAATCTATGATTTCGCCTGTTGCATCAATTAATTTTGTTATAGAACGCTCGCTAAATGCCTTCTTTACAGTAGCCCCACAATGAGGACACGAGAATTCATTGTCGATCTTTTTATTTTTCTCATCTACAGCTGCATTCCAAAAAACAATTTCTTTCCCACAGTTGGGACAGATAAAAACATCTGACCATATAACATAGTTAATTTCTCCGTATGCTTCTTTTATAAAACCTGTGTCTCCAGAATGCTTTGTTTTATATAAGTCACCATCCTTCTTTTCTATGTCTCGTAAAATTGTCTCAAATTCATCAATAAATTCATTATTATCGAATGGTGTATTATACCCATTTGCAATAAACGTAGCAGCTGGAGAAAGATCATTTAACACAGCATACCGTTTTCCCCAACGGATACTCTTCTCTCCGTTTCTCATTTCAGCTTCAAGGAGACCGTCATGGTACCCACACATTTGTGCGGCAACTCCTGTCATTCCTGTTCCACAAAAGCCATCAAAAACAACCTCTCCTGGTTGGGTATAATGCAGTATGTAACGCATAATAGCCTTATATGGCACTTTGGTATGATACGTGTGCGCCATATATAAAGGGTCATTTTTTCCTTCACTTACATCAGCTGCAAAAGGTTCACAGCGATAGTTATCTTCTTCCTCAATATAAGGCTTGCTATGTTCATTAATAAAATCCTGAAGAAAAGGATTCGGGCATGCAGTATAGTAAGGAGCTTCTGAAAGTGCGATGATATCTTCATCGTCTGCTATCGGAAATCCCTCTATGTTTCGGACTTTATCAAGATCCGCTTTTGTAAGTTTCCTTGACTCCATGATTAATCCTCACTTTCCTTACGTTTCACAACAATACGAAGCTTTCCTGTATCCTTACCCTTCGTATAAGCTGACACGATTTCATTGATTTTTGCTTTAAAGGAGCTCTCATCCAACGGCGGAAGTTCCTCCAGCTTATGCATCAGATCGTCCATTTCAATGACTACTGGCTCAAATCCCTTCAGCAAAGCATTAATGCTATTGACGAAGAAATCATCCACTTTCTTTGGAAGTTCTCCGGTAGCGATAAAATCGTCGATTACCTTGGCTTCCTGTGTTTTCAGGAATTTCTTCTGGTCAAGGATGATTGGATCAGACAAAGTATCAAGTAACATCTTTGTCCATTCCGCAACCATCAAGTCAATCCTATCTTCCATCTGTTCCATCTGCCCAGCGACATTCTTAGCCTTGTCTTCCAAGCTGAAACGGCAGTGTGGACATATCGGGCTGCTCTTCAAATCCTGCGGAGTCAAGCTGAAGCATACTTTAAGCTCTGCCATATCCTGTTCCAGTTCGGACAGCTTCGCTCCTGAAAGGATTTCTATTCCACGAAGTTTCCGAAGATTTCCGAGCGCTCGTCCTTCCTGAATCTTGCCGCGTCGCTTTGCATCATCGATACCCAGCCTCTTCTTCTTATGCTCAGTAAAGTAGATATCAATATATTTCTCTTTAATCTTTTCCAGTCTCGTAACGACTTTCGCAGCGGCTGCATCTCCAGCGGCACCATTCATAATGCTGTCACGGATTTCTCTGAATTCAGCCTTGCCATCTTCAATGGCCATCTTCATCTCTGAACCGAGGCCAACATATTCAATGGCGGAAATATAAGTGACAACATCTGCGCACTCTGTCTTGAAAGTGATGTATTCCGGAATCCTACGAAGTAGCTGAACCTGCTTCTCCAATTCTTCAACTTCAGCATAGGACAATCCGAAATTGTTCAGCTTTGCAGGTGTATTAAACTTTGCCTGATAATTGCTGAACTCGTTCTTAACAGCAATCGCAGCATTACGCATCATAGAAACCTGCTGCTGATTTGCCAGTGGCTCTCCCCAAAGCTCAAAACCATCAGTCAGCTTACGAGCTGCAAGAACTGCATTGTTGCTCATCTCCTGAGCCTTCTTCAACAGCTCCGCAACACCCTTCTCCCGGTCGTTCGGATTATCCAAGAGTACCGGATTAATATCCAGGACTTCAAACAGCTTCTTCAGCTCAGCCATAGAAAGCTGTGCCGGTCTGGATAGATATTTGAACTCATACAGATCAAATACGCTGGTCTTCGGAACCTTATCCAGATTTGAAGCTGTCAGTGTGCTGCCGTCTCTCAGTGTGATAACCGCATAGCCTGCATACACCAATGACAGGAAAATGATTGGTGTGAAGAGGAAATTAATCTTAAACTCTTTATCCACGAACATATTGTCATTGGCGGGCTCAAAGATATCAGAATAATTCAGGACACCTTGCGGTGGCAGTTTTTCAGCTGGTCAATATAATATGATGCGTACTTGGATCCCGCCGGACGAATCTTATCGCCATCAAGGATTCCGAAGCTCTGCAGCATTGCGGTTGACTGCTGGCTCTTACGCCCTGCAAAATAATCAAATGCAGCTCTTACGTTTTCTGCCTGGTTCTTTCTAGTTATCTTCGTCTTCATCACCGGATACCCCGGATAAATTGTTCCAAAATACTCATCCAGGCAGATAGAGGATGCCAGATCAATGGTATCCTTAAAAGTCATGTCTCTGTTATACTTGCCCTTCAGCACCTCGATCAGCTGGCGCATGTGGCATTTATAGGTCACGTTAAAGCAGGTGTTCTTATTCTCGCTCAGATACTTCACCAGCTTTTTCTTCAGAATAGCTGCCTTGCCCAGGTAGGCATCCTTATCTTTGCCTTCACTGATATCAGCCTGGGCATTAGCTGCGGCATAGAGCCGCAAATCCTCCTTGAAATCATCACTGCCGCGGAAGTAGAAGTAAACTTCATCATCCAAGTTATGAGTATCTGCACTCACATCTCCGAACGGCGGCATGATATGGATATAGAAATCACGCTCCGGCTGTGCCGTACTCCGCTCTCCCGGCAGCCCCATGAACAGATATCCTTCGCGGAAGATATTATGAGAATCCCAGTTAAGATCATATTGATAAATATTGAAACCGTTCACATACTGACGGGCATCCCATTCCAAGCAGCTATAAACAACAGCATAGAAATATCTATTCAGCTCACTTCCCGCCATCATAGAAGCTTTCTGCTTAATTCGCTCATCATAATCAACAACCTTATCTACGTCGATATAATACTGGTTGTTAGCCTCATTGTGGATAATAAACTGGCCAGAAACCGTCTTCATGATTTCTCTGAGAGTTGCATTCACCGCTCCAAGCAAGAAATCCGATTCACGCTCCGGCAATGGAAGATATAGGCATAAATCATCCTTCAGATTCTCAGCAGTCAAACCGAACTGTACATCTAGCCCGTTTGTAGTCAGGCGGTGGACACTTAAAGCGTAAATAATCTGCTTTGCCATCGGCTTATAAACGGCTCGACTAAACGATCTGTTAATGATATCTTCAAGCTGACCACTTGCACCAACTACTCGACTAATAGTTACATCACTTTTAAGCAAACCATTCGACTTTATTGCCGGCCAATAATTATCAAAAGAAATGATACCCGGCGCATCGTTAGGCACTTGTTTATCAAAAATATCCTTTATTGTAAGAGAAATATTCTTTAAAATATGCCTGTTCTCAATAACATAAATCTTATTAAATACATCAATATATGATGGATGTATGGGGAACAAATCCACGAAATCTTCCATTTTTGAAGACATGCTTGAATAAAGCATCGAAAATTTTTCAAGATGCTGCCTTATCATTGCTTTTTGTTCCGGCGTCTTCTTTAAAATACGTTCAGAGACTACATATGCGGTCGCTTCTTTTGTAATGATAATCTGAGTGAATCGATCGCCGACCTTTCTTAATGTCTCACTTACAAAACTGAACCTGGGGTTGTCAAATACTTTTTCCTGAACACCACATATTAGCCGTATCCTTGACTTAGAGCACATTTCTGCCATTGACTGCAAAAATGCCAGATCAAGCACTATCTGCCTTTCATCCCTTGAGGAAAGATAAGAGAGAAGCTCATCAATAACAATCAGATATCCCTTATCCGGGTACTTGGACTGAAAGACCTTCATAACGTCCTTAATAAGGCGGGCATTATCACGCACATTATTCAGATCTGGAACAGTGTAGCCAATTCCGCGGGCAGCAAAATCATCCTCGATATCTGCCAAAATGATTTCCCTGAGAGGCATCGTCAGTCCATCCACCTTAAGTCTCAGAACCTCAAACTTTCCCGCAGCAATCCCCATATCCTTTGCGAACCGTTTATTCTGAGCAAATTCAAGATTATCTGCATCTGTCGCAATCGCCGCGATAACAGACATCAAATGAGATTTACCCGTACCATAATTTCCGACAATCATCACAGCTTTGTTATCAACGACTTCTTCCATTTGCAGCTGATCAATAACGGTCGCCTTAAGATTCTCCGCCATTGTGTCTGACATGACATATGTCTGCACCATATCTCGTGCGACCTTTTTGTCAGCAGTTTCCAGCAACTGGATTGTGGATTCAATTGGTTTGAAACTTATAAGATCTGAATACTTCATTTGCGTTCCCTCCTATTTCACAAATGTAATGTCATAATCTGTTATGTTGTATTCCTTATAATCAGGAAACCCCTCTTCTCCGTAAATAAGCTTCCCCTTTTCAATTCTTCCAGGCCATATGACATAGTATTTTTTTCTTTTTCTGGCAGAAATTAGTATCTTCAAGACATCGATCTTATACTCCGGATTGAACATTACATCGATATCCTTTATTACAACGCCATCTGGATATTTTTTAATCACAGAATAGAATATGTCTTCCATCCTCATGCTTCTGCGTTTTGGTGCACACGCCAGCAATCCATCCGCCATTTCCTTGCTGATGGATTTTGGTTCCGTCAATTTCTGGAAATGATTCGCATATACCAATAATCTTGACAGAGCTAGTTCTTGATCATTCAATTGCTTTATCTTAAGGACTTCCCCCATATATATGCTCCTAAATTATGATTGCTGCTGACTAATCCAGTATAACACGGATATATACCACCTCAAATAATCCTCTAAATAGTTCAAAATAATCCAAATATGACGCAGTATTTTTACTATTTAACTATATCAGTTTGGTTATTAATTCACAATATAGATTCTAATATCGGGCTTTTTTTTGCCCATTTTAAAGGTTTTATTACTAATCGTGGGCCTCGAGAAGACCTTTTCTTCACTTACCCGCCTTTACAGATGATGAAATTATTTCGCTCATAGCAATGTATGTCTATATCGAACTTGCGCAAGCAATCTTCACTTTTTCTATCATGCTCCCAATAGAATATTTTGAAAGTGCGGAAATATGATATGTTTTTATAGGGTTTTTCAAAAGACTACTTTAATG
>Ga0326514_10001506_pt1 | contig 15210 bp, 11 predicted proteins | sample 3_2548_0518_D_FD_203653 | JGI IMG/M metagenome (GOLD analysis project Ga0326514, IMG submission 203653) | Bovine rumen microbial communities from UC Davis, California, United States - 3_2548_0518 | ecosystem: Host-associated > Mammals > Digestive system > Stomach > Rumen | place: USA...
CGTTAAGGAGCCAAATGACAATAGACGTAGGAAGGGAATCTTTAACCGATTAACAAAGTTAAATGAACAGTTTGGGGTAGAATACTATTCTATTAGTGCATTAGTGGAGTCTGGACGCATAAATATGGTCAAGAAACTTATGAAAGAAAATGAATGCGATTTGCTAAACGGTTTAATTAACCATAAAGCAGAAGTGGAAGAAAAATATGGTACAATTCCTTCGATAAATCGCTATGTTATTAAATATAGTGTATGCTACGAGGATTAATTTCCTCGTATTTTTATATTGACATAAGCAAACAAATGTTCTATAATTTCTTAAAAGGAGATGTAAGTATATTATGAACAAAGAAAAATTATTTGAGTCACTTTATTGTAGAAACGTTGTTGTTGATGTAGATTATTGTAATAACATAGTGTGCAGATTTCCGTTATTTGTCGGCACTATCCAGGGAGGTATGTTGACAGATGGTAATATCTGTTTTAGTATTGATTGGGATAATGCCAATATCAGTATGGAAGATGATGATTATGTAGTGGAAACTGATGATTGTATCATTACTATTTCGGTAATGATTTAATTTATATACTTGACAAAATTAAATATATGTGATAATGTAATGGAAACAGAAAGGAGCAACATATGAGATTTAGTTTTACTGGTGAGTTAGTTTTTAACAATTTAGAAAGTCCGAATCCTTACATCAGAGAAGGAAAGACTAAAAGTGGGGCAACTTATAAATCATTAAATTTATCTGTTGTGGCAGCTAAAAATAATCGAGCATTCTGTGAAATGTTCGGTATGGAAAGGGAAACTCTTCATCTTATTCATACAGATGGATCAAGTTTTGAAGTCGATTGGGATGAAAGAGATTCTGCAATTGGAGAAGTAAGTAACATGAGAAAATTTGTTATGACCGTTGACGGGGAAAGAAACGAGTTCATAACAGAACTAGACTTTATTAATTTCATATCGAATAATCTTGAACTATTCAAGGGTAAGAAGTTTACCGTTACAGGAGATGTTAACAAGGACTTCTATAATGGCAAATGTAGAGATCGTTTTCAGATTCGCAACATCTTTGAAGCAGACGAAGATAGAAAGAACGCTCTTCGCATAACAGGAAAGTTCTTTTTTAATAAAGACAGTTTTGATTATGCTGATTGGAAAACAGACCATACATTATCTATTTCTGGTTATGTAAGTCAGTATATTAACAAAGATGAAGGAACTAAATACGTAGATCAGTCCGTTACTTTTGATGCAAGCAAAATCAAATGGGACAATCCTACTCATGTAGCTAGAACAAATTACAAGTTAAAGCAGATGAAAGCAGAAGCAACAGAGACTTCATTTAAGACATCATCTTCTTCTCAGAAAATGTATTCTATTCCTATTATTTGTAACTATGTAAATGGGGCAGAAGAAGTCGAGTTTGATGAGAACCTTTTAACTCCCAATCAGAAGGAAGCAATTGAACTTGGACTTAAAACTCTGAATGATTTCAGACCTAAAGGAAGCACATATGGAGATAGAGTTACATTGTTGAAACTGATTGATTTCGATCTGAGAGACGATTATGCAGATGGATGTGTTGAATGTGACTCAACACTTAAAGAATTCATGGAAGATGTTTACGTTCCCGCCAGAAATGAATCGGTAGAAGAAGTAATGGCTGTGGTCAATGAACCTACAGTAGAAGAAGACGATGATGACTTATTTGGTTGATTAAAAGGAGATTATTATGGGAAAGTATGGAAAAAAGAATGAAGTATCATTAAATCCACTTGATTTCAATATTTGTATTCTTGGAGAAAGCAAAATAGGCAAAACTACTTTGGCAAAAGAAATATGTGAAAAGTTAGTTGGAGAAGAAGGATATCTTCATTTAGATATTGGTAAAGAAGAAGGTGCTTCTGCAATTCAGGGTATTGTTACAGAAACAGTTGAAGATTGGGCAAAACTTACTGATGTGGTGGAAGATATTGTAGAAAATAAAACAACTGATTATCCAGATTTAAAAGTTGTTATTTGGGATACTCTTGACGAACTTGTTATCTTAGCTGAATCTGAAGCTATTCGTTTATATAATAGGAAAAACCCTGATAAAAAAGCAGAGACTATAGATGCTGCTTGGGGAGGTTTCCAACATGGACAGGAGAAGGCTTCAGAAATGATTATTGATGTTATTTGGAGACTTAAAAGAGTTGGAGTATCATCTATTGTCGTTGGACATGTTAAAAAATCAGATATGGTTGATGCTGTCACTCAGGAAAGTTATTCCAAAGTAACTGCTGATACAAATAAGAAATATTTTAATGCTCTTAAAAACAAGATGCATTTTATTGGTCTTGCTTATATTGACAGGGAAATCGTTAAAGAAAAGACTGGCAGAAAGAATGTGGTAACTAAACAGGACATCACTGTTAATAAGGTAGTAAAAGAAAGCCGTGTTATCTCATTTAGGGATGACACATACTCTGTAGATTCTGGTTCTAGATTTGCTGAGATTATTGACAGAATTCCTTTTGATGCAGATGAATTTATCAAAGCTATGAAAGATGCTATCATGGCAGAAAAGAAAAAGTCTGGCAAGAGTGATAAGGAAATCAAAAAGGAACAGGAAGCAAGAGAAACTGCAAAAGAACAGGCGGCAATTAAGGCTTCTGAAGATGCTAAAAAGAACAAGATTGATATCGAAAGAAACGAAGAATTAAAGGGAATCATTAAAGAAAAATTTTTAGCCCTGGATAAGGAAGCTAGGACAGTTTTCAAGAATAAAATGACAGAAGTCGGAGTAGATGGATTCACAGATGTTTCCGAAACTCCCACAATGGCATTAGAAACTCTTATTGATTTTCTTGATAATATGTAATCGAATAGATATGTGATGTGCGGTGGGGCTTGGCAAATTTTGTTAAGCCCCAAGATTGGAGAAATATGAAACCTAAAACAAATATGGTAGTTCTTAGGGATATCAATAAATACGGAAAAAAATCTGAAGCGTATAAAGCCCCAAATGGGTGGTATTACAGTTCAGAAAAAGCATACGAAGAAATTCAGAATAAAAGGCAGAGACATAAGACATTATGGGATATTGAATCGGATAATACAATGTCAGACCATGATAAGTGTGTTGAATATATAAGAACCTTATTAGAATATCAATGGGATCATAAACTTCCAACGATTCTTTATAAAAAGATTGAAGAATATAAACCGTATGGCTATGATGTGATTTTTAGAACGATGGTAGAGTGCACAGGAAGTATGAAGTGGGCATTGTCTAACAAGAGTTTTAAAAATGATGCGGGAAAGATACTGTATTTATTTGCTATTATAGGAAATAATATTAATAAAGTATTTAATCATCCAAAAGAAGATAAAATTATTGTAAGCAACGAACCTGTTCCAGATATTGATGAAGTAGTCTTTACAGGAGAATCCAATGACGGTATTAAAAAGTTTCTGGAGGATGATGAATGATAATTCCTAAAGAATTAAATCAAAATAGAAAAATTATAGAATGTAATTTCGTACTTGCATTATATCTTCAGCCAGAACTTATTCCAGATTACAATATTGAGAACGGAAAAGATATAATTACCGAAGATGGAATGTTTTATTACGGTCTTGCTCAGAATATGTATAAGACTGGCTATAAAACATTTGATCATATGAGCATCTATGAATATCTTTCTGATAAGGAAGTGTTGAGAAATGGATTTGAAAGAAGAGGTGGGTATAATTCTGTACAGGAGATTACCAACCTTTTATCTATTTCTAATATAGATGTGTATTATCAAGAACTTATTAAAAGTAATCTGTTAATTAATTTAAACAAAAAAGGTTTTCCAGTTGTAGATAATCTTGATAAGTTTAAGGATATGTCTGCCTCTGACATATATGATTACTATGAATATTTGTTATCAAGCATATCTCTCAGACAGATTGAAAAGGTTCATGTAGTTAATTTGTCAGAGGGATATGATAAATTTATTGAACAGTGGGATAAAGGAAAAGACGTAGGGTTTCCTATTAGTTCTCCGTTATTGAATTATCAACTACTTGGTATTCATAAAAAGGAACTGACATTATTATTAGCAAACAGTGGAAAAGGAAAGACAACTGCTGCCATTGGATTATTTATCTTACCTAATATAGAAAAGGGAAACTCAATTGCGGTAATAGCTAATGAGCAGGATGAATCAATGTGGAGACAGATGTTGTTATCTACAGTTCTTTTTAATAAATTAAAGAGTGTTTCTGGTTTAAGCAGACATAAAATGCTAACTGGAAAATTTACGGGTGATCAGAAACAGGATTTGAAATCTGCGGCAAATTGGCTTGAAGAACAAAGTGGTAAAGTACAGTTCTGTGATATGCCAGATTATAATATTACCACAATTAAGAAAACCATTACCAGTTTATCAAAACTTGGAGTATCTATTTTTATTGTAGATACGATGAAACCAGCTAATGATGCTTCAGATAAGGCATGGGGAGAATTTTCAGAAATGGCAAAAGAATTATTCTTATTGTCCAAGAAGTTAAATGTAGCAATCATAGCTACAGCACAGTTATCTCCCGAATCTGCTTCCAGGAAGTTTTTAGATGTATATTGTATTGGTAAAAGTAAAGCGATTGCTGAAACTTCTGGTGCTATTATGATGTTTAGACATTTAACAGCTGAAGAAAAGAGTAAAATTAAACCATACAAATATCAGAGAGACGCTAATGGAAAACCTACTAATATCAAAGAGTTGATTACATTAAATCCAGACAAGGATTATATTATGATGTTCACACCAAAAAACAGATATGGTGCGGTTGATCCACAGATCGTGATGGAATTTAATATGGCATTTAATACTATGAAAGATGTTGGATGGTATGAATGCCCCTATGATGTATTTAAAGCGAGGTAATTTATGTTTACAGTTAAAGATTCTACTACTAGAAAAGTGACTCTGAAAAATATGACATACAATGAAGGTCTTTTAATGGATGAAGACGGGTGTGCAGTTGATATTAAGAAGATTATTAAAACAGGATTTGAGAACTCTTGTTTTGATGTAGTGATTACTACAAAAAGAGATGATACTTTCGATATGGATGAGTACGGAGAAGAGGAAACTGTAGAAGAATGATTTATTTAGATAATGCCGCCACAACGTTTTTGAATGACGCTGTAAAGTCTGGAATAAATGTTTTTTTAGAAGATGAAACAGATTTTAATATGAATCCAAGTGCAGCGTATGCTCAGTTTGCAAAAGACAAAATCTGTTCTGCGAGAGAATTCCTTGCTTCTCAGATTAATGCAGAGCCAGATGAAATCTTTTTTACTTCTGGAGCAACAGAATCTATCAATTGGCTTATGCAATGTGTGATAGATCCATATAAAGCCCTGGCTACAACGATTGACCATAAAGCTGTCATAAAAAACGCAGACAAGTTGATAAAAGTTAATTCTGATGGAACTTTTGATCCAGATGATTTAACAGGTTACGATGAATCTTATTGGTTTTGTTATAGCCATATTAATAATGAGATAGGAACTGTTAATGATACAAATGTTAAGAAATATTTCAAAGGAAAAGTATTTCTTGATGCAACACAGTCATTTGGCAAGATTCCAATTGATGTGAAAAAGATGAAAATAGATGCTCTTTGTTGTTCTGCTCATAAATTTCATGGATTAAAAGGCATTGGTATGCTTTATGTGAATAAAGAAACAGAATTATTTCCACTGATTGAAGGTGGAGGCCAAGAAAAAGGAATGCGTGGCGGTACAGAGAATATTTTAGGAATTATATCTATGCATTTGGCAGCAGTAGAAAATTGCAATGATAGGAAATATAAAAATAAAAAGACAAGAGAAATTCAAAGATATTTTCATGAAAGCATTATAAATAATATACCTATTGCCAAATTGAACGGAGCACAGGAATTAAGAAGAAGATATTGTGGGAATCTTAATTATTGTTTTGAGGAGATTGGAGCAGCAGGATTGCTTGAGTTTTTAAGAATGAATTATATTTATGCTTCTTCTGGTTCAGCGTGCAATACAGATAACGGAAAGCCGAGTCATGTTTTAAAGGGAATCGGATTAACAGATGCAGAAGCAAACAGTTCAATTCGATTCACTTTTGATGAAACTCTTACATTTAAAGAAGTGGATAAAACGGTACATGTTTTAAAAGAAGGAATTAATTTATTATCTTAATAGAATGGTGGTGAGTTAAATTGAATGTTCTTGATATTCAGACGAAGTTAATAGATAATTTCGATGATATCAAAAAGATTATGATAGAACTTGGATTTGACGAAGCCGCCATTCGTTTTAATAGAAGACAGCATTTAATTACTTCAAAGCGTCCAGATGTTAATGCAGACAATCCTAATGGATTTTTATTATATACGAATACTCTCAGATACATAATGACAACTAGAAATAAATCTGGAAATCTTTTCTCGCTCATTATGGATTTGAGAAATTGTTCGTTTAAATCTGCTTTAGTATATGTATGTAAATGCCTTAATATTAAGTATAATAATACATTTTATAAACCACCATTTGATGGATTCTATAAGAATATATTTTCTTCGTTTGAATCTGATGATGATGATCTGTCAAAGTATGATAGGAATAAACTGCCAGCATCGGACAGTCTTAGCTTAAAATTCTTCAAAGATGGTATAGCATTAGATGTTCAGGAAAAATGGGGAATAAGATATGACCATGAAAGAGATGTGATATTGATTCCGATTGAAGATTGTAATGGAAATCTGGTAGGTTGCAAGGCTAGAAATAATAATCCTAATTGTGCAGATTATGAAAGATGGTTCGCCTATCTTCCTTATCAGAAAACGAAAGTGCTATATGGATGGCACAACCATTATAAAAATATTATAAACAAAAACATGGTTGTACTTACAGAAAGTGAAAAAGGGCCATTGCAAATGGAGAGTTTTAACTGCTTTATTGGTCTTGGAATTGGTGGACATAGCTTTTCTAATTGGCAAGCAAAATATATTAAGTCTTTAATGACGAAAAAGATAATTGTTGCATTTGACGAAGGACTCAGGGAAGAAGAAATCAAATCAGAAGCACTCAAACTTGTTATTGATAACGGATTATTTAAAAACGAGGTAGGGTACATATATGATGATGACAATAAATACCTTCCTCGTGGCAGTAAAACATCTCCTACCGATTTTGGGGGAGATATTTTTGATAAATTGGTTAAAGAAAAGGTGAAATGGATTGGAAAGAAAGATTGATGAACAGTTAAAAGAATTATACGATAAAGGAATTCCTGTTTATTCGATATCACGATTAGACTCAATAAATCAGTGTTTGTATCAGGCTTACAATACTTATGTCTTACATAATAAAGGCGTGCAAAATGTTTATGGAATGTTAGGCGGTAAGACTCACGATGTGTTAGAGGGTATTACAAATGGAACTCATACAGAAGCTGATTTAAAGCCAGCTATTTTAGAGGAATTAAACGATCTGGAATTAGTTGGACTTGAATTTCCTAAAGATAGAAATGGCAAAGATAGCATCAAAGAAGGATGGATAACAGATATGATGCATTTTGCCTCTACATATCGTGCTCCAAAGGGGAGTTTAAAAGCGGAAGAATTCTTTTTATATCAGACTCCAAAAGGAAAGTATCTGCAAGGCTACATTGATTTACAGAAGATTAGAACCGATGGAAGCATTGATATTTACGATTATAAAACAAGCAGTCTTTATGCAGGAGAAGCTATTAAAGAACATCAAAGACAGCTGATTCTGTATGCATTAGGACTTGAACAGCTTGGATATAAGGTGAATAGTTCTTCATGGATCTTTCTTAAGTATGTGGAAGTTACTTTTGATGGATATAAATCTTCTGTAAGCAAAAAGAAAACTCCAATAACAAAAATAGTGGAAAGAAAGAAACTATATTCAGACCTATTCCCATTTATGGAACGTGATTTATTAAAAATGGGATATGAAGAATTTGAAATAGAAATCGTTTTAGATAAATTTAAAGAAACTTTACTATTTGAAGATCTGCCTGATTGCTTAAAAGATAATTATCATATGAAGCCATACGTTAAAAAGGCAGAACTTACAGAAGAAACTAAATCTGAATGCATTAAATATATTGAAGACACTATTGAAAAATGGGAAAGCCTTGGGGAAGATGAAAAGAACTATCCTCCTAAAGAATTTGTAAGAGTTCAGAAAAATGGTAAGACTGTAGACGATACATTTTTCTGTCAGCAGTTATGCAATCATAAAAAGAGTTGCCGATATTTGCACGAATTTATTGAATTAAAGTATGCAAATATGGATGATGATAATTTGTTTTGACATACTTGACAAAATTAATATAAATGATAATATAGTATCGGGAGGAATCAGATGAGTAAAGCAGATATTTTTAGGAATGTATTAAATGAGTTTGAGTCGGATGATTTAAGAATGTACTGTGAAGATATGATAGAGATGATAGATCCATTTATTATCACAACACCTAGCAGTACATCTATGAAATATCATAATGAAACACAGTGTAGTCCTGGGGGTCAATCATATCATGTGATTATGGTTGGAACTATTATGAATTATATTTTAGGTTTAGATTATGTACGTGCAAAATTCAAAGAACCCAAGAAAAGAGATTGTTTAAGGATTGCTGCCCTGTTACATGATTCTGTAAAGTGTGGATGGACGGGAAGCACTTATACGGTTTTTGATCACCCTAGACTGGCAAAGGAATGGATTATAAAAACGAAACCAGAGCACGATATTAAACAGGGGTTGAAAAATTATATAGGTGATTTGGTTGAATCTCATTCTGGACAGTGGAATACAGATAAAAGAGGTGTATTTGAGCCGCTTCCGATTCCGCAAAATGACGAACAGTTTGTAGTTCATCTTGCTGATTATTTAGCTAGTAGAAGCAATATTGATATGATTTATACTGACGAAGAGCATGAAGCTATAAACAGCTTTATTGTTCCGAGTGATCCCAAAAAAGTTAAAATGACATTTGGAAAATATAAAGATAAGGAAGTAGGGGATGTTCCTATTGATTATCTTCAGTGGTGTCTAGAAAATACAAAAAATTTAAATCCTACTTTAAAAAAGGCAATTGAAATAATCGTGAAAGGATAACTTATGCAAAACTTACATAGACATAGTTCATATTCGAATATTTTTACAAAAGCAGATAGTTCTGGTAAAAACGAACCTTATGCTAAAAGAAGCGTTGAACTTGGGCATAAAGTCATAAGTTCTGTTGAGCATGGTTGGCAAGGATATTATTTTGAAACCTTTGAACTAGCTCATGAATATGGATTAAAATGTGTAATTGGTTCAGAAGCATATTGGGTTCCTAATAGATTTGAATCAGATTCTTCCAATCGGCATATACTAATTTTAGCAAAGAACAATAATGGCAGAGAGTACATCAATGATATTTTGTCGGAAGCTAGTTTAACTGGATATTATTACAAACCGAGAATTGATATTGAACTTCTTAAAACTCTGCCAAAAGATGATGTTTTCGTAACGACAGCTTGTATTGCTTTTGGATATAACCATATGGAAGAATCTGAAAGATATATTGATGAACTGCACGAATATTTCGGTGATAATTTCTGTTTGGAAATTCAGTACCACAATACAGATAAACAAAAAATGTGGAACGAATTTCTGGCAACAATGCATGACAAATATGATATTGCTTATATTGTAGGGTATGATAGTCATTATATCTTTGAAACGGAAAGTGCCGAAAGAGATGATCTTCTTGAAGCTAAAGACATGCATTATGCAGATGAAGTAGGGTGGTTTATGGATTATCCGACAGATGAAGAAGCTGTGGATAGGTTTTTAGCCCAAGGAATATTTAACCTTAGCACGATTAAAAAAGCAATGGATAAGACAGATATTGCTTTAACTTTTGACGATTACGATGATGTTCCTATATTTCAAAAAGATGTTAAATTGCCTACACTTTATCCAGAGTTAAGTCAAGAACAAAAAAATAAGATATATACAAAACTTATCACCAAACAATTTAAAAAGTACATGAAGAATATTCCAGAAAGCGAATATGACAGGTACTTTCAAGGGATTAAAGAAGAAGTACAGACTTATAAAGATACAAAAATGACTGATTATCCATTGTTGGATTATGAAATTGTAAAAGATGCTGTTGCTCATGGTGGCGTTATAACATCTACTGGTAGAGGTTCGGCAGCAAGTTTTATGACTAATACTCTTTGTGGATTTTCACAAGTAGATAGATTTACGTCTGCTATTAAGTTGTATCCAGAGCGATTTATGAGTACAACTAGAATATTAGAAACCAAATCACTTCCTGATATTGATCTCAATGTAGGTACAGTCAGCATTTTTGAAGATTCACAGAAGCGTATTTTAGGGGACAATCATGTTTATCCAATGATTGCTTTCGGGACACTAAAGAAACGAGCAGCCTTTAAAATTTATGCCAAAGCAAAAGGACTTGAATTTGAATTAGCGAACACAATTTCAGCACAGATTGGAAAGTATGATGAAGCAGTTAAGAATGCTTCAGACGATGAAAAAGATATGATTGATATCAATGATTATGTTGACATCAAATATCAAGAATACTTGGAAGAGAGTAAAAAATATTGGGGCATTATTTCAGATAAGAAAAAGGCTCCGTCAGCGTATCTTCTATATCAAGGAGACATTCGTAGAGAAATAGGATTAATTAAATGTAAAAGCGATTCAACTAAAAAAGAATACATTTGTTGTGTAATAGATGGTGCGATTGCAGAAAAGTATAAATTCCTTAAAAATGATATTCTTAAAGTGGACAGTGTGCTTTTGATTAAGAAAGTGTTTGATCGTATTGGGATTCCTCAGTTTGATACAAATACGTTAATCAAGAAGGTAACTGGAGATCAGAAAGTTTGGGATATTTATAAAAACGGATATACAGTCGGTATCAATCAGGTTGAACAAGAAGGAAGCAGACAGAAATGTATGAGATACAAACCACATAATGTATCTGAATTAAGTGCTTTTGTGGCAGCAGTTCGTCCTGGCTTTAAGTCTATGTATTCACGTTTTGAGAGTCGGGAACATTTTGAATATGGCATTCCAAGTCTTGATAATTTAATACAGACAAAAGAAATGCCAGTCAGTTATATCCTGTATCAAGAACAGGTTATGTCTATCCTAAACTATGCAGGATTTCCGATGGATCAGTGTTATGGCATTATTAAAGCAATTGCTAAAAAACATCCAGAAAAGGTCAAACCATTAAAAGAGAAATTTATAGATGGTTTTAGTAAAAAATTAATTCTGGAAGATAATCTGACTGAGGAAGATGCTCAAAAAAATGCTGAAAGAGTATGGACTATTGTAAATGATAATTGTGGCTATTCGTTTAATTGTGTTTCTGGAAACACTAAGATAATAAAAGGTGCTTCTAATCATCATTTTAATCCTACAATTGAAGAAATGTACAAAATTAAAAATGATATAGATTATGCAAAAAAGACGAATCATTTACCTTTACATAAAAAGTATAATAGGTTAGGTTATGGACAAGCGTTATCTTTATTTGATGATGGAAAACTTAGACCGAATAATATTGTAGGAATATACGAAGCGGGAATTAGGCAAACATACAAGATACAGACCGAAAGCGGTTGTAGTTTAATTTGTACAGATAACCACAGATTTCCTACTCCTAATGGTAAGAAAAGATTAGATGAATTAAAAATAGGAGATATGTTATATTGCAAAGGAGAATATTCAAAGAAAAAATATAATTATTCTTATACTGATGGGAACTTTGAATTAAATTATCCACAAAAAGGAGAACAGGGTTTTCAAAAAAACGAAAACGGAGCATTTGTTAAATATCATGATTTTTTAATTAAGAATAAAAATAATAGAAATAATTGTGAATTGTGTGGAGCAAAATATTCTGAAGAAAAACGATTTGAAGTTCATCATAAGGATTTTAATAGACATAATAACGAACCAAATAATTTTCAATGGTTATGTTGTTCATGCCATAAAAAAATGCATTATAAAGGTGGCAGAAAAAAACGATACGATAACGGAATAGATGTTTATTTGTCTCCTGTAATATCAATTGAACCATATAGCATCGAAATGACATATGATGTAGAAATGGAATCTCCAGCACATACTTTTGTGTCGGAAAGTGGATTGGTAACATCTAATTCGAGTCACGCATATTGTATGGCATTAGACTCATTATATCAAGCATGGCAAAAAGCTTATTATCCTTACGAATTCTATGAAGTATTACTTCAGCATTTTTCTGATAAGGGTAAGAAGGATAAAGTTGCAGCTTTAAAAGCTGAAATGAAAAGGGCATTTGGAATATCAGAAGGTTCTTATTCGTTCCGTAATGACCATAGAGTATTTAGAGCAGATGAAGCTAATCGCCAGATAACTTCTGCATTATTGTCAATCAAAGGCATTGGAGATAATGTAGCTGATGATTTATATAAGTTGTCGAGTAACGATTATGTAGATTTTATATCATTACTTGTCGATATTCAGTCAACTTCAATTAAGAAAAATCAGTTAATTACTTTAATTAAACTTGATCTATTTTCTGAGTTTGGTAATCCGAACGAACTGCTGAGAGAATATGACATCTTTAGCGATTTATACGGAAGAACAGTGATTAGTAAGGCTAACATTGCTTATCCTGTTGAAATAATCAGATCTTGCTGTGATAGAGAAACAGAAAAACAATTCAGAAGTTTTAATGATTTAGAATTGATAAGAGCAATCATTAATGGAACTGAAAAAGAAAATACTTCTATCATTCAGCAGACTAAATATGAATTGGAATTGCTAGGGTATATTAAAACTATTGTACCTAAGTTGGATGAAGATTTTTATATTGTGCAGGAATTACAAGGATATAATAAGAACATTGCTGTTCTATACCGATTACAGGATGGAGATATATGGAGAGTTAAGGTGAGAGCAAAATTGTGCGAACCATTAGAAGTCGGATTTATGATTAAGGTTATAAATGTTAATTTAGAACCAAAGTGGAGAAAAGACACGGACGGGAAATGGATTCAGCTGGATGAAAAGGAATTGATTCTGAAAAAATATTCGCATATAACTTGACAAAATTAAATATATATGATAATATATGCAATGTGAAGAGGGGAACACAAAGTTCCCCAACTTAGCCCTTTCGCCAAGTGGAAAGGCACAAGGTTTTGATCCTTGCATTCAGTGGTTCGAATCCACTAAGGGCTGTTTGATAAGTTTCATAATAGATAGACCTCCTTTGATAATGGTCTGCACTTAGTTCAGTGGCAGAACACGGAAATCCGAGAGATAGCCGAGAGATAGGGTTCGATCCCCTTTAGTGCAATTATCGTAGCTTGTTCCCGAAGCTATGTCACCTGCAAGCAGTAGGAAGTTGTGTACAGACACAGGGTTTGGCACGCATTACTCTTTGAGTGTGCAGGAAATATTGATAGGTATACATGTTGATATTTCCGTGAGTTATGTACCTTTAACTCAGTTGGTAGAGTAGCTGACTTTTAATCAGCAAGCCGCAGGTTCGATCCCTGTAAGGTACACTGGCAGTATAGAATAATAGTGGTCGATTAAAGTATACAGTTCGCCCTATGGTCTTTTGGGAGGTTCAAGTTCGATTCTTGATACTGTCGTTATGTGTGCGGTGGCGGAATATGTAGACGCTTTCTCCCATGGGCAACACTCGGATGCATACGAGAGACAAACTTTGAAGGGGAGCTTAAAATAACAGGTTGTCATGCAAGGTGGAAATCCTTGCCCGCACATTATTCTGAAATTTGCAATACTGGTTCGCTATCGCATGAGCATTAAAGTGGAACCGATGGCTAAGGTTCCCGCCAGTATAACGGATCATTAGCTCAATCGGTGAGAGCACCTGGCTCATAACCAGTCGGTTGTAGGTTCGAGTCCTACATGATCCATTACGCAGTTATGGCACTGCGTCATACCCGTGAGAGGGGAAATTAAATGAGACGCCATGACATACGGCAAGTTCGCAATAGTATGTCAGTTATGTGTCTTGAACTATAAGACACACGCAGCAAACACAAAGTGATATGTAGTTCAATGGTAGAACGCCAACATGAAGTTGGAAACGTGAGTTCGATTCTCACCAGATCATTTAGATGCTAACAGCAATTTTTTTAGCTGAGAATTGTTAACTCTTTTTGCTTAATGCATCTAGTAACTAAAAGACGCAAACAGCAACCATATAAAATTAGACTTGAAATCTAACTTTTTTATGCGTCTTGTTAAAGGGTAAGACACTAACAGCAAATTTTTAATCAAGCAGGTGTGTGATGTAATGTGTCTTGAAAGGAGAATTTTATGGGATTTTATGAAATGGCTAAAGGAATAACCGATGGTGAAAAAGTTCTCACTGATAACGGTGCAGTAGCTTACAGGACAAGCGGACACGAACTACTTGATTTCAACTTCGATGTATCCGCAATGCGCGGCATGGATGAAAAAGAAATCATGGATAAGTTTCGTAAGGTCTACTACGAAAATAAGGAAGCTGCTATCCTTTACTTGTTCTACCTTGGAGATATTCGTGAAGGTCTTGGTGAGAGACATGCGTTTAGATCATGCATGGAATTTTTTTGCACTGAACATGAGGATATAGCAAAAGATGTTATCCAGTTAATCCCGCATTATAACAGATGGGATAGTCTAGTTGAACTTCTTACACTTGACCGCACTAGCATCAGTGAGGAAGTAATTCAGATTATTAAGGAACAGCTTTCAGATGATATTAGGAACTGCTATAGTAAAGGTTCCGTTTCACTTCTGGCAAAATGGCTTCCGTCCGTGAATACAAGTTCTATCGAATCAAGAAAACTTGCAAGAATGATTTGCGACAAACTTTGCATGTCAGAAAAGAATTATAGGCAAACTCTTTCGATGCTTAGAGAATATATCCGTGTAGTAGAGTGCGATATGTCTGCTAATAGGTGGGGCAGAATTAATTATGAACACGTTCCATCAAAGGCGAATCTTCTTTATAAGAAAGCATTTCTCAGACATGATGCGGTAAGAAGAATAGATTATCTGAACCGCCTTGCTGCTGGTAAGACAAAAGTTAATGCTTCTGTTGCTA
>Ga0326514_10001507_pt1 | contig 15199 bp, 9 predicted proteins | sample 3_2548_0518_D_FD_203653 | JGI IMG/M metagenome (GOLD analysis project Ga0326514, IMG submission 203653) | Bovine rumen microbial communities from UC Davis, California, United States - 3_2548_0518 | ecosystem: Host-associated > Mammals > Digestive system > Stomach > Rumen | place: USA: California...
TTCGGGGAGCCGGGTTCCGGCAAGTCCTTCATGGCAAAGTATGAGATCGTCTCGACTCTGCTCAGGGACATAGGGTCCAAGGTATACGTGATCGATCCCGATGGTGAATATGTAAAGCTCGCAAAGGCGCTGAACGGGGAGGTCATCGACCTTGCCCCGGGGTCGCAGACCTACGTCAACCCTCTGGACATGGACATTGATTATGACGGGGAATCCAACCCGGTCGGGATGAAGACGCAGTACATCATCTCCATGATCGAGATCATGCTCGGCCAGGGCCGCGGGATCACTCCCGAGGCAAGGACCGTGGTCACAAGATGCTGCAATACCATTTACAGGCCGTATATCGACCACATCAGCAAACTGAAGGAGAGCGGTGCCGGGGTCACCTGCGACAAGGCGGCGATGCCGACACTCAACAGCCTGTACAACGAGCTTTTGAGGCAGGACGAGCCGGAAGCCCGGACGATGGCGACGATACTGGAGAACTACGCGGTGGGCTCGTTCGCGACGTTTGCCCACAGGTCCAACGTTGAGACAGAGAAACGGCTCGTGGTCTACAACATCAGGAACCTCGGGAGCGGTATGAAGGATCTCGGGCTCCATGTCTGTATCAATGATGTGTGGAACAAGATGATCGAGAACTCAAAAAAGGGGATCTGGACAAGGTTCTACATCGACGAGCTTCATGTCCTTCTGCAGAGCGACTCCGCCACCAAATACCTGGTACAGGTATGGAAGAGGGCAAGGAAGTGGAAGGGTGTCCCTACGGGGATCACCCAGAACACGGAAGACCTGATCAGGACGGAGGACTCCAGGAACATCATCAACAACACGTCATTTGTCGTCATGATGTCCCTTGCCAGTGCGGACCGCACGAACCTCGGGGAGCTTTTGAAGATACCGGAGACACAGATGGAATACGTGACCAACGCGGAGAGCGGGCACGGCCTTCTGTACACGGGCAAGACGACGCTTCCGTTTGCCAATGATTTTCCAAAGGACACGGAACTCTATGCACTGCTTAAGACGAGTGAAAAAGACAATCAGTAAGTACACTGCCCTGATCATCATCATTCTTGTCGTAGCTATGACGGCCCCGGCAGTCACCGTGGGTGCTGCGGATACGGAAACGGCCGCCGCGGGAGAAACGGAAGACGCCGTAAAGGGGCACGTTTATATAAGGGCGGCCGTAGAAGAGGGATATGAGGCGGACATCACAGTGTGTCTCATCCCTGTCTCCGAGAGTGGTTTTGTCCACGAGTACCGCCTGAACACGGGGAACCGCTACGGGATGAGCGATGACATAGCGGAAGGCTGTTATGTCTGCGTGCCGTTCATAACGGATCCGGGAGAGAGCGCTTCCGTGTACGTTGAGTACGGGGGCGGGGAAAAAGAAGTGTCGCGGAGAGAGGACGCATGCTTTCTTGTCGTGGCAGGGTCCGCCGGTTTTGTCCGGGATTATATATGGATCTCCGATTTCCGTGATGAGAACGGTGAGTACCTGAAGGGCGTGGTAAGCCGGAGGGACGCGGAAGAGGCGTTTGAAAAAACGATCGCGCTTCAGGAACAGCTCCCGGTGGCCTATGATGCGGAAGATGACGGGCCGGAAGAAATTGAAATTGCCGGGGTACCGGGAAAGACCGCTGCGGAGCCCGTGCCCGAGCCGGAAGCAGAAGAAGACGGACAGGCCGGGGCATGGGACATGCCTTTCGCCGTGGCGGTGGCAGCCGCGGCATTCCTTACAGGGGGTGCTGCCGTTTATCACATAAGGAGAAAGCATTGAGCAAGGCCGTTTGCAGAGGGACCGGATGCAGAACGAATTTGACGGATACAACAACATGGAAGAGCAGAGGGTTGACGTCGGGCAGGAAGAGAGGAAAGAACAGAGCCCCATGCCTGAAGCACCATTTGCTGATCTGGTGACACCTGGAGGGCGGGAGGCCCCGGACTCTGGAAACGGTGACGAAATAGAAGAGACGCCGCCTCCTGATGAAACTACCCCGGATGACGGCCCGGATCAGGAACGGGTCCGCATGGAACAAGGTGGAGATGAAAAGGAGGATGACGCGCAGGGCAGCCTCCTTTCAGGAGATGAAACACCGCGAACTGAACAGCCGGAGATCCTCATAGACATAGAAGCAGAGGAAGAAAGGGCGCGGCTGGCTGAGAGAAAGACAAGGCTCGAAAAGGAGCGGCTTGACCGGAGCCGGCACCTGCAGCAGTACTATCAGGACCAGTATTACCTGGAACATTATTACATGGATCAGGGTGCCGGAGCCACTGCGCATACCGTGGACGGGGTAACCGTGTATGAGGACGAGAGCGTATCCTCCGGGAATGCATCATACAGGGAAGGCAGCATAAGCGGGAAAAAAGTGAAGGCAGATACGGACGCCTTTCCGATGCGCAGCCGGGAAAAGCCGGAGTCTGCAGGACAGAAAAAAAGCGCGGGCGTAGAAGAGGCGGAAAGGCGCGGGCAGGAGCCTGCAGGAGGAAGACCGGGGCATGAGGCTGCAAAGAAAGGCGCCGCGCCGGGTTCCGGAAAGAAGGTCATACAGAGTACCCCGGGCAGCTTGCCTGAAGAGATCACCACAGAAGAGGCGGCGGTAAAAAAAACTCCGCCCGGTTACGGGATCATACAGAACTGCGGGCTGACAGAAATCCGGGGCGCGGGACCGGGGACAGCCGTCATGCCCGCAGCGGCCCGGCAGGGGATCCTGGAGGCTGGAAGATGCGCCGCAGGCGTGGAGCCGGCGCGCAGCGAAAAAAGGCATGGACATGATGCAAAGGACCTTGAAAAACAGGGAGGCGCCGAAACCTCAATCCAAAAGCGCCTCTTTTCAAAGAGCAGACTGATGCCTTTTGGAAAAACCGACGCGCAGGAAAGCGAAAAGGAGGATGGTTCAGCGAGCCTTTCCGGGAACTGCCTTCCCTCAGGCAATAAAAAAGCTGGGAAAGGGAAAAGGACCGGGCAGGAAGGGATAAAGCGAAGGGGAGAAGGAATCCTCTCGAAGTTTGCGGAGAAAGCAGGCGAAGAGATCACTGCAAGGATGGAAGAGGAGGCTGCAAAAAGCGCAGGCGTGCAGGCTGTGCAGATTTCACACGCGACGCAGCCGGGGACCTTGACTTTCATGACAAAGATGAAAGCTGCAGCAAAGGTTTTCGTGAAAAAAGCCGCAGCCGGGACGTTGGCGGGGATACTGGCGACAGCTGCAATCGGCGGCTACAACGCTGTGAACGGAGGCACGAGCAGCTGGTACCCGCTGCAGGCACATGTCACGACGGATGGGAGTGATGCCGGGACTTCCCTCACGCAGGACGTATTTTCGAAGATGTTTGCAAGGCTCGGTGCGTACGGGATCAACACTTCCTACAACACTTCCTCCGCCGCCGGCCCGCTCACCATCCATATCCCCGGATATGAGCAGGGAGGCGGGAACGTGAGATGGGGGGATTCCCAGATCATACTCACGGGGAGCGGGGGCTGCATCCTGATAGACGGAGGCTGCGGGATCCTCTCAGACATGACTCTGGAGTACCTTTCCCAGAAGGGAGTAAGGCAGCTTACCGCGATCATCACGCACTGGCACGGTGATCACTATACAGCTGTCGACAGGATACTCTCCAGTGGGGACATCCATGTGGAAGCGCTCTACTGTCCGCCGCCGGGGGAGATAGCTTCTTATGACCCGGCGGAATCAGCAGCCGGCAGCAGGATATGCAGGGCGGCTGAAAACCAGGGCGGCAAGGTGGTGTATCCCGAGAGCGGCCGGACGTCGGTGTTCAATATTTACGGGGTCAGTATCGAGATATGGAGGGAAGCGGCCCGCGGGGCAAGGGACAGCGAGACAGCGGTCAATGACAGTTCCATGCAGGTCTATTTCCCGGACCTTTATTACCTGACGACAGGTGACATGGTGTATTCGCTCCCGAGGTACCTTGAAACGATGGAGGGAAGGACGATCAAGTTCTTCGAGATCCCGCACCACGGGAACGGATCAAGGCTGGCTATGGAAAGGCTTAAGGAATATGGGGCGGAAGTCTGCTGGTACAACAACCTTGAACCGGATGGGAACATGTACATGACCGGATACTCGGCAGGGGCGATCGCTGCCAGAAATGCCGGGTTTGAGATATTCCGGACAATGGGAGACATCGAGATCACGGCAGGCGGTGGGATGGTGAACATCAGCGGAAACGGGAAGCACTATTCTTACAGCTGCCCGTACAATCCCGGGGGAGGTTCAGTCGGCAACAGGGACCTTGTATCCTACGCAAAACAGTGGGTCGGAAAGATCCCATATAAGTCTTCCGTAACAAATAATGACCCAGACAACGAGAGATTCCAGCCGCTCGCGGCAGGAAGGGGATCTGACTGCTCCTGGTTCGTGTTCCACTGCCTGGAGCACTTCGGGATCCTGGACGAGTTTGTCCATTCCTATGAGTGGGGGACGGAACCGGACAGGTATCCGGGGGGAACGGATGTCGGTACGGATCTTGGCCTTGCGCTACCGGGGGACATTCTGTGCTATGCATACGGTTCCGGCAAAAGCGGGAACAGGAACAGCGGCAATTCCCACGTGGGTATCTATACGGGAGATGGAAAACAGGTTGAATGCGCAGCCGGCCACGGGGTCATCGAATCGGAGGTGGATAAGAAGAACCTTATCCAGATCGTCCGCTTTGGCAGCGCCGTGCCGTCGGTGACGTATACGGCTTATACAGGTGAGGACACAAAGACACGCCATGGGTTCTCCACCCAGACGGAGGCAATCGTAGAACAGCACATGAACGATTTCAATTATGACTCGTTCAGCTCCTTCATGTCAGCCAGGGGCGGGACCGGCAGTTATATCCGCTCGCTAGGAGGCGTGTTCGCGAAATGGTACGGGAGGGATGCGAAAGTACAGACCGCCGGGGAATTTCAGGAGATCGCGGAATACGTCATGGGCATTTACACCATCTGGGGGCCGGACTATCATGGCGGCGGCGGGACCCACAGGTTCAACGGGGATTACGGCAGCGGCGATGAGTACGGCAGGTTTTATACTGGCGGTGAAAACTACCGGTGGTGGGTCACAACCCCGATCGAGGAGGAGTTTGTCAATAACAGGGAAAGGGTCATGACGGATTGCGGCTGCGGGATCTACCACATCATGCAGAAGGCAGGACTGATGGACTGCTATGCAGGGATGCCGACGGTAGGCGACGCCGAGCGGTATCTGGAGAACCATGGTTGTTACGCGCAGGGCGGGAAGATCATAACCAGACGGGAAGACCTCCAGGTGGGCGACCTCGTGCAGATGATCAAGGCGGAAGACCACAGATGGCATCACGTTGCCGTCGTGGGCGAGATCTATGCGGACGGCAGGATCATCCTCTATGACACCGGGAACCGGTATGTGAATACTTCAAATTACAAGAAAGAGTTCATAACGGATTCTGCAGGGGTCCATGGTGTGTATGAGGGGTATGAATCATGGTTCGGGGTCCGGGTCAGGCAGATTTCCCAGACGGGAGGGATCACGGACGGCATGGCAGTGCAGGACCTTAAGGAGATCAGGATCGCGAGCGTGACCGTGGACGGAGATCCGGTCGACAAGAGCGGGTTCAGCTACGGTAACCTCAGGGACTTTTCCGGGGGCGGGAAGGGCACGTCTTCTGTTATGGCGAAGTTTCGTTTTGTGGACGAAAACGGGGATGAAATACAGGCTTCACCGGTTATGGCGAGCATATCCCCTGTGAGCCGTGCGGGAGCCACGTCAGTTTCGGGCACGGAGATCGTCATACCGGAGGGGCTTGGCAGTGTGCATACCTTTATGGGATGGCAATGCATCACGTCCACCACGTCCAACCAGTACCGCCTGAGGCAGGAGGCCGGGGAAAACTACGACAGCGAAGGATTCGCTATCATCGACGGCAGGTATGTCATCGCATGTACGACGACCTTCGGGAACGTAGGGGATTATGTTGATTTTTACCAGGAGGACGGACTCGTGTTCCACTGTATCATAGGGGAGATCAAAAGCCGGAAGGATGCGGGCTGTACCGAATGGGGCCATAACAATGGCCACTGTATCATTGAGTTCGTCGTGGACAGAGACTCATGGTATCCGTCACATGAAAACCCGGGGACTCCATCATGTCACCCCGAATGGGCGGTGAACCTCGTAAAAGCCGTCAATATCGGTCCGAGATCGGGCGGGCCATCCACTATGCAGGCCGCCTCGATGCAGGGGCAGTACGACATGCAGTGCCTGGAGCTGGCAAAGCAGGTCCTGAGCATGTCCGCTACCGGCAGCTATTACAAAAACCCGGTCAGCATCACTGACTATGACTGGTACTGCTTCGACCTGATCGATTATGCGGTATGCGAATATCACGGGGCTGATGTGGAATACAGGACGGTGGGGGAGACATATGTGTGTACAGCTACGATCACGGTATGCTGCAATCTCCTGGAACTTGAAAAGGGCGACAAAAACTTCACATCATGGGAGACCGGTCTAAAGCATGGGGACCTTATACCTCTGAGCTATATGAGCCTGTCAAAAACGGATTATGAAGACATCTTCAATGTCGACCTGACGATGCCAACAAGGCTCAGCCAGGTAGTGTTCTCAGGGGTCGAACAGGAAGTCTACAGTTTCTTCCTTGCAAAAGGCCTGGGGGCGCCACAGATCGCGGGGATCATGGCCAACATAAAGGCGGAGTCAGGGTTCGATCCCGCCGCGCAGGACGGAAACGGGGCATGCGGCCTCTTCCAGTGGACCGGCGGACGGTTCCGCGGGCTGAAGGATTACGCAGCATCCAAAGGAAAAGACTGGGCGGACGTGCAGGTTCAGCTGGAGTATGCATGGAGGGAGATCGACAGTGATGAAGGCTGGAATGGGAATGCCGCGCAGAGGAGGCAGTTCATGGAGACGTCCAGTGCGTTCCAGGCTGCTGTCCTGTTCTGCAGCTACTGGGAACGCTGCGGAACGGCAGGAGCTGCCGCAAAACGCGGAAGATACGCCCAGGAGTATTATTCGAAGATCATGTCAGCCGGACAGGGCTCAAACATAGATTACGTACAGTGGGCTGTCAGCATCGCAAATGACGACTCGCACGGGTACAGCCAGGACCGCAGGGGCGGGAATCCGGATTTTGACTGCGCATCCCTCGTGTTCTATGCGCTTAAGAACGCCGGATACGATGTCGGGGGCAGTCCGTTCTCTACCTACACCATGGACGGCGTGCTCACAAGATGCGGCTTCAGGAGGATCCCTATATCATCGGCCTCAGAGATGATGCCCGGAGACATCCTGTGGAAACAGACGCATACGGAGATCTATGTCGGTGACGGGAAGAGCGTTGGAGCCCACTGCGATGAGAACGGCGGGATACACGGCCGGATCTCCGGTGACCAGACCGGGCACGAGATCGATGTCGGGGATGTCGGGACCTGGCACTACGTATACAGGAGGGCGGGATGACCAAAACATATGGGCAAAACTAGTGGGTCTCAGCCTGTCTGGCTGGTCATGAGCGACATCACCATAAAGCCGTACATCGATGAGTCGAGGCAGGCATATGCCTTCTCTTCGGAGGATGCGGCGGGAGAGTTTGCGGAAAAAGCGGGAAAGGCGCATGCCCGCAGGCTGGAGGAGGGCATGGACATGCAGGCCATGTCAGAGTGCTATGCCGCAGGTGCCAGGACGCTCATAGAGCGGCGGGGAGGGAAGATCACAAAGCAGACCCTCGATGCGGCAGGACTCATGCGGAGATACTACAACTCCGACCTGAATGCGGACGCGGCCAGGTATATTGAAACTCGCCGCATGGAATATATAAGAAACATGCACAGGTGCAGGTTCATTGTGCCGGTCCGGATCGCGAACCATCCGCGGATGAGTGTCGTGTATGCCACGGCGGTGTTCCCGGATGCCCCGTACAGGTACCTGGTGTTCACTGACCTCGAAGAGTATGGGAAATGGGGCGCTGCCAATAAGGGCTGGGCCCCTCTTGAGGTGAGGGTGGACGGCCTTGTCAGGATCGGAAGAAAGCACGGGTTCCTGCTGGACCCCTGCGGTGCGAGGCTTCTGATCTCAAGAGGGATGCTGAAACAGATCATGGAAGGAAAGGAGGGACAGGATGTTTGACCGGATTCCGCATATCTATTACTACGTGCCGCCGTGCCCGGCCTGCGGGAGCAGAAAGACAGGAAGGTATGTAAGGCAGCCGCTGACGGCGGGTGACATGCGGTTTGTGGAGGTGGAATCACTCCGCAGTGGCGAGCTCATCCGCTTCGCACCGCGCATACCGGAAAAGAACGTCTATTGCGAGGACTGCGGCCATGAATGGGCATGCAGCATCAGAGCAAGCCTAATGCCGCGGGAAAGGATCATGGAAGAGCAGACAGCGAGGGGATCGGCAGAAAAGTACGCCGCCTGTATGGAACGCAGCCCCGGGAAAAAGAAGTCGGTTTTCGGGAAGATATTCGGGTTCCTGCCATGAGGAAGGAGGAGACAGAGTGCTGCATATAAGGAGATATCTGAAGATACTGGGGGAGGCGAGGAAGATCATTGACGGTTACGGATCCTTTCCGGACGTGGATGACGCCGGCTACAGAGGCGCTCTGTGCATTTATGAGACAGCCTTTGAACAGCTGGTCATATCCGGTATGCCCCTTTCGGAAGAGAAGGATGTGCTCAGGATAGACACGGACGGGGACACCTTCGTCCTGAGAAAAGAGAGGGATGCAGGCCGCCTTGGGAGGGCGGGATATCCCCTTCAAGGGAACCGGCCTGTAAAAGAAGAGGGGATTCCATGGGAAGAAGCGCCTGTGTTAAACACCAAAGAAAACGGTGCGGATTCGTGGGAAGGTGCGGCGGAACACACCCGGGACAACGTTCCTGGTCGTTCAGAAACAGAAAAGCCCGCTGCCAAAGAAGAATACCGTTTCAGTGCTAATCCGGATGCGGGACAGGAAGAGGACCCCACGTACGGCACGGGAAGCGCGAGTGGGGAGGATGAGAACCTTCCTGATGATTACGGCATCGATGTGACCGTGGCAAAGGTGCCGGGGCACCAGGATAAAAGCAATATGTCCGATGAAGGTCCGGATGGTAAAGAGGATCCTGGGGCGGAAGACGGCGCTGAACAGAAGAAAGCGGTGGCGGCTCCTGAGGCCGGCGTTGATGAAAAGCCCGCAGGAGATGACACAGCCAGGCAGGATGAATCACCGGAACCCGCTGGTTTCAACACGGAATTGCTCGAAGGGGTGGAAACTGAATATGAAAAGAAAGAAACAGTGGAGCTGCCGGACCACATGTTCAGGGACGACTTTACATTTAGCTATACCGACATCAGCATCACCGGAGCGAACGGAAAAAAGGCAGTAGCGCAGGCCATCATCGCGCCGCTTAGCATAAACGAGGAATACTCTAGGATAATCTGCTGCACAATACAGGGCGGAAAGTCGGAAACGATCCTTTCTAAAGACAACCGTCTGAAGATCAGGGTTGGTGGCTTTACGGTCAAGGTGGAGGGGCGGATGGAGGACGGGAAGTTCAAAAGCTCCTGTACCCTTCCCGCACATTACCTGCTTGAAGGCACGAGGATCGAGACATCTACCAGGGATTTCGGTACAAAGGGCCACATCCTCCTTGAAGAAAAAGAGGAAGACCTGCAGATACACATCATCCCGGCAACGTTCAGGAACAACGCCTCAGGGGATGCGGAATACATCTACCTTATCAGCAGAGGTGGGGAGGAGACGGCAGGCGATACCAGCGTGGTGAAGGCGGCATCCTTTACTTTCGGCGGGAAGGAATACGAGGTCCGCTGCAGGTGGAACGCGGACGGCATCCTCTACTCGATGGCGGCGGAAAAAGGAGAGTGTATTGGAACGGACGGTGATGCTTAACAAACACCAGCTGCTGCTCGTCCTCGATATGGAGAAAGGGACGGTGCAGAAGATCGTGCAGGTCATCGATACGGATCACCTGCCGGTCTTCCTTCAGGATAACCTGACGGTGGGGACGATCAATGAGTGGCTGGCAAAAAGAAGGATCCCGGATACGCGGGAAGGGCTCTCTGCCATGCGCAGCGACTTCCCGGGGTTTGAACAGTACCGCTGTATGTTCTCCCTGTCGGACCAGTACTGGTTTCGCTACAGGAAGGAGGAGACCTGGGAGGGGCTCAACTATTTCACGAACCCCTATTCAGAGGATCTGGGGAGGGCGTTTTTTACACCGTGGGAATTTGAGCGCGGGCATATCTTCCCGTCGTCGCCGGACCTCATGACGAACGGGGCGCTGCGGAAGCGGTGGACGAGGGAAGAGGACGGGACGTCCTTCCTGATCAAGGCCGGAAGCAGGAAGCTCCGGCAGGAACCCATTACGGAAGTCCTGGCGTCGCTGATGCTGAAGAAACTGGATATCATTCCTTTTGTTGAATACGAGTTGGTCGTGGAAGGGCTGAGGCTCTGCTCGAAATGCAGGAATTTCGTGGATAAGGATACGGAATTCGTCCCCGCCTCCCACATCTACTATAAAGAGCCCCGGAAGAAGACAGATTCGGTCTATACCCATCTGATGAAGATGTGCAGCTGTTATGGCGTAAAGGATGCGAAGGAGTATATCGACGCCATGATCGCTGCCGACCATATCCTCGGGAACGATGACCGCCACCTGGGGAACTTTGGCTTCATAAGGGATGTGGAAACGGCAGGGATCACCGGATTTGCACCGCTCTTTGATTCCGGCTCGTCCTACGGGGTCATCAGCGGAAAGCCGGGCGCGTCCAAGCTGTTCCATGAAAAAGAAAAGATGGCCGTAAGAAAAGCGGCGAAAAAGATTGACCCGCTCAGGATCAGGGACCATGAGGAGGCATACTGCCTAATCGATACTTACCCGGAGATCACAAGAGCGCAGAAAGATGCGCTTACGGCGTTTATCGAGAGGATGGAAGAGGAGCTGGCCACGGAAAACTCGCTGGAAATGGAAGAGGAACGGAACGAACAAGCGAGGTGACAGATGCTGAAATTGAAATACATACTGAATGACCTTATTGATTATGCATATAGGGGTGACCCGAAACTGCCGCAGTACAAGCGGTTCTATGTTGAGTACCTGAAAAAGAAGCTGAAGACAAGGAACGGCGGTTACAGGTCGGACAACCGACATCTTAGGATCTTTACGGAAGGCAGGGAGGACGTACAGATCATCAAGACGAGCATCCACGAGCTGTCGCATCACGTGGACTACATGCAGCGCGGGAAGAGCTGCCATGACGCGGCTTTTTACGGGATCTATGAAAAGCTTCTATTTGCGGCGCTGGACATGGGCCTCTTTGACATGGATGCCTACAGAAGGTGCCTGAAGGACGCGTCTGACGCTTCAAAAGTTCTGAAGATGCTGGACAGGTACTGCCCCAGAGAAACGGGATACAAAAAAGGGATCACAAGGTTCCGTGTTATGAAGGCATATGAGATCAGGGAACAGCTCAAAAAGAGGGGCTATACCTTCAACACTTACGACCGGACGTGGGAGAAGGAAGCGGAAGGCGAAGGAGCCGTTTTGGAAGAAGAACGTTATCTGCGCGGGCTCGGGGCGGAGTTCAGCACAGAGGATGCCAGGAGGCTGACCTTCTGACGTCCATAATGGATAGTACCGCCCAATCCGGATCAGTACCAGAGCAGGACAAGGAGCAGCATATGGAACAAGGGAAAAAGATCGAGTTAAGCGAAGCAGAGAAGGAACAGATCCGGGAAAGACTGAGCAGATACCTCGCGCAGGCGGCTTATGACTGTGAGGATCCTGCTGACAACGGGACCGTCAGGACTTCCATAGAACCAGAGGATAATTATACGATATACAAAGCCGTGCAGTCCGGGGACGAGTCCCTAAAAAGGCTGGCGTGCGAGGTCATCTACAGGACAAACAAGAAGTATTTCAGGAAGCAGGCGGCAAAATACTTGCAGAATGAGCAGGACATAGAGGAAGCGGTACAGGAGCTGCTTGGCGTGGATCTGTATAAAGACATCGAGATGTATGACCCGGACCGGGCGGGCATAACACATTTCCTGGAGCTCCGCGCCATGACATCGTTTCAGAGAAAATACGGGGAGACGATCGGCCTTACGTCCAAGTATTATATCGACTCTGCGGTACGCGTCAAAAACGCGAAACAGGAGATATATGGCCTTACAATGGATGAAAGCCCCAGCGAATATGACATACTGGAACATGACCGGAAAACGCATGAAAAAGCTCTTTCCATAAATGCCATCCGTACGGCTGAAGAAAGCACAAAGCGTCTGATCAGCACATCTACGCTGGAAGAAGTCGGGTTAGAGCTGATAGCTCCCAGCAGATACGAGCCGCATAACGTCTACGCCCAGCAGGAATCGGATAAGAGGCTGAAAACAGCACTTGGGAAGATAGAACAGAGATACCGGAGGATCATAATAAAAGCCCTTGAACTGAGTACTTTAGCTCCTGTTGAGGCAAACAAGCAGCTGATCAGATTTGTGAGGACAGCCATCCTCAAGGATCCGAAGGCTACGGACGAGAGGGCAAGGACATATATCGAGGCCGCATATAATGAATTTGGACGTGCCATGAGCGCGACTACCAGCTCAAGGTCGAGGGAACAGGGGAGCAGGAGAAAACTGTCATTTGCCCGGTCGCTGAGTCAGGACGTGTATGAAAGGGAGGTGCAGGATATCATGGATGCACTGGAGGAGGATTCTACGTTCTTTGACTAATGAGTATGCTATGTAATAATAGATAAGGGTTGATTAGTTTGGCCATACTTTGCACGTCGAGACCGTTTGTTTACTAACACATTCCAGACCAGAGGATGCTGAAAAAGGCTGAAATAAAGGGCTTTCCGTCACCGGGGCAGTTCGTGTTCCGGATGACGGGAGCCCTTCTTTTTATGTTCGTGGAAACATATCCATCGTTCGGATTTGGGAGGGTTGTGGCTACGATTTTGCTATTTGGGAAAACGAGAAAATGATTTTACTATTTTGGCGGAAACGAGAAAACGATTTTGCTATTTGGGTTGGCTGGGGATATGTTTTTACTATGTTTCCATGGACGTGGAAAAGGAGGATTGACATGTATAGAAAGATAATAGTTGTTTATTTCTTTATTCTACGAAGGTGAAAAGCTGTGGATCAATACCGAAGATTGAACAAAACTGATTTACAAGTGTTCCTATGCAGGAATATAATGAAAGCGGCAAAAAAGGCATATTCATCAAATTATGGAGTGAACAATGTTGGAGTTTTTGACCACATCAGAAACCGCTGAAAAATGGAATATTTCACGCCGTAGAGTGTCTTTGCTATGTGCAGAGGGAAGAGTAAAAGGCGCGATTCTCAAAGGGAATAGGTGGCTAATTCCAGATACCGCAGATAAACCGCAGGATCCAAGGAAGACAAGGGCTATAAAAAAGAATCGATCATGTAATTAGGAGTAATTAGTCATGGCAGATCAAAAAGTGGTAGTAATCCCCGATGGTAAAATATGTGACTATATTGATGGGAAATTTCGGAATGATACGCCAGAGGAATACGTTAGGCAAACGATAGAGAAGAGACTTGTCAATGAGCATAAATATGTGCCAGCACAGATTAAGATTGAGTATACTCTTCAGGTTGGTTCCCGAAAGCCGCGGGCAGATATAGTAATTTGGGATAGAAATGATGACCTTAAGACACAAGGCACAGTGAAACTGATTATTGAATGTAAAAAAGAAACTGTGGATCCCAACAATTCAAAGGACGGTATCGGTCAGCTGCAGTCTTATATGTCAGTGTGCCCAAATTGCGAGTGGGGAATGTGGACCAACAGTATTCAGAAATTTGTTTTTCGGAAGATGATAGATGACAACGGAACGGTCGGTTTCATGGAGTATAATGATATTCCTTCTGCCGATGGTAATTTAGATGACGTGAACCGTCCGTCAAGAAAAAGCCTGAAAAACGCTTCCGACGATAACCTTCTATTTGTATTCAAAACCTGCCATAACCATATATATGTGAATGATGGTATGCAGAAACAACCTGCATTTTTTGAGCTTTTAAAGGTCATCTTTTGCAAGATTGAGGATGAAAGGAACATACCAAATCCGCTTGAGTTCTATACTACTTCCGAAGAACGCTCTAATCCTGATGGACAACTGACAGTACAAAAACGTTTGTCAAAAATCTTCCAGCGTGTGAAAAAACGCCACGGTAAGATATTTGACGCAAATGATGAGATTAAGCTGACCCCCCGTAGTCTTGCATATATTGTAAGCGAACTTCAAAGATACAGTTTATTAAACACAAATATTGACATCAAAGGTAAGGCTTATGAAGAAATTGTAGGCGCAAACTTGCGTGGTGATCGAGGTGAGTTTTTTACACCGCGTAACGTCATGAAAATGACTGTTGAGATGATTAATCCTCAAATCAATGAGCGCGTCGCAGATACTTCTTGTGGAACAGGTGGTTTCGTTGTAACTGCAATGACACATGTTATAGGCCAGATTGAGCAGAGCTTTATATCAGAACTTAGCGTCGAGAAGAAAGACTGGGATGCAGATACAATTAGGGCTTTTCAAGATAAGATTTCTGAGGTTGCTGGAACATACTTTTTTGGATTTGATATAAATCCTGATCTTGTAAAAGCAACAAAAATGAACATGGTTATGAATAATGATGGGAGTGGAAACATTCTTCAAACCAACTCTCTTCTTCCACCGCATGAATGGACAGACGGGTTTAGGACACGTCTTGCGGAAGCTCTTGGCATTCAGAAATCATCTATAAGAAATCATAATTCAATTGAGTTTTTTGATGTAATTGTAACTAACCCGCCTTTTGGGAGCAAAATTCCGATTAAGGATAAACATATTCTTGAGCAGTTTGAGCTTGCCCATATATGGGAAGCTAAAGCCTGTGAGTTGTATCGGTATGATATGGCTCACAGGCTTTTTTTGATGGCCGCAAAACAGACCAACTCTGTCAGAGGGCGTTTTTTGAGACATATAAATAGAGGGAGCGGTGATATAATAACAGAAGATGTAACAACAAGAATTTGAAAAGAACAAGATATGGAAGGAGAAAAAGAAGATGCAAGGTAATTTAAAAATAAATACGATACGTTTAAACATAAATAATATCAACGTTCAATGCTATGCAGCTGGTGATACAGGCCCG
>Ga0326514_10001508_pt1 | contig 15195 bp, 7 predicted proteins | sample 3_2548_0518_D_FD_203653 | JGI IMG/M metagenome (GOLD analysis project Ga0326514, IMG submission 203653) | Bovine rumen microbial communities from UC Davis, California, United States - 3_2548_0518 | ecosystem: Host-associated > Mammals > Digestive system > Stomach > Rumen | place: USA: California...
TGGACGGGCTGTTTACCAGGATCATCGGTAAAATCAGCGCGTTTACCGTGTTACAATACATCAACAAAACAAACAACAAACCTATTGGTCAAATTAAATATGCGCTACTTTAATTCCGCCAACGAGTGGGAGTACTATCTTACGCCTTTAATTCAAGAAGCTGTTGATGCATCATTTGAATTTCACACTAGTGACGAAAAGTCATCCTATATAAATGATTTAGTGAGACATGGAAAAATAGATATATATTCTGTAAAGGACAGGGTTGACAATGAGTATTATGAGCTTTGGAGTTATGACAATGCTTGTGACATAGTAGGTAAGAAACGAGTAGATAGCACCATTTTTTGGACAAATTGGTCAGATTATCCTGTTGCTTCCCATTTACTTCCATGCGAACATTTTGTAAATGATTATAACACAGAATTCTATTATGGTGGGATGCATAATGGTTATTACACTGTTAGAAACAAATATGTGAAGGTGGCAATTTGGGAAATCAAATATAGATGGGGCTGGTACAACCCCAAGGCCAGAGATTTAAGGAAATTGCAAATATGGAGTTTCGGAGGTTTGTCACTTTTGTTTTTAGCGTGTCTTATTCCAATGCTTGTACTTATTGGACGAGCAAACAAGATAAAAAACGAGAGCGAAAAGGCTAAGTTATTGCGGTTATGCAATCCTCAATTGTTATTGAAAGGCAAACCATATAATAAGGAACTGACAGACCAAGCCAATAGTTTATATCAAGGTATTATAGCAACAAGCGAAGAAGACCAAGAGAGGTTATATGAATTACGCAAAAAGGCAGTAGATGTTTTTGGCGTTTCTTTCGTTGACCCAAATGAAATCGAGACGCTCAAAAAAAAGTGTAACCCGCAAAAATACATGAAACCTTATGATGCGGAGAAAGTGTCTTTGGCCAACGAATTATATTCACGGATAACAAATGCAGGGCTTACATACGAAGAATTTGTTGAAATTAAAGAGGAATCCGAAAAGCTGTGATAAGAACACAATGAATAAAAGGAATGATGTGGTGAACATCGATGAATTTAATCTCCCATCAGTAACTTGAAGAGGTAATAACACAACATTGAACATGTAAATAGTGGAATTAGTCAACTTAAAAGTGTAGAAATAATTGAGTTGAACATTTTTTAATCTAAAAAGTTGTATTTTTGTAACTTGAAATACTAGGCATTATGAGTAAATATTCTTTCTCGATACAAAGTTACCATGCCATCAAAGAGGCTCATATTGACATTGACGGCCTCACAGTATTGGCTGGAATCAATGGAAGCGGCAAAAGTACCTTGTCTCGTTGGCTGTATTATTTGACGAATGCCATGAGCGAGTTTGAACCTATCCAAAAAAGATACTTCATCAACTCTTTGGCACGAGAGATTGATAAAGTCATACGATTGTTTAGACCTGATCCGATGGGGTCAAAATACAATAGTTACAAGGAAAAGATGCTGGCTTATAGATCTGAAGACAAATATGATGAGGCTCGACTCAAAGACTTGTTTGATTCTTTTGTGTTGCAAGCGGAGGACGATCTACACAAATACATTGAACACATTACACCTGTTAAAGAGAGACGATTGTCCTATTATTTGTTAGATGAAGACAACCCTCGAAGTCAGAGTTATGTAAATGCGATTCAAAACTTTATTTCTAACTGCTATGAGTTATATCAATTAGGGATAAAAGATTTGGATGAAAAACTAGAGAGCCATTTGCTTACGGATTTGGAAGAGGTTATCCAAGATGAATACGAGCAGTATTCAGGTTTGCCAGGTGGTATCATGTTATATGAAGAAGAAATTCCCCTCATTGGAGATGGTAGTTTCATGTCTCCTCTGTCATTGAGAAGAGCCATCTATGTGGATTCTCCAATGATATTGTCAGATGTTGAAGATTCTGCCAGTGGTTTATGGGGAAGATTTAGAAAATTGTTGTATAATGTGAATAATCGTACTGCTGGTAATAATGAAAAGCTACAAATCTCCATACAGAGTATTATTGGAGGTAAGATTGCGTCAGAAGAGGATATCTTTGGCTATAGCCAAGAATTGCATTACTTAGCCAATGACGGTGTTGACATTAGGATAGAGGAAGCAGCTACAGGCATTAAGTCTTTTGCCTATATCAGCAGATTGCTTGAAAACGGTTGGCTTGACAAGGAAACCCTTCTTTTGATAGACGAACCCGAGGCACATCTTCATCCACAATGGATTGTGGAGTTTGCAAGATTGCTTGTGCTGATTCACAAAGAAATGGGAACAAAGATTATGATAGCCAGCCATAATCCTGATATGGTTGCAGCAATACAATCAATAGCTATTAAAGAAGAGGTTATCGACAGAACCAAGTTCTATTTGGCTGAAAGGGATAAGGATACTTTGGCATATTCTTTTGTTGATAAAGGGACTGAAATAGGTGACATCTTTGAATCATTCAATATTGCTATGTCGAGAATTGAGCAGTACGGAACAACGTTGATATAATTGGGTTTATGGCATTAGTGTTTGACAACGGTTTTGTATTAGGGCACAAGTTGGCCTCCCAATTTCTAAGCGATTTGGACGCTTTGTGTAGAAGGGATTACCATGGCAAAGAATATTTTCGCAAACAGATTGTTTGTTTGGACATGGATGCCTATGAGACCTCGCTAAGTGGTAACAACGATGCTACGATGGACGCTGCGGTTGGCATCGCCGCATATGAAAACAATAGAATGTCGGATAGCCGTCATCTATTGGTGGAGTTGCGGTTCAATTACAAGTCTACAAGCAATTTTGATGTGACAAATATGAGGAACAAAGTGAATCACACGAAAAGCTTGTTGGCAGGAGATAAAGTTCATGATAAGATGGTTTTCCTTTACACGGATGAAGTGGCTTCTAAAGCCAAGAACTATTTGTCCAGATTGTCAAAGCAATACAAGGATTTGTGTAATTGGAATGCCATCAGCGTGGCCGAATTCTTTGATTATGTTCGTGATAAAAACAGTTTTCCTTACCAACCCATTAATGACTTAGGGCAAATAGTAACTGAATTGAAAAGCAAATTCGTATTGAACGGTTTGGATGGTCTTTATACTATTTCCGACTATTGGATATGCGAGATAGAAAAATACAGTTTGAGATATAACAATGAAGAAAGCCAGGCCATAGCTAAAACGGTATTTGACTTTTGGGATCAGTTACCGCAATCAAGCGATTCTTTTGAAAACGAATATATTGCTTTTGTGAAAGAAAAGTTGAATCGTTATATATAGCCCAAACACCTTGCTTTTTCAAATACAAGGGATATTACCATACCTTGTTCTGTCGGGCTTTAATCCGACGGAGTGTAATAGCGAGGCTTAGGATTTTATAACAAATTGTTCCCAAATCAGCGAACGGTAAGTTTTTCTGTAGTGTATTGAAAGCAGTTGACAATGAGCGAAGAAGTTAATCCGCAGATGCTTGCTTGACGAGGAGACGGGTCGGTAAATTTCCACAAACGACCGAACAAATTCTCCACAAACGACCGAACAAAACTGCCACAAACGACCGAAAATTTGTTTTAATGCTTGCATAATCAAAACAAAACCAATTAGGGTAATCACCATCTTCAGCTTGCTTGGGCGGAAGGATTTGATGGCGGAGGCGATGTGACGTTTCCTCAAGTTACCAGTTTTTGCGACAAAAATAGGACTTGCTTTATATAAAGTTGTATTTTTGAGGCTTCAAAATATGGTTTCACTATGGAACAATCCCTACATTCTTTATTCGAAATGCTTCGTTATCATTGTGAGAATGAGGTGGTGGAGTTCAAGAAGGCGGAAAACGGCTTTGATTTCGATGATTTAGGCAAGTATTTCTCCGCGTTGAGCAACGAGGCCAATCTGCGAAAAAAGGATTTTGCATGGTTGGTGTTCGGTGTCCACGATAAGAGTCGGGAAGTTGTAGGGACTACATACAAGAACGGAGCGAAAAGCCTTCAAAAACTGAAGCACGATTTGGCGCAACACACTACGGGAGGCAATACTTTCCGCGAGATATTTGAACTGGAGGAAGAAGGCAAGCGCGTTTTGTTGTTCCAAATCCCTCCGGCATCTCGCGGTATTCCTGTTGCGTGGCAAGGTCATTTCTATGGTCGACGAGGCGAGAGTTTGGTGGCCTTGGATATGAACAAGTATGACGAAATCCGCAGACAGACGATAGATGAGGATTGGTCGAGGCAAATCGCAGAAGAGGCCACAATAGAGGACTTGGAACCTTTGGCTTTGAAAAAGGCTCGTGAAGAATTCAAGGCGGTTCATCCTCGCCTGGCCAATGAGGTTGACGCTTGGGACGACATGGAGCTTTTGGGAAGGGCTGGCGTTGCCGTCAAGAGGCATTTGACCAATTCAGCCGTTCTGTTGCTTGGGAAGCCCACTTCTGCCCATTTCATTTCTCCTGCAATTGCGAACATCACTTGGGTGCTCGTGGATGGGCATGGCGAAAAGCAGGACTACGAACATTTTTCCATCCCTTTTTTGTTGACCGTGGACGAAGCACTCGCGAAAATCCGTAACCTTAACCAGCGCATTATGCCGGGCGGAACACTGTTTCCCGATGTCGTCAAACAATACGATGAGTATAGTATTCGTGAAATTCTCCACAACTGTATTGCCCATCAGGACTACATGATGCAAGAGCGGATTACAATGGTTGAGTCGCCTGATTCGGTGACATTCTCAAACGGTGGTTCTTTTCTGCCAGGCACGGTTCAAAATGCCATTGAACAAGTAGGTCCACAAAAATTCTATCGCAACCATGCCTTATGCCAAGGGATGGTCAATTTCAATATGATTGACACTATAGGGCGGGGGATTCGGAAGGTTTTTACCGAGCAGAGGAAAAGGTTCTTTCCAATGCCTGATTTTCATATCGATGAGGAAAAAAGGGAGGTTACCGTGAAAATCTATGGCAGAATCATTGATGAGAGGTATTATCGGCTGTTGAAGGCCAATCCTGACTTGTCGCTTGGCGATTGTATTGCACTTGATGCAGTGCAAAAGCACGAGGTGATTGGCAAAGAAGAGGTTGCGCGTCTGCGCAAATTGCATCTCATTGAAGGCCGTTACCCCAACTTGTTTTTGTCGGAGTATGCTGCAAAGACTTCAGACAATAATGAGTTGAAGATGGAATACATCAAAAACAAGAGTTTCAATGATCAGCATTTCAAGAAAATGATTGTTTCATATTTGCGTTCTTTTGGTGGTGCGACGAGAGCCGAGTTGAACACATTGCTCCAATCCAAATTGTCAGACGTTTTGAGCGATGAACAAAAGATTAGGAAAATCGGGAATTTATTGTCTGGCTTGAAAAAAGAAGGGATTATTAGACTGTCGGAGAAAAAGAAGTGGGTTTTAGTCGAAGTTTAGCCCTGTCTTAGTCGAACTTGAATACGAAATTTGTTTCAATATACTGTTAGTCAATTGTTTAATTTAATGTTACTTGGTTAAAATTTAGTCGAAGTTTAGTCGAAATGCAATTCTAAAACAAAACTCTATATGGAACAACTCATTCAAACAATCAGCGGCTATGTCTGGAGTCCGGCACTTGTGGCCATTTGCCTCTTGGCGGGCTTGTATTTCTCTATCGGAACGCGCTTCGTGCAGGTGCGTCGCTTGCGCGAGATGGCGCGACTGCTCTTTTCGTCGGAAAAGGGCGAGAAGACGGGCATCACCTCGTTTCAGGCGTTCTCGATGGCGCTTTCGGGGCGCGTGGGTACTGGCAATATCGTGGGCGTAGCCACGGCCATCGGCTATGGCGGTCCGGGGGCCATCGTCTGGATGTGGATTATCGCCTTTTTGGGTGCAGGTTCGGCCTTTGCCGAGGCTACCTTGGCGCAAATCTATAAGGAAGAGCACAAAGGCCAGTTTCGTGGCGGACCGGCCTATTACATCGAGAAAGGGTTGAAAAGCAAGTGGTTGGCTGTGGTCTTTGCCGTGTGCGCGGTATTGGCCACGGGCTTTTTCTTGCCGCCGGTGCAGTCCAACGGCATCGCGATGTCGTTTGCCAACACCTATCATATCGATGCTGCATGGATTGGCGCTGTTGTCGCCGTGCTCATCGGCTTGGTGGTGATGGGTGGCGTGAAGCGTATCGCCAACGTGGCGCAAATCGTGGCACCGTTTATGGCGGTTTTGTATGTGCTGCTTTCGCTTGTCGTGTTGGCTTTCCATATCCGCGAAGTGCCTGCCGTGTTCATGGACATGATACGAAGCGCGTTTGGCATGAATGAGGCTTTGGGCGGCATCCTTGGCTCGACCATCGCATGGGGCGTGAAACGCGGCATCTACAGCAACGAGGCGGGCCAAGGCACTGGTGCCATCGTGGCTGGCGCGGCCAAGGTGTCACACCCCGTCAAGCAGGGATTGGTGCAGGCGTTTTCGGTGTATATCGACACCTTATTGGTATGCACCGCCACCGCCGTGATGATTTTAGCCTGCAAGACCTACAACGTTTTCGACGCTTCGGGCAACATCCTTGTTGCCGCCCAAGGTGTTGAGTTAGGCTCGCCCGATGTCAGCTATACCACAGCAGCCTTGAGTACGCTTTTGGGGAACCATTTTGGCGGTGTCGTCGTGTCATACGCCCTGTTTTTCTTTGCCTTCACGACCATCATGGCGTATTATTACTATGCGGAAACCAACCTTGTCTATCTTTTTGGCAAGGGCAAATTAGAACATGTCTTGATTTGGGTGCTGCGTATCGGTGTGGTCGGCATGGTGTTTTTCGGTTCTTTGCATGAGGCCAAGGCGATGTGGGACCTCGGCGACATCGGCGTGGGCACCATGGCATGGGTGAACATCATCGTGATTTTGCTGCTTTCGCGCCAGGCGTTCAAGGCGTTGAAATCCTACGAAAGGCAGAAGAAGGAAGGCAAGGAGCCTGTCTTCGACCCGAAGGAAATCGGTGTGAAGGGGGCGGATTTCTGGGAATCGCGTCATGCGGAATGATTTTTTTCACGCAGAAATCGCAGAAATCGCGGAACCTGCCGGACATTAGTTTCGTCGCTTTGCGCTTCATATAATTGACTTCGTCGAATCTGCGATTTCTGCACATTCTGCGTGAGATTAATTCTGCATCTCCCTCAGCAAATCCAACGCTTGTGTCACTGTACTAACCTCTTTTACAGTCAATTGCAGCTTATCATTAGCCTCCTTGACTGCGGTGCGTTTCGGATGGCTCATGATATACTGCATGACTTTTTGGAAGGTCGCGCTCTCGAAATATCTTGACTCTTGGTTGCTGACGAAATAGGCCGTCATATTGTGGTGGCGCAACAGGATCTTCTCGAAGCCCAAGTCCTTGGCGATCCAGCGGAGACGCACGGTGTTGAGCAAGTCGTTCACCTGCTTGGGAATCGGCCCGAAACGGTCGATGAGGTGGTCGGTGAATTTCATCAAGGCTTCCTCGGTCTTGGTGCGGTCGAGTTCGCTGTAGAGGCTCACGCGCTCTTGCGTCGAGTTGATGTAGTCGGCGGGGAAACGCACCTCCATATCGGTCTCGATGGTGCAGTCTGCGACGTAGGATTTCTCCTCTTCCTTGTCGAAAATATCCTGAAATTCAGTCTCTTTCAGTTCGAGAATGGCCTCGTCTAAGATTTTGTGGTAGGTCTCAAAACCGATGTCGTTGATGAAACCGCTTTGTTCCGCGCCGAGAATGTTGCCCGCACCACGAATATCGAGGTCGCGCATGGCGATGTTGATGCCTTCGCCGAGGTCGGAAAACTCCTCCAAGGCGCGGAGGCGTTTTTGGGCTTCTTGGGTGAGGGTGTTCAATGGCGGCGTCAATAAATAGCAGAAGGCCTTTTTGTTGGAACGACCCACGCGCCCGCGCAACTGGTGAAGGTCGGAGAGGCCGTAGCGGTGTGCCTCATTAATAATAATGGTGTTGGCGTTGGGAATGTCCAAGCCCGATTCCACGATGGTGGTGCAAAGCAAAACGTCATAGTCTCCGTTGATGAAACCGAGCATAATGTCCTCAAGTTTAGCGCCTTCCATCTGGCCGTGGGCTACGGCGATGCGCACGCCCGGCACGTATTTCAGGATGAAGTCGTGAACATCCATAATGTTTTGGATGCGGTTGTGGATGAAGAACACCTGACCGTTGCGGGCGAGTTCAAATTGGATGGCATCGCGGATGAGTTCGCCGTCGAAGCCGCGAAGCTCGGTCTGCACGGGATAGCGGTTGGGCGGCGGCGTGGTGATGACGCTCAAATCCCTCGCGCCCATCATCGAAAATTGCAGGGTTCTCGGAATGGGGGTGGCTGTCAAGGTCAGCGTATCGACGTTGGCCTTCATCTCTTTGAGTTTCTCCTTCACGGCTACGCCGAATTTCTGTTCCTCGTCGATGACGAGCAAGCCCAGATCCTTGAATTTCACATCTTTTCCCGTCAATCGGTGCGTCCCGATGATGATGTCGATTTCGCCTTTTTCGAGTTTTTTCAGGATTTCGGTCTGTTGTTTGGTCGTCTTGAATCGGTTGAGGTATTCGACGGTGACGGGGAAGCCGTTGAAGCGCTCGGTGAAGGTGTGGTAATGTTGCAAAGCCAGCACGGTGGTGGGCACCAAAACGGCCACTTGCTTCGAGTCGCAGCAGGCCTTGAAAGCGGCACGCATGGCCACTTCGGTCTTGCCGAAGCCCACGTCGCCGCACACGAGGCGGTCCATCGGGTGCTCGCTTTCCATGTCGCGCTTCACGTCGTTGGTGGCTTTCAGTTGGTCGGGGGTGTCCTCATAGATGAACGAAGCCTCCAACTCGTTTTGCAGGTAGTTGTCGGGCGCGAACTGGAATCCGGGCGTGCGTTTGCGCTCGGCATAGAGCTTGATGAGTTCACGAGCGATGTCCTTGACCTTGCTCTTGGTCTTATTTTTCAGGCGGTTCCATGCGCCGCTGCCGAGGGTGCTCAAGTGCGGCTCCGTGCCGTCCTTGCTGCTGTATTTGGCGATGCGGTGCAGCGAGTGGATGCTCACATAGAGCAGGTCGCCGTTGTTGTAAATCAGGCGGATGGCTTCTTGCGGCTTGCCATTGTTCTCGATGGTTTCGAGACCGTCAAAGCGCCCGATGCCGTGGTCGATGTGGGTGACGTAGTCGCCGGGCTTCAGTTCGTAAAGGTCTTTCAGCGTGATGGCTTGCTTGGTCGAGAAGTTGTCGCGCAGGTGGAAACGGTGGTAACGCTCGAAAATCTGGTGGTCGGTGTAACAGCACACCTTCAAATCCTCATCAATGAATCCACTATGGATGGCGATGGTTTCTGTCTCGAAATCGCGGTGCAGTTCGTCGTTGTGGTTGATGTCGTTCAGAATCGCCTGAATGCGTTCAAGTTGCTTGCTGCTTTCGGAAAAGATGATGACGCGGTAGCCTTCTTCTTTATGTTCGGCTATGTCGTCGATGAGGAGGTTGAAGTTTTTGCTGAAGATGGGCTGGGGCTTTGTCTTGAAGTTGATAGTTGTCAGTTTGCAGTTGACAGTTGTAGGGCTGTCACATTGTGGCAGCCGTACATTGGAACGGGGATTGAAATCGCCCGTTTCTGTTCGGGTCGCCCTTTCAGGGCTTTGGTTGACTTGCTTCGCGTCATCGCGAGGAACGAAGCAATCCAGACCTAAATGGCTTGAAGTGCCAAATTCAACTGTGCGCCGTTTCTTCAAGCAGTCCAAAAGTTCCTCGGACTTGCTGAACAATTGCCCAGGTTTCAAGGCTTTAACTTCCTCTTCCTCTGTGGCTTGCAGTTTCTCGAAACCTTCAATGGCGCGGTCGTATTCTTTATCGACTTGGGAGGCGAAAAAGGCCATGTCGGTAAGCCAAACGGTGGTCGTGTCGGGAAGGTATTGCAGGATGGCCTCGCGCTCCTCGATGAAGGCGCGTTCCTGCATGTTGGGCAGCAGCACAATCTGTTTCAGCTTTTCAATCGAAAGTTGGTCGGCGATGTTGAAGCTGCGGATGCTCTCCACCTCGTCGCCGAAAAACTCGATGCGGTAGGGGTAGTCGTTGGCGAAGGAAAACACATCGACCAAGCCGCCACGAATGGCAAACTGCCCCGGCTCTACCACGAAATCCACGTTCTCAAACTCATAGTCGTACAGCAAATCGGTGAGGAAATCCAAATTGACTTTCTCGCCGACTTTGAGTTTGAAGGTGTTTTTGGCCAAGAGTTTGCGCGTGAAAACCTTCTCGCTCAACGCCTCGGGATAACTGACAATCAATGTTTTGCGCTCTGATGTAGAAACACGCTGCAAGACTTCTGTCCTTGAGAGGATGTAGGAATTGTCGGGTTTTTCGGGTTCGTAGGGACGTTTGTAGGAAGTGGGGTAGAAGAGCACCTGTTTCTTGCTGTAGTCCATGCCACGCTCGCCGAGCAGGCTTTCGAGGTCGTTGTAGAAATAAGCCGCGTCCTCCTTGTCAGCGCACACGATGAGGTGTTGCCCGCCCATCTGCCGGAAGGTTTCCTCCACGACGAAAGCCTTGGAAGAGGCCGCCAAATTGGAACAAAGCAAATGCTCGCCATCGCGCAAAGCCTTGACTATCGCGTCGATGTGGGCATTGTTTTTATAGGGTTGGTTCGTAATGCTTGCCACGGTTCTTGAAATTGTGGCGCAAAGATACGAATTTATTCCACAACAATCTTTTGTGTTCTCACACTGTTGGCGGTGATGAAACGTATCACATACACGCCGGCAGTCAATCCATCAAGTCCAATGCAATCCATTTCGTTTGCACTTCTCAAAATTCTTCCGTTCAAGTCAATGACTTGCAGCAGGCCTTGACCGATAATCGATTGGAATTGTCCATTGATGATAAAGCCAAAACCCTCATTATCAAAGTTTTCTGTTTCTTTGTTTGCAGCAGCAAACAGCAACTTGAATCGTGATTCATAATCGCCCGTCTTGGCTTCGAAGGTGTAATTCGGCGTAGTCAAAAGGTTGATATGGGTGCCGGTCATGTTGTCGATAAGGAAGAGATAGCCCATCTTCACCGACTCAGGTTGAACCTTTAAAGTGAAAGTGCCATCTTGAGTGGGTTTGAAGTTAAGGGGCATTTCGCCTTTGGCTTCGGTGCTGACAATGGCATATTCCTTGTCGCCATTTGGGATGTAAAGTTTGGAGTTGGCTTCTAACAAATTGAACTTGGGCAGAGCTTCACTCTCGTTGAAATTGACAATGGCGTTGTCGATGGTAACCGCATTAGTGCTGTTTCTGTTCGTGACTTGCTGCGTCAGGGTCATTTGCAGATTGCCGTTGCTTGAAACGGATGCACCTTCGGTAGGAAGGTTGAAACTGAGGGTTCCACCATTCTCTGAATAGACTGCAATACCCATACCGGGGGCAACCAAACCCTCATCGGCATTTACGGAATTGGTTGAGGTTCCGTTATTCAAGGTGTGGTAAGCCATGTTCGGAACCACATTACAAGTGAAGGGATTGCCTATGAGATTCCATCCAGAGGAAATTCTAACTGTATTGTTTTCTGTATCATACGGCTTGATTTCGCCTTTGAACGACAAGGTTTGTGGACTCTCGTTGGCATAGAGGTAACCTACACCGTTGGACAAATTGAAGGCGTTCTTTCTGTAATTCTTCCAATTGTCGTTTTCGAGCCTATAAAGGTCATACGTGCGGGAACCTTCAGTTTCGTTTCCGTCTGTGAGCATGTAATCTACATTGTCTGGAGCGAGCTCTGTGCTATTGATTGGTGAGGCTATGAAATACCAGCCACCAACAGGTGTTTCTGTTGTCCATGCTGCGATGTCTTTTTTCACTGTGGCTTTCACGCCCTCACTGCTGTGAATGAGTTGTGCGCCATTTTCGAGGATGAGGTTCTCGGGATTGTTGTTACTGAGGGTTTCGGTGACGGTGAGGGTGCTATTGGGCAACACAATGAGTTTGTCGTTCACACCCAGGACAATGTTTTCCTGTGTACTCGCAGTTTTTACTATCTTAATGGCATTGCTTTCCGTTGATTCATAACCATTCAATACGGAATTGACATGATAGTCATTCATTCCATCAACAAGATTGCCAGTATAGGAGATGTTACTTTGATTAGAAGAAACAACTTGTCCGTTGCGATAAACATTGTATAGATAATCACCATTGCAGAATCCAATTTTGAATGTCCAAGCAAGCCCTAAATTCGACAACCAATATTTATCCGAGGATGATAATTTATACATAAAAGCATCGCCGTTTCCATTGCTTTCAAATTCGTCGTTTGTCAACAATTTGTCGTTCATGGTAATGGAAAGCCATAAATCCTTGTTTGAATCAATTTGAACGGCTTGGCTTACAATGTAGTCAACCATTTGTTCGTTTTCAGTTGTGGTGATTGTTCCAGAGTGGATTTGAAGATTAGGTTGCATGGCATCACCTTCAAATAATTCTATGGAACATTCAACACCAGCGTTCAAAACCGAAAAATATATGTGTTCAATTTGCAATCCGCTGTATTGTTGAAGCATGGATGAAGGAAATCTTTGGGCGGTAATAAATGTTTCGTTGTCATTGCCAATATAAGTTGTTCCTGATTCGGTGTGGTAAAGGAATTTTTCCATAGGTGAAGGTGATTCCCAACTAAGCGTGGCAGAATTCTCATTGGAGTTCTCAATTGACAAGTTGCACGGGGCGAGGATTTCAACATTTGTGTTGATATTCACTGAAACCTGGTTTGAAGGCATCGAGGCATTATGGTTTTCGCCATTGCTTCTCACGAAATAGACATTGGTGCCTGCAGGAGCATTTTCGTCATAATATGTTGTTCCAGAAACACTTTTTGCAATCATGGTGCCATTGCGATAAACACGATAAGTGTTGATGCCAGACGCTTCGTCCCAGTACAATGTAACATTGGCACCGCTTGCGGTAGCGGTAAGGTTAGTTGGCGCATTGCAAGCATTCAGCATGTAATTGATGGCGGCCAAAGCATCGATGCGTCCAGCGCCAAAAGTGTTGTTTTTTGAGGTTTGTCCTCCACATGGTATGGCTGTTGTTTCAATGATGGAGTCGATTTCTACTGGGGTCAGTGTTGGATTGGCTGAAAGCATCAAGGCTATCACCCCAGACACACAAGGTGCTGCCATGGAAGTGCCGTCCATGCTAAGATAATTTGAGTTGGAGGTATGGCTTAATGACCAGATGCCGCTTCCAGGTGCTGATATGTCAGGTTTGATTAGGCCAATGTTGGTCGGGTCACCTTCTGTCCAAGGGTAATCCTCGTAATATCCAATTTGTCCTCCAGATGCCCATGTGGAAGGACCACAGGATGAGAAAGAGGAATGGTTATCTTTACTTGTTGTGGCTCCAACGGCTACCACAGCGGAACGACCGCCGTCAAGCGTCTGGTCGGGATGCCTCCAAGGTGAAGGACAGTTGCTGGGCGAGCTGACATTGTTCGGAATAGGATAGTTTGGCAAGTCGTTTCCCACGTTGCCTGCTGAAACCGAGGCAATAACTCCGCAGTGCAATGCGTTTTCCATAACCGCTCTATATGCCCAGTTGCCGCCTTTGCCAGCCGAGCCTAACGACATGCTGAGGATGTCGGCACCATGTGATACTGCAAATTCAATGGCAGCCCATCCGTCAGTAGTGGATCCAGTTCCACCAGAACCATTAGGCTTGGGTTTTAAGGTTTTTAAGGCCATTATTTTTGCATCTTTGGCAATGCCGCATTGCTTGCCATTGGTTCCATAACTCGAAACGGTTCCTGCACAGTGCGTGCCATGGTCAACATCGTCCATTGGGTCATTGTCGTTGTTGACAAAATCCCATCCGTGGTTCGGATACTCATCGCCTCCATCCCACATGTTGTTGGCAATGTCGGTGTGGTTGTAATTAACACCTGTGTCTATAACCGCGACAATAATGCCTTGTCCTGTATACCCAAGATTCCATACTTCTGGGGCATGGACTTTTAAGACATTCCATTGGTTTTCGGAGCTTTCGCGCTGGGTGTCAGTCATGACTACTTCATCAGGTGTACTGATTTCTGAGTCCTTCAAGACATACTTCACATCAGGTCGCTCGGCAATAGTATTCACCATGTCTTTGTTTGCCGAGCAACTGACGGCATTGATAATCCAGAATGTCTTAATTTCATCCACTATAGCGGCTTTCTGGCCTTGTTGAAGGTCTTTTAAAACCTCTTTTTGGCTGCGGAGTGAGAGTTGTTGGAGTTCATTCATCATGAATTTCCTTTGTTGTGCTTTGCCGAGATATAGCATCTGCTGGCTAGATTTGTGGGCATCGATTTGTTCGTTCATAATGATGATTATCCGAAACATCTCGTTAGTCTTGCTTTGTGAGAGTTCTTCTTGAAGGTCTGGTGTAATCTTGTTGAGGGTGCTTTTTTGCGCGAAGGACGAACTTGCCATGACCATCGCCATAACAATGAGTAATGTAAATCTCTTCATATCAGAAAATTATTTTGTTTTTAGCGGTTTTCCTTACGGGCTGCAAAATTACGAAAAAAATCCTTACTGAAGCCAATAAAAATTGTGGCTCGACAAACCATGTCGAGCCACAATGTTTTTGACAATTTTGACAATATTTGAAGCGTCAACCTTAGTCGACGACAATCTTCATGCAGCGGGTGTCTTTCTCGGAAACGAGGCGGACGACATACACGCCGGGAACCAAATCAAGGGCCTTGTCGAGGCTGCCTTGGAAGGTTTCGGCGAGGAGGATATGTCCCGTCATGTCAATGAGTTGCAGGCGGGCATTGCCTTGGTTGAAGATGTGGAGATGACCGTCGGCGAAGAAGGCGAATCCGCCCGTGGCGACCTCGGTTTCTTCGGCGGGCGCAAACAGCAGCTTGAATCTCGAAGCATAATCTGTGGTTTTGGCCTCGAAAGTGTAGTTAGGAGTTACCAACAAATCTACATCGCTGCCAGTGAGGTTGTCGATGAGGTGGAGATAGTCCAAATCGAGGCTGTTGGCTTCAATGCTGATGGAATACGTTCCGTTTTGGGCGGCCTTGAAGTTGAGCGGCATTTCGTCTTGGCCATTGGTGTAAGCCACGGCGAAGTCTTGTCCTTCTTGCCAGAGGGCGATTTTTGAGCCTTTGTCGCCGTCGAGAGCGTATTTCTCCATGCCGATGCCTTCGCCGAAGCGCACACGGGCACGGTCGATGTTGGCTTTGCCTTGGGTGATGACCA
>Ga0326514_10001509_pt1 | contig 15186 bp, 9 predicted proteins | sample 3_2548_0518_D_FD_203653 | JGI IMG/M metagenome (GOLD analysis project Ga0326514, IMG submission 203653) | Bovine rumen microbial communities from UC Davis, California, United States - 3_2548_0518 | ecosystem: Host-associated > Mammals > Digestive system > Stomach > Rumen | place: USA: California...
GGAAACAATACATTAACATTAAACGGAAGGATTGAATTGTCACAAGACGGTTCAACGGTCAATTTGGTTGAAATGCTTAAAAATGACCCATCATCAGCCAATAAATTGATTACATTGCTAACAAAAATGGTTGAGACAAATAAGAGTGGAAAACCTACATACAGTTATAAAATGTTTTAATAAACATAATTCAGTAAATATATATTATATATAAGATAGAATTTAACAATGGCTAGTTTTGATGACATAGGAAGTGGTTCAATAACCAATTTTGGACAATTAATCGGTGAAGTCGCAATAAATACTTTTGACCGCATGGTGAGGGGTATTGCGTTTGAAATGATATCAAGTAACGTCAATAACTTCAATTTAATGAATTATGATTTCATGAAATTCCATATGTTCCGTAATGCGTATGAGAAAGAAATTACATTGGATACTCTTGGAGAAAACGCATATACTGATGGTAATCCAGACATAACAGCAACACCTGCCCAATATCCGTCATACACTAAAGGTAACAACTACATGGAATTCATTACCAACACACTCGAGGCTGAAAAATCAGGTATGCTTACAACACGCATACAAAAGGCTGGCGAAGAAAACACTAATCTTTATTTAGATTTTGACAATGGGGAAGAACAGGTTAAATTCACTGGAAGTTATCTTGACAGGAATTCTATATTATATAAAACCAAGAAATTAATACGCCAGCATAAGTTAAAAACCATTATTAGTGAATATCACACCAACGGTGTTGAATATAATGGACAGGTTGGAAGTCAATACGGTGAATCTCATGGTAGAAACTTATTAACAAAAAGTGCTGAGAATGGTACACCTGGTTATGATAAATTGGGATATGAGAATCCATATTGCCGTGTTTGGACACATCAAAACAAATATGACAAAATTGGGAAGACCATGAGAGCCAATGGTGAAGATGATGGTCTTTCAAATCAGTCTAAGATATTTAATGAACTTAATTATTGGTCTAATTTTGAATGGGATAATACAGATAAAGGTCATAAAAAGAATGATGGAAAATACGGTGATGGTGAGAAATATGATTATTCGTGGAGAGGGAAGCATAACCAAGACAGAAGGAAAGAACATTCTGCATTGGATTATGAAACAGGTTTAGCTAAAATTACACCACAATATAGAGGTGGCACACCTGAATCAAGTAAAGATGATACGAAGTGGAATAGGCACACCAAGGAATGTATGTTCTCAATCGAGAATTTGGCTTGGAAGGATTATGACCCATATTCATTTGAACAAGCGTTGTCCTGGGAACAGAGAGGACCGCTCGGTGGTAGAATTATGTGGTTTCCACCATATGGGATTACAGTAACTGAAACTGCGTCTGCAAAATGGAATACAAATGATTTTATTGGCAGGGGCGAACCAATTTACACATATGTTTCGTCAGAAAGAAAAGGTAACCTTAGTTTCTTAATGATTACAGACCATCCATCATCTATTGATTACGCCAGTTGGTGGGATGACAGTGGTAAAGAAAACAGTGAAAATGATTATTTAAGATATTTTGCTGGATGCAGCGATGAAAATTCAGACGGAAAAACTGGTGGTTTAATTATTAAACCAACACCGATGACGGATGAATATACAAGGATTAACCCTCCATTGATAGAGAAACAGATAATACCAACTCCAGTTCCAGAACCACCTGAGCCAGAACCAGAAATAGACAATTCTCCTGTTTATGTTGAATTTTTTGTTTATTTTCCAAATAACTATTCTGGTGTATGGGATAAACCGACAAACAAGGATGCGGCAGTTAACGCAATTGCATACCTATTGGGCGGTTGTAACACAATGAAACAGCACCAAGTTGATATAGAATTTGATGTTAATTCAGCTGAGTTTGCTTATGAAAACAGTGTAACGATTGGTTATGAAATGGAAAAAGGTCCTATTACAACTGATTTAGTTTATGAATTAGACCAGTTTATACAGGGTGGTAAAATAAATACAAAAAAATATGTACCAGACCCAAATAAAAAATGGTGCTACAGAATTGACCATATACAACCATATACTGGTGGTAATAAAGACCCAAAAAACACTATTAACCAATCAATTGGTAAAGCTAATTTAAAGGATACAAAAACGAACAAAACAAATTTGGTTGTTAATCCGACAATGGAATCCCATGCACAACATAAAGACAGTTTATATTCATTTGCCGAGGTTGCTGCAGCCATTTATTCAGAAAAGATATTAAATCAACCGTTATTATACAAATATTTGGTTGATTGTGGCGTTAATTTGGAAAAAGTGAATGTTTTGATAGACCTTTTTACAAACAATAATCAGAAATTGACTGAAATTTTATGTGAGGGTGCAGCCAGTTCGCATGGTACTAAAGATAGAAACAACGCATTGTCAATCAACAGGGCTAATACTGTATTGAATTGGATAAGGACAAATACCAAATTTAATTGGAATAAATTGGAAAACACCTGGGACGGCACACCCAAAATAATACCAGTTGATGCAAAAGACAAGAAAAACATTAATGGCGACAGTGCCAAAATGGGTAGATGTGCACACTGTGTTATGACATTTACCAGCGGAATTACACAGCCAACAACTGGTGAATATTATGTTAAAAACATACCTGAAGTTGAAATTGTGGCTGAAAGAAGCGAACGCCCAGATATTGTTGGATTCAAATTCAAGGAATCGAAACCACAAGCAAACGGCCAGATATGGGATTATTATGTAAAAGACGGGAGTGTTGAATATTATAACCAAAAAGCTGGAAGTGCCGACAATTATGACAGTCCAGATAAAGATGACATTGTAGTAAATGAAAACCAAATATTTGACATATTTGATAAAATAAAACCAGAAAAAAAACAGATTATAAGAAATAACCCTAAATACAGGGGGTTATATAATGTCCATGGTTTTTATATTGGTACGTTTAATTATAGTAAGGAAGATGACCCGATAATAAACGATTTTAGTTACACAGAATCTGCCTGGTATTATAAAGATACTTATGTTTATGATGATGGTAAATTATATTTGGTTTTAGTTGATTTTTATTGTTATGTAACAACAGGTGGGGTTCCAAAAACCAAGGAAGAGATTTGGCAAGAATATGGAAGTAATTTCAACGAAGTATCCAATTTAATGGTTAAATACAACAAGGATGATTATATTTTGATTAAAAACGGCGATGACGATATATTTTACAAATGTCTATGCAATTATGCAGAAACTTATGACACCCATGATATACCATTTAGTGATGCACTTAATGACGGTAGTTGGGCTAGAGCAACAGACGCTGAATTAAATTCATATGATTATTTCTTTGAATTAGCAGCCCTGGTTAGTAAATCTGCTGCAACACTTTGTTTTACTGTTAATGAAATGATGTATAGAATAACTGGTGATGCAAAGGCATCCAGATATGATGAGAAATATTCTTGTATTTGGAAATATGGTACTACCTATAATTTAATGGATGATATTAATACTTCAACAGATTTGGTTGCAAAAGCGGAAGAATTACAACCAATAAGTGCTTCATCTTATATACAACCAGAATCTGAACCAACCCCACCAAAAATCAAATTTACGAAAGATGAGGAGAATTATCTTGAATCGGTACTTAATCAAACAAACGAAGAAAGAAAAAAAGAAGGTTATCCTGAATTAACCATGGGTGAACTCAGAACTTATATAATACTTTACAGAATATTGGATGGAATAACCAAAATAAATGATGATTTAGGCACAAGAAATGTCTGTGAAACAGAAGCCAAAGATGAGGATGAAATGAATGAGAGAACTACACGTGTCGATGAAAGTGAAACTGAGGGATGTGATAATATCTGGGTTGACAGAGGTGACGGTATGCTGATACAGGAATGCAATATACCAAAAGACGGTGAAAATGATACTGTAAAGTCAAGATTTAATGGAGAAAAAGAAGTTAATAAATTAAGGTATGACCAAGAATATCATTTTTATAAACAATGGATTGCCAACCATCCTCTGATGTATGAAAAGTTGCAGGATAAAATTAAATATTTCAACCCAGCGTTCCATTCAATGACACCAGAGGGATTTAATACAAGATTGACTTTCTTGCAACAGTGTACAAGACAGGGAAATACAAAAACCATGTCAGATAGCGGTGGTAGAACCGCAAGTAATCTTGCATTCGGTAGACCTCCTTATTGTGTACTTAGACTTGGTGATTTCTATAATCAAATGATTGTCATTAACAATATTTCATTTGATTATGATGTAGATAATGGTATTCAGTGGGATATGAATACAGAAGGAAACGGAATACAGCCAATGTTGTGTAAAGTTAATATTGATTTCACATTTATCGGTGGTGGTGATATTACAGGACCTGTTCAGAGATTACAAAATGCCATGTCATTTAATTACTATGCAAATGCATCATTTTATGATAATAGAGCTGACAGGGTTGAATACCAACCAACTAATTGGAAAACAATGGGCGGAGCTGGTAATCATGAAATTGATATGGATAAATCATATGCATATTTGGCTCAGAATTATGAACAATTAAAACCAAATGAAGTTATACCAGGTTAAACATGAGAAAAATGGTAAAAATAACTGAAGACAGACTGCATGAAATTATATTTCGTGTGGTAAAACAAGTATTAGATGAAACTAGTGCTTGCCTTGGTGCTGACTATAGTTCAGTCAGAAATTTAGCCCATGAAGTTAAATCTGGTGATATAGACGCGATTGATAAGGCTTCGTTAATTATGATGAAATACGTTCCAGTTAATTCAATATTAATTCCAATTCCTGCACATACAGGTAATGCCACATACACACTAACATTAGCTAATTTTATTGCTAAAAGGACGAAATCACGTGTGTTGGATATATTGTCAAGCGATTCCAGGGAAATGCTTTATAAACAAAAAATGAAAGGTATTGATATTAGTAAAATTAATTTAGGATTTAAAGTCGATAAACAAGATGAGATTGGCAAATTACTAAACTCTGTTAGAAATGTTATTTTAATTGACAATGTAGTAGACAGCGGAACCACTTATGAACAAGCCAAATCAATTATAAAAGATACATATGGTGTTAATGCTTGGTTATTAACCTTAGGTGCAGTAGAGAATCCTAAAAATAATTCACATGATGTTATCCGAAGTATATATCCAAACAGAAAATATTTATATGAAGAAATAGTAATGGGGAGTTAAATAAAACTCCCTTTGTTTTTTATAATAAAAATATTTATTTTATATATAATAAGCGATACATTATGACGGAATATTATAACAGATACAGTAAAGTTAGTAAAGAAGGGCAGGTATTTGAACGTGTTCCATTTGCTAAAATACCGATTACTGAGGGTGATGTGTATGTAACATTTGACAAATCAAAAATGAGGATGGATATGTTATCATATAAGTATTATGGCGACCCAAACTATGGTTGGTTGATATTACAGGCTAATCCGCAATATAAAGGGTTTGAATTTTCAATACCAAACGGTGTTGAATTGAGGATTCCATATCCATTAGAAAATGCAATAGGAAGATATGAGAGTTCATTAAACATATGGCTAAACGAACACAGAGATTAACATGGGAAATTACAAAAGCATAGAAAATAACAACAGGATTGTATATGTTGACCCCAATGATGTAAGGGGTAGTATATCAAATTATGATAACGGAGAAGAACGTCTTGTTCCGTTAGCTCCAGATTATACTGAATTTTGTATCTGGTGCAATTTAATTGTTGAACACAGTTCAAGGTTGAAAAACCACACAAGTGGTGAAAACGAGGCTGGAACTACAATTATATCGTTTGATATGACAAGTTCTGACAATGGGGCCAATTTTGTATCATTCATGCAAGGTAAAGACGCTGATAATTACAATTTTTTGACAACCGACTATACAAATATAGATTATGGCTCAATTAGAGAAAGAAACATAATTGAAGGCTTACAGATTGAAAAAGTTGATATATCATTTACCAATTACCAGACACCTCAGGTTACAATAAAATTTGTTGATATTAGAGGTGGCGGCTTTTTCGGCAGGGAGGAAGCTACACACGACGCATATGGTGGCTTGACAAATCTGGAAACAACTGAGAGAAATAAAAAAATAGACAATTTGTTTAGTTGTTTTGTATCTTTTCCATATCCTAGATTCAGGCTACAGGTAAAGGGTTTCTATGGCAAACCAGTAACGTTTCAGTTGACCTGTACCAGTTTTATTGGTAATTTTAATGCAAATACAGGTAATTTTGAAATCACTGTACAGTTCATTGGTTATGAGTATGGATTGTTGGGTGATATCCCTTTCGATTTATTAGTTGCTGCTCCGCTTACACAAACAGGAAGTGAGTATTGGGATGAACATGTGGCTGATATGGTAAACAACAAATGGTGTCTTGACAAGGAAGGTACCGAGGCTCCATGTAAATTGTATGATTTTTATAAAAATGTTGCTAAGGAGTTGGATAGTTCCACAAAAGAATTGTTAGATGAGAGTATTATAGATGATTCGATTGAAACATTCGATAAAGCGACAAACAACCAAATAGACAAACTGAATGAAATAAGCCAATATATTAAAGATTTTAAACAGGCATTAATTGCTAAATTTAAGCCAGATTATATTACAGATTTTGTAAACGATAGTGAGAATATTGTTATTATATATTCTCCAAGTGAAGTGGTTACACTTACCCAGGATATTTGCAGCTGTTACAATAAATTAGGCGAGGCTGTTGAAAATTACAATAACATATATGCAAAAGCCGACGGTGGTATTTCAACATCATTAATACCAAACACTGACGGAAAAGATAAATGGGTAAAATGGACTACTACACCAGTAAGACTTTCCAAGTTTATTGAACATAAAATAAGTAATAATAATGGTAAAGACTCAAACATTATTGTTACAATAAATTCTAAAAATAAAAATTCAAGCAATCCTATTGTAGATGCTGGCTCCTGTTGTGATTACAAATTAGTAAAAATGTACAGTAGCAAATGGTATACAATATCACCAGGAGTATCGGAAAGAATATATTCTGATTTAAGTAAAAGGGATTGGGCTTTGTATGGCAAGGATACAAACAGAAAACTACCGTTTGCCCCGTATGCCATGGTGGTTGATTTTGGAAATACTTCCAAGGAAATTAACATTAAAATAAGTGAACTAATTGCCGAAAACCTAAAACAAAAAGAGAGTTTAAATAAAGGGAGTGGAAGAACAATAAAGGATATTGTTGGATTCAGTCCTTTTGTTGGAAGGTATTTTAAAGTTGTAATGTGCCATCTGGAGACGTTGGTTCATATATTTAATTTTTATGCGGATGGCATTAACGAGGACATAAAGGAGCAAAAAAGAAAACCGTTTATGCTTGGTATTAAAGACCCAGATAAGGAAACAGATGTGCCAAGCAGTACATATGGTGATATTCCTCCATTTCCAGCGGTATATAAAAAATATTCGCCAAATAATGACAATAGTGAGACACCTGAAGATAAATCTGACGCTTTAATGAAAGCGTGGATTGGCGATTTTAAGGGTGATTGGAGAGAGAGAACAATGGTTGAGGAGATATTCAAGGCAGCGCAGAGGATATCCAATGACCGAGTAACTATGACTGAAGTTTCTCCAGTTCTTGAAGGTAGTTTTAATAGTATAATGCCAATTGATTTGTATTACGGTATTCCAAACTATGCATATAATACAGTTGACGGAGCAATTTTTTATGCAGGACTTAGAGCCGAAATTACATTGAATTTTATGCAGAACGGAATTGTTATGAACCCATCCGATGCCGAAATTCTTGGAATGTATGATGCTTATGTTTTTACTAAACAATCAAGAAATAAGGCATTTATCAAATCATTAGCCACTAACGAAGATTTTATCAAGCATTTATATGACTATTGTGCATACGGAACCCCGTTCAAGACACATGAGCCATTCCTATATGAATTTGCAAAAGTGTATGAAGGTAGACATCCGCTATTCAAGGATAATGGCATGTTCGTGAAATATAACTACATGACAAACAGTGATACAAACACTGAATATATACCAATGGAGAATATCAACACGTTTGATGGTATAAATGGTTATAGTAAGTATTATATGTATACAAATGACAATAATTTTACACCAAAAGCCGATTCAGGATACTTTCTTGCTAGTGGTTCATATGCCAATTCATATGAAAATCTAAGATGTTTTAATATTGTGTCGGACGATGAAAAGGTTAAAAAAATATTGGATATATATAACAATTTAGGTACAACACTTGTTGAAATAGGCAATACCCCACAGAATTTTATGGAAACCATCAACAAGTATGTCCATGTTAATGATGATGAATATAAGTTAACATTTTATGACGGTAAGGATGAAAAATATTATAGATGTTATAATGGCTACGGGCTTGAAGAAGCCATGAAGGTTATTAATGAAAATTGGTCTGAAGAAAGTGTAAAAAAACAATATAAAGATTATGTTGAAAGAGATACTTACGGGGCAAAGACATATAAAAATTTTAAAGATGAAGCAGATAAAAATGTACTTCAAAAGTGTAATGAATTGTTTGAAAAGTCAAAATACCCTAGATTTGTGGATAATTCAAATAATTTTGGCTATATAGTACCTCCAGAACCAGCGTTACCACCATTTTTACCAGAAGAGAGTAATGGCAATGGCGAATATGGCACCGAATATCCATTTATACATGCCAGTTTGATACAGACTATTGTGTCGTTACCATCATCATCCCAAAAAACAATAAATACTAATTTATTGTCACACTCTTTCTATTATTTACAGAACCATATAAAAGATATAAAAACAAGAGATTCGGTAAAAGCCCTTCTATTTTTACACTCACTACCGTTTTCATATGAAAAATTAACAGTTAAAAATTTTAAGCCATTTTTTAACGGGAAAAACAATGGTGGTATAGAACAGATACCATATGGCTACATATTGTTTTTAGGTGGACTTATATGGCGTAAACGTTACGTTGACGAACATAACGAAGACCCAATAGAGTATGGTAATGGTTTTTTAGCTCCAACACGTAAAGATGCTCCGTTATTTGTTTTGGATAATGGAAAAGCTAAATTTGCTTGTCACTGTAATAATGTTGCCAAACTAAAAGACTGTTATGTTTTTAAATATTCAGATTTTTTACAATTGAACGACAAACCAAGTGTTGAGGATTCTTTACTTAAAGAATTCAATGAATTTGTTGATAGTGGTTTCAAGAAAATTATGCAATTTAGTGAATTGTATAAAGTTGACAGGGAAGGGAAAAAATATGATTTAACAATGAATGATATACGTTTAATATTATCTAAGCGCGATAATTTTAAAAGCAGTGCCGAAAACGTACAAGCTTGTATGTCATTATTGAATGGTTATACACCTTTTTATGACTATAGTAATAATATTTTTGGTGAAGACGGTCTTAAAAACATATTCTATCTAAGAAATTTCAGAGAAAATTATACCTATGGAAGCATAGTAAATAATATTATAGATTCATATTACAGTGAAAACAGCCAAATACAAGAGTGCTTCAGAATTTTGTTCTTTAATAAAGTAATTGCCGTAACGTTGCCAACAACTGTAAATGAGAATGGTATTGCAAAATCTGTAATTAATGCATATTTCAACGGTTATATAAAAAGTATCGAAAGTTATTCAGGGAATGAGACAAATAAAGAGGAGATTGAGGAAAGTGAAAAACAGATTGAGGACAGTGACCGTGACTTGAAGTGTGAAATTTATCAAACATTAAAAAATATATGGGACAGATGGTTATGTGGGTATTATAACCAGAAAAGTATTTCAGGTGAAATACCAGGACGTGAATTATTTGAGGTAAAGAACTTTTTCTGTAATAATTTCATGTTTATTGACACATTCTACAATAACATATACGACAAATTAAGATTGAATTGCACCTTGTTAAAAGAAGATTATATGGGAACAGGTACAGGTACTAAATTAGGCAAGACTATTGTAACACACTTGGGTGACATTTTAGGTCACCACAGATGTCTTATGTTTAATTTCCCAGATGCTGTTAATTTCAGTAATAACGACGGGGGGTTATTGACAAGGGAACAAAATATGTTGCAAAACATGAAAGATGTATTTACTCCGTTAGCGGCAAATAAGGTGACACTTCCAGAATACACAAATAAATTCACTGTCATTTATACACATTCGTCAGATAGCCTTGATATTCCCAATAGAGCGAAGTTCAATACAGATTCTTTTGATATATGGTCCAGTGAAAACGGCACCGATGTGGCACCGAACATCTTTAAAAAAGATGATGTTGATGTAACTGAAGAAAGTCAAGAAAACGCAACAAATGAAGCGATAACTAGTTATAAAGTACCATCGTTTGGCGTTGCATATTCCAGACAGAATAATTCATTCTGGAAAAACATCAGTGTTGGTATGGAGAATTTCTCTGTTACTGAACAGGCAATTAAAGCCGAGGCTAACATTATAGAAAAAGGCAGCAGTGAAAAACATTACATGACATTCTATGGTCAAGACTTATATTCAATATATCAGTCATATTCATATATAGTGACAATTGAAATGTTGGGTGATGCGCAGATACAGCCTCTTATGTATTTCCAGCTAATGAATGTACCGATGTTCAGGGGTACATATTTAATTATAAAGGTTGAACATCACATTACACAAGGAAATATGATTACGTCGTTCAGCGGAATGAAAATGTCTAAGGTTCAGGTTCCGTTCACAACATCGTGGTTTACTGTATCGAATGATGAAGATTATGTTGATAGTAACCAGGATGAATCAAGCAATGGTGAAGAAATGACGGCGACAGATGGAACCGCAATTGATATTGAGGATAACGAATTGTCCATCGCAATAAAGAAATATCTTGGTACTGACGGAATGCTTTGTGATGATTTTGTTATGAAAGTATATAACGAATTGGGCGTTAAAATTAATAATAAACTAAACTAACCATATAATGACTGAGAAGGGTTTGAAGTTTTTGATGGCACATGAAGGATATAGAAAAGATGCTTATTGGGATAAAACAGGCAAAGTTTGGACAATAGGTTACGGCAATACATATTGGCCAGACGGAAGAAAAGTTCAGAAAGGTGATACACTCCAGTCACAAGAACAGGCTTTGGAAATGTTGAAATTAGTAGTTCCAAAATATGAAGCTTCAGTAAGAACATATGTTTCACCTGCTGTATATGATACATTAACTGATAACCAAAAAGATGCGTTAACTTCATTAACGTATAATATTGGTTCAGGAAATTTTAAAACATCGACTGTATGTAAAAGAGTAAAAACTAACAAAGACGACCGTACAATAAAGGATGCATTTAACATGTGGAATAAATCTGGTGGCGAAGTACTTAAAGGGTTGGTTAGGAGACGTGCCGAGGAGGGTGCATTGTATTTTAATGAACCCGTGGAGATACCAGACATTCCAATTAGCAAAACGACGTCATCAGCCAGTGCTCCTGTAATAGAAAAACCTGTATATGATTCCTCATATGGTACAAATAACATGTTTTATGAAGTATCACACAGTTCTGATTGGGTTGTAACGAAATTTAAAATTATACCAACGAAAAAAAATAACTGGAAAACATTATTAACTGTAGCATCGCGTCCGAAGGTTGGCGATTTGTTATTTGCCTACCATGATGGCAAGATAAGCGGGGTTCACGACCATGTTGCAATATATTTGGGGGTGCATGAAGGGCATATATATGTTGCTGAAGGATTAAGTGTTTCTGGCAGTAGTATAAATGAAATAGATAAAAAGGTGCATATTTCCAAAATAGAAGACAGCAGGCTTGGTTATGACACCGATGTAATAACTCATTTTGCCCATTGTGTCAAGAAGGAGATACAACAAACACAGTCTAAAACAGGTAATGTTGGATTGGATAACAAGACTGGTTCTAATATAAATGTTGAATATGAATATAAACCAGCCAAGGGTGAAGATAAAATGAAACATTTCACTTTGATTGATGACAGCGCACACAAATATAAAGCTGGTCAAAGTTCTCTGTTATGGAGCGATAAAGCACATGCAAAAGGTATACAGAATACACCAACGCCAGAAGCAAGACAAAATTTGGTTAATCTTGTTAACAACTTGTTAGACCCAGTCTATGAAATGGTTGAGAAAAAAGGTATCGGTAAGATATTCGTTAGTTCTGGATACAGAAACCAGGAAGTCAATAGTGCCATTGGCGGAGCAAGCAAAAGCCAGCATATGAGTGGACAGGCTGTTGACATACAAATAAGGGAAACAGGTGGTACTATGGGCGAAGCATTGCTTGCGGTTGCTAAAGTAATATTAAACGCCGAGGATAAACTTGGATTAAGTTATGACCAAATGATACTGGAAAAATTCAATACAGATGCAGATAAGGCAGCTTTAAGGCCAGTATGGATTCATATTTCCTACAAAGACAATAATAGAAACAGGAAATATAGTGACACCACAAAATTAATGATGTGGAATTCTTCTACAGGAAAATACAAATCTTTAACAAAAAGTGATGTTATAAGTAAACATACTCGTTGGGATGATTAACAGATAATAATATATAAAAATTTTGTATATTATATGTGTGAAAAAAATAGGAAACATAGTAACCAAAAGTAAAAAGAACACATTCGGGGATATCTTCAACGTTGTTAATTCGTATGATGCCATCATTGAGGATATCCCAACCCTTATTATTGGTATAGACAATGCAAAAAAATATATTAAACAATTCAATATATTACAGAAACAATATGGAAATGTCTGGTGGACATTCAAGAAAACCGAAAGAAATTGTGAATATGAGGATGATATAATTAAATTTTATAATTATTCCATACTTCATGAGATGGAAAAAACTAAATATGTATATATAGATTTGGTTAGATTAAGTATTACAAGCATTAAAAAGACAATTCGTTTTTTGAAAGACAGAACCAAAAAGTATGTATTTTTTACCAAGAACAGCCATTTTGTATTCATATACAGTGAAAAGTATAATACGGTGTTTGGAATTTCCTTGGAATTGTGCGAATATTTAGGAGTAAAGAAACAAAAAGTAATTAAATTGATAAGAAACGGTGAATATATACATGACACCAAGTTTATAAATAACGAAATTAGAAAGGTAATCGGAACCAATACACATTATATTTTACCATTATATACATATTTTAAATAACAGACTATTTATATATAAGATATACAACATTAATTTTATGAAAAAGAAAAATGTAGTTAAAAAAGAGGTAAGGGAGAAAAAAACTCACGAGAGGACTCCAGTAAGGATTCAGAAGCCAGTGGCAAAGAAACCAGTGGTTGTAACTGAACCTGTTACCGAAAAAGTGGAGGAAAGGAAAATTAGTAAAAAACAAGATGTAAAAAAACCTAAACCAGCTCCATTAGCCGAGACTGAAAACATTGTTGAAAATAATGAACAAAACATTTAACAATATGGATAAAGATACTTTAAATAATGTGAAGAATATTCTTGACGGACAGGAACTTCCAGACAGGAAGGTTAAAATCATGAAAAAAGATAAAGGGCTTTATGAACGTACTAGCAATAGTACCATTCTTTTGACTGAAGATAATAAATTAATGCTTACTGACTAAAATGACTAAGGAAGAGAAACTTTTAGCTGAAACTAGAAAAAGAATGCAACAGCTTTACGAATATCAGTTCTACAATAGTTTGGATGAAGAAGGCGAAGACCAAAATGCAATGCCACCCGCTGGTGGCGCTGTCCCTGCTCCAGACCCTAATGCTGCTGCTCCAGCTGGTGCTGACCCTATGATGGGAGACGGCCAAAATGCAATGCCTCCAGCTGGCGCTGACCCTATGATGGGAGGTGACCAAAATGCAATGCCTCCCGCTGGCGCTGACCCTATGATGGGAGGTGACCCCAATGCTGGCGCTGACCCTATGATGGGAGGTGACCCCAATTCTGGTGGTATTAATGGTGCAAATTTAGCCCCCAATGCTGGTATGGAAGGTGGTGACCCTAACGCAATGGGCGACCCGATGATGGGTGATATGGGTGCACAGCCAGGACCAGACGATAATGTTGTCGATATAACCCAGCTTACAGATGCACAGGATGAATTGAAAGCCAACCAGGAACAAACTACAGAACAGTTGGAAGATGTTGATGCTAAACTTTCAACCCTTTTGAAGGTTGTGGATAAATTCACTAGTGCTCTTGATGCAAATGATGCAAAGATTGCTGAATTGAAGAGTGAACTTATCAAAAGAACGCCAACTGAGGAAGAAACCATGAATGTTCGTTTGAACGCTGGAGGTAATCCTTTTGACCAGAAACCAGAGGAGTTCTGGGATAAATTCCAGGATATCAACAATCATTATAATATTACATCAAATAATGAGGCACCACAATATCAGATTAGAAAGAGTGACATTGACAATGTCAATGATAAGATGATTAGTGATGAACTTGATGATATTCCACGCAGTCTACATGAATATTTTGTAAGATAAAATAATTTTTATAAAAAAAAAAACAATTACATGAAACGGACTTAAATAAGTTCGTTTCTTTTTTTCTTAATTTAACAAAAATTTTGTATATTATATATAAGAAAAATGTAAAAAAACACTATTTATATAAGCACATGCAAATTTAAAATAATAAAATTAACTATTTAAAAAATGACAGAAGATGTAAATCAAAATGAAAATGAATTATTCGATGATGGAGGTGGAAACCAGCCAAAGACACAACCACAACCACAACAACAGAAAAAGGCATTTGATGCCAAAAACTATCTAAACACAAGACTCGCAGATAACGAGCAAAAGAGGACAATCAACATTCGTATAGTTCTCACAGAGGATATTGACGGAAAGAAGAAGTTCGCTATTCCAGTCAATATACATTCACTAAAACTTTCATTGAATCAAAACAGACAGAATAAGGTAGCCAAAGGTGGTTATAAATCATTCATTTGTCTTAATGACCATCATGTAAAAGATGACCTTGGTCAGAATGGTTGCCCATTATGTCAGAAGAAATTCAAGATTTTTGAAGAAGC
>Ga0326514_10001511_pt1 | contig 15173 bp, 10 predicted proteins | sample 3_2548_0518_D_FD_203653 | JGI IMG/M metagenome (GOLD analysis project Ga0326514, IMG submission 203653) | Bovine rumen microbial communities from UC Davis, California, United States - 3_2548_0518 | ecosystem: Host-associated > Mammals > Digestive system > Stomach > Rumen | place: USA...
TAATCTCAAGCCTAATTATGTATTTACACCCTACTATACAAATCTTTCATTTGACACTGCGCTTGTTGCAGAAGACAGCAAAGCGAGAAGTCTTATCCAGAATTCTTCATATCCTTCTTATGTTAAGCCTAACAGCGAAGTATATGATAAGCCTGACTGGATGATGGCAAGGACTGAAGTTGTAAGTTATTTCATGGATCCCAGAAACTTCTTTACACCTGAAAAGATCTTCGCGTTTGAACTTTTGGGTTTCGATCCGAATGTACACACGGTAGATGGTGTAAGAGAGATCATCAGAGGATCTTTTATGGACGGCTCTCCGGATTATGATTACGCACAGATTATTTACGAGGCAGGAGAGAATGCCGGTGTTTCACCATATTTCCTTGCCAGCAGGATCATTCAGGAGATGGGTTATTCGGGTGAATCGGCTTTATCAAGAGGCGATCTTACAGGCTATGAAGGCTATTACAATTACTACAACATCGGTGCATATGCCACGACCGAACCCGGCGGTGCAGTTATTAACGGCGCTAAATATGCGCAGTGGGGTAAAGACTGGGAAGGCCAGGAAATAACAGATACTGAGGCTGCTTATCTGCTCCCGTGGACATCTGTTGAAAGAGCTATCAAGGGCGGTGCGATCTGGATTGCAACAGGTTACATAGACAAAGGTCAGAATACTCTTTACTTTCAGAAGTTTGATGTTCTTGATGACGGAACTGACAGATACAATCACCAGTATGCACAGAATATAATGATGGCATATTCAGAGGGAATGAGATATTACAGAAGTTATGATTCAATAGGCATGACAGATGCCGGTTTTGAGTTCATAATTCCTGTATATAACAATATGCCGGATTCGTACGGGAGCCTGCCGGAATGAGATTATTGACTGACAGTAAACTGAAAGCATTTGCTGCAAAGATCACCGTGTCTTTGTTTGCTGCGGTTTTTGCTGCCGTTTCCTGTCTGCCTCTTCTTGATGCCAAGACTTTGAAAGCCGATTCCGAAGTTGTGGTATCAGCTGTTGCCAAACGTACGGATATCGGCCCGGGTGACATTCTTATTGTTGATGTTGTCGCAAACAGAATGCCTAATATCACAGAATTCGGACCTGTTGAATTTAACTTTGATGCTGATAAAGCTGAGTATATTTCTTTTGAACAGGGAAGCGATCTTTCGAATTATGTTTTCACTGAGACACAGAATGTAGGATCCCTTTCTGTTACAGGTATGGATCAGCTTATGAACATTACAACTGATGATAACGGCAATGACATAGTAACTGCTTCGTTTTCGTCCGATTCCGAGGTTACACTCTTTTCCATCGTTTTAAGACTCTTTCCTGACTGTAACGGGGAAGTTAATTGCTGGATAGGTGATCCCGGCAGTTTTACTTCAGTCGATGACGAAGTAACCGTACAGGCCGGCAGCGGCGTTACGCTTCCGATCGTGAGAACGGGATTGTCCAGTGATGCTACGATTGCTTCGCTGAAGATCAGGGGAACAAACATTACACCTGAGTTTAATCCTAATATCACAGAATACAGTTGTTCCGTTGAACGTTCTGTTACGGAAGTTCAGGTAAGTGTTCTGGCAAGCAATCTCTGGGCAGCTGTTATCATTGACGGCAACCAGTATCTGAACATGGGTGACAATATCGTCAATGTGAGTGTTACGGCTCAGGATGGAATCAGCCACATGCGCTATACGATACATGTAGTGCGTAAAGAGAGTAATGTTCCTGAAGATGCATCCCTGGTCGATCAGGCCGGAAATACATATACTTTCCTTGATGCGCCTGATGACATTGCAGTTCCGGCCGGTTTTACAGCCACAACGAAATACATTAACGGTTACACTGTTCCCGCATATGTAAGAGACGGTGTAACAAGTGTATTGCTTTATCTGTTTGACGGAACACAGTCTCCGGGATTCTATTTCTATAACAGTACGGAAAAGACTGTCCTCAGATATGACCCTGAGAATACGATCATTGAGACATCTGCAATACTCAGGGTAACTGATGTTCCTTCTGACATATCGATGCCTGACGAATTCAAACCGGCTGAATTTGACACAGGGTCCATGATACTCAGAGGTTTTGCAAATCCTGATGGTGATTTCATCATGTATTTGTCGGATGAGAACAACAACGGCGATTTCTATTATTACGATACTGCGACCGGTTCTATCAGTGTGTACAGATTTGCAGATAAAAGAGCTGAGCTTTTGTATTCATATCTGTTTGACGTTTTTCTCGTAATTGCTATTATTGAGGCGGTTATTATTACAGTAACCGTATATATAGTAAAAAGAATGGTATCCGAAAGGACTAATCCGAGACCGAAACGGGTTTAATGGAAAACATGGGAATTATTAAAACAATTGTATTTGGTGATAAAAGCCTTACTGAAAAACAGGAAAAAAACAGAAAACTGTTTATGTATCTTGTAAGCGGCGGGCTTACGACTGCCGTAAATTGGGGCTGCTTTGTTCTTTTTGATTTGATAGTAAAGGCTGATATGACAGTTACGCTTTTTGGCTTTTCTTTTTCTTTGAAGACTGCCATAAACCAGACTGTCTGCTGGGTTCTTGCTGTTCTTGTTGCATATTTCCTTAACAGAATTACAGTGTTCAGATCAAAGGGAAAAGTGTTCAGGGAACTTGTTGCTTTTTTCGGCGCAAGAATAGTATCTTTTCTTGTCCTTGAGCTCGGTTTTATGTATCTGATGATCTGGATCTGCCAGAGTATAACCAAAGTGCCGGTCTCATCGGCAATGACATATTTCGGTTCATTTGCTTTTACTTATGAATATCTCCTCAAGCTTATTAATTCCGTATTTATTGTTATTACGAATTATCTGATGAGTAAAATGATGGTCTTTAAGAAAAAGGATCTGATCGATTATAAAGCGGAAGACAAGACTTCTTCCGGGAAAGCCGAAGCTGATGTCTGACGGCAATATACCCGATATACTTAAGGGAGCTTTAAAGTTCGGGATCAAGCCCGGCCTTGAACGTATCGGTGAGCTAATGCGGTTATTGGGAAATCCCCAGGATAAATTCCGTTCCATTCATATAGCAGGAACAAACGGCAAGGGGTCTGTTGCGACTTTTATATCAACCATAATGGCGGCAGATGACAAGAAGGTGGGAATCTTTACTTCACCTTATCTGGAGCGCTTTACAGAGAGGATCAGGATACTTGACGGCAAAAAGGGTCTTAAGGATTATATTGCTGATGACTCGACCGGCGAGATATCTGAGGCGGACCTTGATAAGTACTCCGGCATGGTTAAAAAGGTCAGGGAGAAGATGGTATCAGAGGGCCTGTGTGATGAACCTACAGAGTTTGAACTCATAACAGCCATCTGCTTCCTTTATTTTGCCGATATGAAGATAGATGTCGCAGTTCTTGAAGTCGGGCTTGGCGGAAGACTTGATTCCACAAATATAATCAAAGATCCGCTTGTAACAGTGATTACGGCTATGGGTCTTGATCACACGGGTGTTCTCGGGAATACCATCTCTGAGATCACGGCCGAGAAGGCGGGCATCTTTAAGGAAGGCTCGCCTGCAGTATGTTTTGATCCGGATCTGATGATACTTCCTGAGAATATGAAGCCGGATGTAAGAAAAACACTTATTGCCAAAGCAAACGAAAAGAATATTGATATTACTTTTGCAGGCAGCCGTGAAGCTTTTGACAGCGCAAGATTTACGGAAGACGGCAAGATGCAGTTTGTCTATGAAGGTGTGATCTTTGAAACTGCGCTTAACGGCAAGCACCAGATCGGTAACGCCATTACGGCTATCGAAGCTTCAAGAAAATGCGGCGTATCAGATGAAGTTATCAGGGAAGGAATATCACTCGCCAGGTGGAAAAGCAGGGCGGAAATACTGAGTCTTGACCCGGTGGTTATCCTGGACGGCGGACATAATCCACAGGGTGCCATGAGTCTCGGAAACACCATGAACGAGATGCTCGGAGGAAAAATTAAGGGCAAACCTGTAAGACTTCTTATGGGTGTTATGGCCGATAAAGACGTCTCGGGTATCCTTGAAGCGTATAAAACATGCGGTATCAATATAGTTGATGCGGTCACGGTAACTCCGGATAATCCGAGGAGCGAACCTGCCGATGTTCTCGCACAGAAAATTAAATATGTGTATAATATCAGCGACGATTTGACGGCCTGCCAAAATGCCTTGGAAGGCACGAAGCTGGCGTATGAGAAAACCGTCAAAGACGGATATGTACTTCTTGCGACAGGATCGCTTTATCTTACGGGTCAGATAAGAGCCACGCTGAAAGGATTGATTGAATGCACGACTATTTAAGCTTATGCATGATGATACAGCCTATAAATGAGTCGAGTCTCATTCTTTTCGATGTCAGCAACGAAGAGAAATCCCGTATAGTCCGCCAGTATAACAGGGCGTTGCAGAACAGCCAGGGCGAGGGAACGGATGTTGCCCAGATATTCTTGAAGCCTTTGATCTCACAGTATCAGAAGTGGGGAGATCCTGCTCTTATTTTCGGCCTCTGTCTTGCCAGAGAAGGTCAGTTTAAAAGAGCGGAAGGCAGTCTCGTGTTTGCAATTCAGGGCGTGCTCGGAACAGAACAGTATCTGACTATTGCCCAGGAAGCCTTGAGAATGGTCAGGGAGGATATCAAGAATCCGCCTGCTGACATTCCGCCGGCAGATATCGCGGGAAAGCTCAAGAATGCCCAGATGGCATCAGGTTCTTCTCCTGCCGCAAGAGCAAACTTCCAGGCTCCTATCCTTACCAAAGCACAAAAAACATCCGAAGCACCGCAGATGGCATCCAGTAAGGAGCGCAGAGATATCATGATGCGTTCCGGCGGAGTTGCCGATGAACTTCCAGATGATTCAATAGATATTGAGGATATCAAATCTCCCAGAGAGAGGATGAAAAGTTTAGTCATAACATGCGTCGTAATTCTGTCAATGTTACTAGTGACGTTACTCATCATCTTTGGTATTATTCCTCTGATAAAACAGATCGAGGCCGGAGGATCTGCCAGAGATAAGGTTGAATACCTTGAAGGCGAGTTCTACAAATTCCGCTACGATCCTGAGGTTTCATCAATAATGAGTGCTTACGAATCAAGTTTCGGTACGGTATGGACAAAGAGTTCTCTTGAAGAAGAGACTACAACAACCGAGAGTACGACTGAAGAGACGACTACCACCTCGGAAGAGACACAGCCGACACCGTCACTTGCAGAGACAACCACTATTACAGAAGAAACAACTCCTGAAGAGACTGTTCAAGGAGAAGATGAATGAACTATATAAGTACAAGAGGATATGAAGGAAAGTTTTCGTCAAGCGAAGCGATCATAAGAGGTATCGCTCCGGATGGAGGACTCTTCGTTCCTGAATCTATTCCGCAGCTTACAAAAGAAGATCTTGAAGCTATGCAGACAATGCAGTTCTATCAGCTGTCTGCTTTTGTTTTATCAAAGTTCTTAACAGATTTTACTGAGGCTGAACTTCTTGAATATACAAGACAGGCTTATTCAGAGGACAAGTGGGGTGAGAACCCAGTTCCTCTCGTACAGATGAACGAATATAACGACAGGGAATATATCCTTGAACTGTGGCACGGACCTACGTGCGCATTTAAAGATGTCGCACTCCAGCTCCTGCCTCATCTTATGACCGCATCCGCAAAGAAGACCGAAATCGGCAAGAAGATCTGCATTCTTACAGCTACATCGGGTGATACCGGTAAGGCTGCTTTGGAAGGCTTTAAGGATCTTCCCGGAACAGAGATAATCGTATTCTATCCTACAGGCGGTGTATCCGAAGCGCAGAAGCTTCAGATGGTTACGACGGGAGGAGACAATACACACGTTATTGCTGTTAATGGCTGCTTCGATGATGCACAGACAGGTGTTAAGAATATCTTCGGCAACAAAGAACTTGCTGAGGTTCTTGATGCAAATGGCGTAATGCTCTCATCTGCCAACTCGATCAACTGGGGAAGACTGGCTCCTCAGATTGCTTATTATGTATATTCCTATGTTGAACTGGTAAGAAAGGGAAAGATCGATCTTACCGAATCATTCAACATTGTTGTTCCGACAGGTAACTTCGGTAATATCCTTGCGGCATGGTTTGCAAAGCAGATGGGTATTCCTGTTCATAAGCTTATCTGCGCATCCAACAGAAACAAGGTTTTGTGCGACTTCTTCTCGAGCGGTATATATGACCGTAACAGAGAGTTCTTCAAGACGACATCACCTTCTATGGATATCCTTATTTCCTCGAACCTCGAAAGACTTCTTTTCGAGATTGCGGGAAAAGATCCCAAGAAGGTAACAGAGTGGATGAAGCAGCTCAGCGAGGACGGAAAATACAGCGTAGATAAGGATACATTAAAGGCACTGCAGAGACTTTTCGTAGGCGGATTCGCAGACGAGACAGGTGTCTCAAAGACTATCCTTGAAGTATATGACCGTACCGACCATGTTATCGATCCGCACACAGCTGTCGGTTTCAACATCTATGGAAGATACCATCAGAGGTCAGGTGACGAGAGCAAGACGGTATTTGCCTCAACAGCTTCTCCGTTCAAGTTCGCACCGGCTGTTATGGATTCTTTGAGAGGCGCCGGTTATTCCAATGACAAGGCTATACCGGATATCATCGCTGAACTTGCCGAAGAGAGCGGTCTTGTCATTCCGCAGTCCATTGCAGAATTACCGTCTCTTGAAGTAAGACATAAGGATGTTATCGAGAAGGAACAGATGGAAAGCAAAGTCCGCGAGATACTTCTCGATTGATTAGCAATCTAAGGCTTTTTCTTCCGTAGAAAAAGCCTTTTTTTATAAAGGGGGAACAAAATGAAACGTTATCTGGTATTGGAGAATGGCAACGTTTACGAAGGCGAGGCACTGGGTGCCGAAGGAAGCGTGATCTCGGAGATAGTATTTACTACCGCCATGACGGCTTACCTTGAGACACTGACTGATCCGAGTTATAAAGGGCAGGCAGTTGTACAAACATTTCCCCTAATAGGAAACTACGGAATAATCACTCCTGATATGGAAGGCTCTAAAGTCAATGTATCAGGCTATATAGTAAGGGAAGCATGTGATCTTCCTTCAAACTTCAGATGCGAGACAGATCTTGATTCTTTCCTTAAACAGCAGAATATCCCGGGAATCAAGGGAATCGACACGAGAGCTCTTACAAAGTGTCTCAGAGAATCCGGCACTATGAACGGTGCAATCTGCAGCAGACCTGACGAGTTTACGCTTGATGAGATCAAGGCATATAAGATCAAGGATCCGGTTGAGGAAGTTACCACCACAGAGGAACAGGTTATTCCTGCAAATGGAGAAACTTTGTTCAAGGTTGCGATGTTTGACTTCGGTATCAAGCGCAATATCATAAGAGAGCTTTCGAAAAGGGGAGTTGAAGTTCATCTTCTTCCTGCCGATACAAGCGCACAGAAGGTAAAGGAAATAGAACCTGACGGAATCTTCCTTTCCAACGGCCCCGGAGATCCTGAAGACAATACAAAAGCTATCGAGACTATGAAGGAACTCAAAGACTGCGGGATTCCGTTAATGGGAATCTGTTTGGGCCATCAGATCCTTGCACTGGCGCATGGGTTTAAGACATCCAAACTTAAATACGGCCACAGAGGTGCAAATCACCCCGTAAGAGATCTCGATACAGGAAAAGTATATATCTCATCGCAGAACCACGGATATCAGGTAGTCAGCTCTTCGATAGACAGTAATGTTGCAAAAGAATACTTCGTTAATGTAAATGACGGAACCAATGAAGGAATAGAATACTTTAATAAACCCTGCTTCTCCGTACAGTTCCATCCGGAAGCATGCGGAGGTCCGAAGGATACCGAATTCCTTTTCGACAGGTTTATTAAGATGATGGAAGATTGGAGGAACAGATAATATGCCGCTTGATAAAACAATCCGTAAAGTACTTGTTATAGGATCAGGTCCTATCGTAATCGGTCAGGCCGCAGAGTTTGACTATGCCGGAACACAGGCATGCAGAGCACTCCGTGAAGACGGTATTGAGATCGTTCTTCTTAACTCCAATCCTGCAACCATCATGACAGACAAGTCGATGGCAGATAAGATCTACATCGAGCCTCTGACACTCACTACTGTTAAGAGAATAATCGAAACAGAAAAACCGGATTCCATCCTTTCCGGTCTTGGCGGACAGACTGCACTCACACTCTGTATGCAGCTCGCAAAGGAAGGCTTCCTTGAGTCACACGGCGTTAAGCTCCTCGGCTCTTCACCCGAGTGTATCGACAAAGCCGAAGACCGTCAGATGTTCAAGGATACAATGGAATCCATCGGTCAGCCCTGCATACCTTCAAAGGTTGTAACGACAGTTGAAGATGCATTGGATTTTGCTGATGAGATAGGATATCCGGTTATTGTAAGACCTGCCTTTACATTGGGCGGAACAGGCGGCGGAATCGCGAAGGACAAGGACGAACTTTTTGAGATTGCAAGAGGAGGTCTTGCACTTTCTCCTATTACCCAGGTCCTTATTGAGCGTGGTATTGCCGGCTGGAAAGAGATCGAGTTCGAAGTTATAAGAGATAAGGACGGCAATGTTATTACGGTCTGCTCTATGGAGAACCTTGACCCTGTCGGAGTCCACACAGGTGATTCGATCGTTATCGCTCCTGCCGTAACACTTTCCGATAAAGAATATCAGATGCTCAGATCCGCTTCGCTTAAGATCATTGAAGCACTTGGAGTTGAAGGCGGTTGTAACTGCCAGTTCGCTCTTAACCCCAACTCATTTGAGTATGCGGTAATCGAGGTTAATCCCAGAGTTTCAAGATCATCTGCTCTTGCTTCAAAAGCAACAGGTTATCCGATCGCAAAGGTTGCTACAAAGATCGCGATCGGTTACAGACTCCACGAGATAGTTAATGCCGTAACAGGTCACACATATGCTGCTTTCGAACCTGCTCTTGACTATGTTGCAGTCAAGTATCCTAAGTGGCCTTTCGATAAATTCGTTTATGCAAAGAGAGACCTTGGTACACAGATGAAAGCTACCGGTGAAGTCATGGCAATCTCGGATTCTTTCGAGAGTGCTTTGATGAAGGCGGTCAGAGGTGCAGAGATCTCCGCAGACACACTTCACCTGAAGAAGATGGAAGATGTAGCGGATGAAGACCTTATGCCGCACTGCATCAATGCAACTGATGAGCGTCTTTTCTATGTTGCCGAAGCAATCAGAAGAGGCATCGATATCAAGACTTTAAATGAAAAGACCAAGATCGATCTGTGGTTTCTCTCCAAGATCAGGAATCTTGTTGATTTTGAAAAAGAGATATCAGGCAAAGAGATCACATTCGATGAATATGTAAAGGCCAAGAAGCTTGGATTTACCGATAGATCGATCGAAAAGATCACTGGCTATAAACCCGGATTCAAACTCAAGCCGACATTTAAGATGGTTGATACCTGTGCCGGTGAGTTTGAAGCACACACGCCTTATTTCTACGCTACATTCAACAGACCCGAGGAAGGCGGAGAGAATGAAGCCGATTTCGAGAAGGCGGGCGATAAGGATAAGAAAACGGTAATCGTTTTCGGTTCCGGTCCTATCAGGATCGGTCAGGGTATCGAGTTCGACTATGCGGCTGTTCACTGCGTTCATGCGCTTAGAGATTTAGGATACAGAGTAGTCATCGTAAACAACAACCCTGAGACTGTATCAACAGACTTCGATACAGGCGACAGACTCTATTTTGAGCCTTTGACTCCTGAAGATGTTATGAATATCGTTGACCAGGAAAAGCCTTACGGTGTTGTTGTTGCTTTCGGCGGACAGACTGCCATCAAGCTTACAAAAACTCTTTCCGAGAACAACGTTAATATCATCGGTACATCTGCGGACTCCATCGATATGGCTGAGGACCGTGAGAGATTCGATGAGCTTTTGGAACGTCTCGGTATTGCAAGACCTAAGGGATTCTCCGTTCTCACACTGGACGAAGCTCTTAAGGCTGCAAACACACTTGAATATCCTGTGCTCTTAAGACCTTCCTACGTGCTTGGCGGTCAGAACATGATCATCGCATTCAACGATGAGGATGTTAACGAGTACATGAGGATCATTCTTGCGCAGGGTATCGAGAATCCTGTTCTTATCGATAAGTATATTCAGGGAAGAGAGATCGAAGTTGATGCGATCTATGACGGCAAGGACGTTCTTATCCCCGGCCTTATGGAACACGTTGAGCGCGCGGGAATCCATTCCGGTGACTCTATCGCAATGTATCCTGCAAAGCATATCTACGATGATATGTATAAAAAGCTTACAGATACAACCATCGCTCTTTGCGACGGCCTTAAATCAACAGGTATCGTAAACATCCAGTACATCGTAAAAGACAACAGGATCTATGTTATCGAGGTTAACCCGAGAGCATCAAGAACCGTTCCTTACATGAGCAAAGTAACAGGCATCCCGATGGTCGATGTTGCTATCGAAGTAAGCCTCGGAACCAAGCTTGCCGATATGGATTACGGTACAGGATTCTACAGACAGTCACCATATACTGCGGTTAAGGTACCTGTATTCTCATTCGAAAAGCTTACTGACGTTGACACACAGCTCGGACCTGAGATGAAGTCCACAGGTGAGGTCTTAGGTGTCGGAAGAAATCTTTCCGAAGCACTCTACAAAGGCCTTGTTGCTGCAGGTTATAAGATGTTCAAGAGAGGCGGTGTCTTCATCACAGTCAGGAACTCCGACAAGATGGAGATCGTTGAGATTGCAAAGAAGTTCGATTCCATGGGCTTTAAGCTCTACGCTACACATGGTACTGCTGATGCATTAAGACAGGCGGGAATGGAAGTTACCGCTGTATCCAAGATTCATGAGTCAGATGAAAACAACACAATGACACTTCTTGAGAGCGGCAAGATCAATTACATAATCTCCACATCCGCGAAGGGCAGACTTCCTGCAAGAGACTCTGTTAAGCTCCGCCGCCGCGCTGTAATGCTCGGTATCCCCTGCCTTACGGCTGTTGATACGGCAGATGCTCTGGCAGATTCACTTATGAGCCACTTCTCCGAGATCAACACAGAGCTTGTTGATATCAATAACATGCGTGACAAGCGCCGTAAGATCAACTTCACAAAGATGCAGGGTGCAGGTAACGATTATATATACATAGACTGTATGGAAAATATGGTATCTTCACCTGAGTCATTGTCGGTCTATATGAGTGACAGACACTTCGGTGTCGGAGGTGACGGCATCGTGCTCATCGCTCCTTCAAAGGTAGCTGACTGCCGCATGATAATGTTCAACCTTGACGGTTCGGAGGGTATGATGTGCGGCAACGCTATCAGATGTGTTGCAAAGTACATGTATGATGAACGCGGTCACAAGAAGAGACACATGAAGATCGAGACCAAGAGCGGAATCAAGAATCTTGAGCTCATGACATCAGGCGGTGTTGTCGTAAGAGTTAAAGTTGACATGGGTAAGGCAGAACTTAATCCGCCTAAGATTCCGTGCACACTTCCGGGTGATACGGCTATCAATGTTCCTGTGAATATAGATGGCGATCAATACAATATCACGGCTGTATCTATGGGTAATCCTCATGCAGTTGTTTTCACAGATCTGGTAGATGTCATGGATCTTAATGCGGTAGGACCCAAGTTTGAGTATTCAACAGATATCTTCCCTGAGAGAGTAAACACGGAGTTTGTCAAAGTGATCGACGATCACACGCTCAAGATGAGAGTGTGGGAGAGAGGTTCCGGTGAGACAATGGCCTGCGGAACAGGTGCCTGTGCAACTGTTGTTGCAGCATGCGAGAACGGCTACTGCAAGAAGGGTGAAGACATAAGGGTTATCCTCAAGGGCGGAGATCTCATCATCAACTATACGGATGACACTGTATGGATGACCGGAAACTGCGCCAAGGTTTTCGAAGGAACCATGGAGGTCTGATGGAGAAGACGGACAGAACCTTTAAAGCTGCCATTTTCGATATGGATGGCCTTATTCTCGATTCGGAAAGAACTGTTCTTAATTGCTGGGAGATAATCGGCGAAAAGTACGGCTTTGCCGATATCAAAACTTACGGCATCAGCGTTATCGGAAAGAATAAAAAAGCTACGGTTGACGAGTTCGAAAGGGTCTATGGAGTATCTGGTGAACCTTATGAACGTGAACTCAGAGAGATCTATAACGGATTGGCAGCTCAAGGCAAAGTTCCTTTGAAGCCTCATACTATCGAACTTCTCAGTTCGATGAAGAATGCCGGCATGAAGATAGCTATTGCATCTTCATCTACCCGAGAAGAAGTAACTTCGCAGATGGAGATACTCGGTGCATTACCATACTTTGATACCTGTGTCTGCGGTGATCAGGTCACAAGATCGAAGCCTGATCCGGAGATATTCCTTTTGGCATGCGAAGCACTGGGAGTTAAGCCTGAAGAGGGCGTGGGACTCGAGGATTCATTTAACGGAGTAAGGGCCTGCAAAGCTTCAGGTCTTTATACGGTAATGGTTCCGGATATCCTTATGCCTGATGATGAAATGAAGAGTCTTGCAGATGTTATTCTGCCGTCTCTTAAAGCTGTTCAGGATTTTCTGAATCTCAGGTAATTGTTGTTGTAAAGATAGTTCAGCACGGATGCGCCGATTATGATGGCGTATCCTATTATGCTGAGAAAATCCGGTATCTCTCCCAGAAATATGAGACCAAGCAAAGCCGTGAAGATTACGGTTGAATAGTCGTAAATCGATATTTCCTTGGCCGGGCATGCAGCATATGCAGAAGTTATGAAGATCTGTCCGAAGCAGGCAGCTACACCTGTCATAACGCAGAAGAAGAACTGAAGCAGGGTAATAGGCTGATATGTGAATATAATGAACGGGATCAGTGTGATGCAGGAAAATGTCGAGAAGAATGCAACGACAATTATTCCGCGTTCGCCTTTAAGTGTTGCCTTGCGCAAAAAAGCATAGGCGATTCCGGCACAGATTCCTCCGATGAGAGCTATCACCAACGGGAATACCGAATCACTGCTGATTCCGAGTGTGCCGAACAGAAATGACGGTTTTACTACAAAGACCGCACCGACGATGGCAGTGAGTATGGCTGCCCACTGAAAACCGTCAGCTGTCTCTTTAAGTACGATTATAGATGTGAGTATTGCAAAGAAAGGCGAGAGCTTGTTCAGCATCATCGCATCTGACATGTTGGTATTTGATATGGCATAGAAGTTGGCGATGACACCGATGGTTCCAAATCCCGCACGCATAAAAAGGCTGGGCAGTGAACCCTTTTTGATCTTGAACTTCTCGGGGCTTCTGGCAAGCATTACATAAGACATTACTATTGCCACGAGATTACGGAAAAATGCTTTCTGGAAGACAGGCATATCACCGGCAAGATTTATAAAAAGCGCCATGCACGCGAACGAGAATGACGATAAAAGGAGATATACGATACCTCTTTTGCGGGATGATAACCTGTCCAAGATTTTTGTTGTCACGAAGGACCTCTTACCTGATTTCTTTTCGAAATAAGATAAAACAACCGGGGCAGACTGTCCATACTGAAAGGCTTGTTCAAAACATAGATTGACACAAAGAACTGTGCTAAATAAAATTAGAGAGTTGCTTAAAATATTTAAAAATAAGGGGTTCACATATGCTCAGAGTCGGTATTCTCGGCTGCGGAACTATAGCGGCAAAAATAGCAGACAGTTTAAAAGGCAATAAAAAGGTGATTATCGCAGGCGTTGCTTCCAGAGAAAGAAACAAGGCAAAGAAATTTGCCGCTACTCACTGCCCGGATGCCAAAGTCTTCACAGGTTATGAGAAGCTAGCTGCATCTGACGAAATAGACCTGGTTTATATTGCAACACCTAATACATACCACTACGAACATGCGATCATGTGTGTTAAGGAATACAAGAATATCCTTGTGGAGAAGCCTTTTGCCATGAGCAAAGCGGAAGCGGACAGTATTTTCTTCGAAGCTAAGAACAGAGGTATTTTCGTTGCCGAAGCGATGTGGACATCCTATATGCCGCTTCATATGAAAACTCTTGAATGGATCGAAAAGGGCAGGATCGGTGCAGTTAAATATGTTTCTGCCAATCTTGGCTACGATATTGCAAATGTACCGAGACTCAACAGTCCTGTTCTGGGTGGCGGAAGCTATCTTGATCTTGGTGTTTATACAACTAACTTTGCACTGTCTTTCATGGGCGATGACATAAAGGTATCCAGAGTATTTGCAAGAAAGGTCTCATCCGGTATAGACCGTGACACCACATATTCTTTGGAATCCGAAGACGGAAGCATGCTCGGCAACTTCTATGTAACGATGTGTGCCGATACAGACAAAGACGGTGTTATCGTTGGTGAAAGAGGCAAGATCAAACTTACCAACATCAACAACTACCGCAAGATCGCTGTATATTCCCAGGACGATATCCTTTTAGAAGAGGTGGAAGCTGATAAGGATTATCTGAAGGGATATGTTTACGAGTTTGAAAGCTGTGCTAAGGCTATTTCCAAGGGCCTTATTCAGGCACCAGAAATGCCTTGGGCAAGAACTACAAGGATCGCTCAGATAAACGATACGATCCGTTCGATGATGTAATAATGACAGAACTGGAATCAATACAGGCAAAAAACAGAAGACGCATTAAGTTCGTTGTTTTCAACGGCGTTATTGCAGCGATATACGCTGCTTTGACATACTTTTTGGCACCGATATCATACGGCCCGATTCAGGCCAGGATATCCGAAGTTATGACGGTCTTTCCGATCTTCTCCGGACCTACTATCGTAGGGCTGTCTTTAGGATGCCTTATATCGAATCTTATCAATCCCGAAAGCTTAGGTCCTGTCGATATAATCGGCGGGACATTGGCAACTGTTTTAGGCGGTATCTTTTCTTATCTTATCGGTAAGAAGAATAAGTGGCTCGGAGTAATTCCCCCTATCATTGCAAACGGTCTTATCGTAGGCGGCTATCTTCCGTTCCTTTTGTTCGATACGGTAACCTGGCAATCGGTTGCTTTTACTATGCTGACAGTAGCAGGCGGAGAAGCGGTCGTATTGATCGTCCTGG
>Ga0326514_10001512_pt1 | contig 15172 bp, 28 predicted proteins | sample 3_2548_0518_D_FD_203653 | JGI IMG/M metagenome (GOLD analysis project Ga0326514, IMG submission 203653) | Bovine rumen microbial communities from UC Davis, California, United States - 3_2548_0518 | ecosystem: Host-associated > Mammals > Digestive system > Stomach > Rumen | place: USA...
TTTCGTCAAGTTCCCATGCAAATCCATATGGTTCATCGTGTCGAATAAGTTTTTCAAATCGTGTCATTAGACATCATCCTTTCATAAAAAGTTCGGTTCTACTATCTTCTCTACTTCAATTCTAATGTCTTTGTCCCATTTATATATTTCTCTAATCCCTTCTGCTCTCTTAACGGCAGACCCTTTGTTTTTATATTTCTTTGCATATTTAAGGCTTTCTGTTTGGGCGACCCAAGGTTGTACAATAGAATGTTTAGAATAGGCAGTAAATTCACCGTTACGATAATAAACAATTACGTAAAAAGGATATGTAATTTTACTCTTCATGTTTCTCCTTTAACCACTCAACCCACTTCTTTTTTGGTGCAATATCAGTCTCGTTATATCCGTTGGTATATCCAAGCAGATAAACGTCGGCTATTGCATCTGCCAATTCTTCTGTACTGCACGTTCTGATATATTCCTCTTTGGTCATGTTTGCCTTGAGTTTCTTCTCTCTATCCTTCCATTCCATCCATTCCAAGACCTCTTGTGCATTAGGCATCGTGTTTCTCCTTTAACCAATCCAACGCATCTTGTATTGCTTCTTCCATGCTTGGAAAAATAAAATAACCTCTGTTCATTTTTTCTTCTGCTATCCACTTCGCTTTTTCTTCCGTTGACAGACCACAGAACCATTCCTCGTTAGTTTGTACAATTTTGCCTGTACCATTGCAGTGTTCACATGGTCTGTAACCGCCACATTGGTGCATATATTCGCCTTTTCCGTCACACAATGGGCATTTCATTTATGTATCTCCTTCCTTTGGTTTACGCCACGCTCTGCATCGAGAAGTAAAGTCAGAACAAGAATAAAAACCGTCCCACTTCCTTATCCACGCAAGCATTGCTTTATAGGAATCACTTTTCTTATTACGTCCACAATGAATATTCCCACAGTCACCACTACAAAAGCAATAGTCAAATCCGAAGAAAGAATTGACGATTACATCATCTCCTCTCTTCCAATTATTTTCCTTGCGTTTATATTTGCCACGTTCCATATTACACTCCAAGAACGAACCCGAACATTTTAAATACTGTATATGCGATTAATAATGGAATCCCTATAAGTGCAAGGCCGCCAGTAATAAGACACACAATACAGAATCCAAAAGTAATTACATCCTCTATTACGCCTATAAACCAATCAGTCAAGGGTAACCCTCCTTCCGCAAGACGAATGTTTTACGAATTCATTTAATTCGTCTACCGTCATAAATCCTACGTGTCTCTTCTCTTCTTCATGTTTATGATACTTCTTCGCCTTCATAAGAATTAATGTCGGCAAATGGTCTACGTTATATTTTTCGTAGTCTGTGTGTTCCTCATACTCAAGTCCAGTCTCTTTTAAAGACTGTTTTAATCCCCTACACTGAGGACATGTCGGGGAAGAGAATAACATTAAATAATCATAGTCTGTTTTTTTCATATACATCTCTCCTTTCGTGGGCATTCCCTGCCACGGATAGCGTACCACAAGCCACGCAAAATGTCAAGTTTACCACGGAAACAAGTCCACGGGCAACAAAAAATGGGGGCATTAAGCCCCCGTTAAAAGTTGATGGTAAGTCCACCACCATAAAATTTATCTTTATTGTTTACTGGTTTCGGTGTACCAAACGCACTAATAGAAACGTTACGATTAAAGTTGTGCCGTAATCCAGTATAGAATCCATGGTTACTGTATCCAAAGTCCACCCCCCATTTTGGTTGTTTCGGAATCAAGGATTTTGCGTCGATTTTAATTTCATAACCCTATTCAATTTGTACTTTACCATTATCGAACTTTACTTTTTCGTCTGGTAATTTTTTAAAAGTAAAGGTCTTGTCATTAATCTTTACTTTTGGGTCTACATTCTTTACTTCTACGTCTGCATCTGAGTTGCTTGCTTTTTGCAAGTACCTCACTTCTGTTTTGGTTTTACCCTCGACTTCAACGTATTTAGTCTATGTCTACGTTACCACTTTCTCTTTTATTGGAGATAGTTCGTATCCACAATAGCAACCCAATGCAAAGATTAACATACCAATCAAAAACCAAGGTATATATTTTTGCCATTTTATTTCACTCAACATTACTCATTCTCCCATCGGTTCTTATAAAAGTTAGCAATGCCCCTCCATAAGTCACCGCCATCTACCATTTCACCATTGTTATTCGGGTCTGGCAAATACCATAAATCCCAACGTAAGTCGGGGTCTCCTTGATATACTCCATACCCATCTCTTATTGCCGCTTCGCCGTGTGTCATAAAATTATCCTTGTTTATTTCTAAACCTAACGCTTGCGACAACACTGCCGCAACCTATGCTAATGCGGTTATCTGTATAGAGGTTGGAGGTTCGTCTCCCAAGTCAGAATTCCATCCATCGTTTGCCTGTGCATTATATGCACACATCATCGCAATACCGATTGCCCGTGAATTCCTACGCCACGTATGATATTTTAATTCTGTCATATCCTACGTAGTAACATACACAGAACCATCATGGTCAATCAGTATATGGTAATCATCAAACGCCTACGAATAATGTCCCGCAGTCCAGTGTGCATATACTGTATCAATATACCCACGGGCATCAGAAGCAATATCACGAAGGTCTTCTAATGTCACCTTCTAACAATCATCTAAATCAATACATGCCATATAATCACCTCAAAAAATATAGGGAGTCTTTCGACTCCCTATTATCCCTCTGCCCACTTCGCCAATTTAATTTGTTGTTTAAATATCTTATCTGCTTTTTCACGTTTCTATTTACCCGTTAATGTTCTATCTTGTTTAATTGCACGAAGTTGCTTTCTAAATGTCATATCCTTTTTATACGCCTGTTCGTAACGTTTCCACATACGCTTATCTTCTTTAGACATGGACGCTTCGTCAGAAGATAATTTCTTGTACTTCTTATAATTCTCATAGAAGTCAGAAATTGATTTAAACGAAGAGCGATTCGTTGCAAATGTTCCACTTACAAGACTAATCGGACTCGGAATATCATCCTTTAATCCTGCGACCATCGAACCAGTAGAATCATTCTTATCATAACCACGTGCAATACGTTCATTAAAGTCTTTAGGATTGAATGTTTTCTTTCCTAAATCGTAAATCGAAGTAGCGTATTTCGCACAGTTAGAGAAGTTCTTCTACAACGCCCAGTCAATCTTTTTCGCACTAATATCAAACCCGCATTTCCACAATGCTTCGGATAAATCTACCGCAAAGTTAGAAGTAGAAATATCTTTCTACAAATGACCTAATTTATCTGCCATGTATTCGGGTACGATAGCCCTCTATTTAAAGGTATCATAATTACCGAACCCACCGATAGCCAAGTCAAAAATTGCGAACATAAATCTATCGGGCTTGAAGTTTTCCAAAATAGATTTTAAGATTGTGGAAGGTTCTGCCTTTCCTTTCTTCCACTGTGCGTAAGATTTTTCTACCGTATTACCAATGATTTTGCCTAACACTTGGTCTTTCGGGAAACGTAAACCATTAGGAAGAATCCAGAAGTTCTCTTTTTCGTAATCGGGAGCCTCTTCGTAATCTTCGTCTCCGTCTCCTGCGGCGGCTACGCCCACTGCCACTGCGGTAATTAACGCCGCTTTAAAGAGTAACTCTTGTTGCAGTCGTCTGTTCTTACCACCAGATATTGTGGTTCCAGTAGCCATTGTTTCAAGAGTATTACATAATTTGTAAATACCTTGCAGACTTGCATTGAAGAACGGAATGTAACGATTTAATTCCTTGCCCAATTTACCATGTTGACTGAAATTCAAGGTAATGTCTTTCGCAACATGTGCCGCATAAACATCACTTTGTGCTTTCTTTTGGAGTTCCGCTTCTTTCAAATTGGTATTCATTATCCCTCTCGCTATACGGTCAAGGGTTCCTTCAAATCCCATCTTTGCGTTCTTAAATTCGCCAACACGTGTACCTAATTCGAACAAGTCATTCATACGTTTATTGGATTTACCGATTGCCCAAAGAGGACTGATTGCTAATTTAAGAGCCGCCATACCTCTGGACTTACGTGCATGTTCCCACGCATCCCCAAAGTTGCCATCTTTAATATCAGTCAAGATACTAAATTGACGCTGTTTATCTTTGAGAATTGCCATCTACGCCTATTTAATTTCCTTGAAATTCTTTAACGGATTTAATTTCTCGTCAATTACATCATCTACAGAAGCAATACCCTCAGAATTTACTCTATCACGGTTAAGTGTTCCGTATTCGCCATTCTGATTGAAATACATTTGTGCCCATTCTGTATTGTTCATTACTTGCCACATACCCCAAATCTGGTCGATTACGGGGAGGAAACCATGTTCGGATGTTAAGAACGCTTCACCGCCGTCACGGATAACGTTTCTTACACCAAAGTCCGGCACCATTGTTGCAGTCTCACGAATCAATCCAGAAGGAACGTGTGCAATGTTGTCTAACATCTTATGAATAGTACCCATCTGGTCTGCGTTCATAAACGTTAACGCTTGATAAATTTCTTTATCTGCGACTTGGTAAAATTCGTGTTTACCGTTATTGCATACGTAAATGATTTGTTGCTTATCATCGGGTTTGGTAATTAATTGACCATTTCTTTCGTCAACCCTTACTCTACGTAACATACCTTGACCACGGGCAATAACATCACCTTCCGTAGTCTTTTCTAACGCTCCTGCGATTTCATTGACGAAAATCTATCCCGCTTTATTGCGGGACGCTATTGCATAATACTCTGCGGTACGTTTCTGCATTTCAAGGAACGGGTTGGCAATCTCTAACATAGATGTACCAATCTTCTTAATAGGACTCTTTAAATTAACAAGATTATGTGCGTTAATGATACTGTTAAATCCCATGTCTGCATCGTCCATTACTTTCGTTAACGGAACGAAGTTCGGGTCTACATCACAGAATTTTTGGAATGTTTTTTCGTCCATGATTCCGCCGTCTACAAGAACGTGTAACAACGCCTTGTTGTATTCTACGAAATCCTTACGATTCCTTTCAAATAATTCTGCATCGGGGCTTGCCTTAATTTCCTCAATATATTTTCTTGCTTCGTCGGGTTTCATTTTCTGGAATACAGGGTTCTCTCTATCCTTTAAGTCAAGGATACGATGTGCAATACAATATTTAAGGAATTCTTTCTGTTTAGGTTCACCCACATCACGGATAATATCGTTCAACGCACGTGTCGTTTTACCGTTATATTTAATACCCTGTGTCAATGCGGTGTTTGCTTTTAACGCATACCCTTCGGTTACAATCATTCTTCTATATGCGTCATATACACCCAATTTACGTGCCGCCTTTGCAAGATAATGTTTATCGTTAAACATATACTTGATAAGTTGGTCTTTCATCCATTCTATCCACTGAGCGGGTTTGGATTTCTTTTTGTTCTCTCTCTTAACGTCATTTACTCCATTATAAGTAACGACCTTCTATTGGTGTTCATACGGAGTCTTTCGTACATAAGTTACTTTACCAGTAGACTTATCTTCCGTCCTATCCCAATAATCTCCGTTGTTATCGAAGTATTCCATCTTCGTTCTATTCTCCGCATATTCTTGTGCAGATTTAGTAAACGATACGGAATAAACATCTTTCATTTGGTCAGAGAGAGTACCTTCTTCTTTCGCTTTTTCAACACGTTCTTTACGTTTATTGTATTCTTTCTCTTCTCTTTCTTCGGACTTGTCTTGTTTAGTAGATTCTTGATAACGGGTTCCGTTTTCTTTCTTCTTATTCGCACCAGAAACGATTACTTCACCATATTCGTCTTGTAATCTATTATAACGGAAATCTGTATCTAAGGGCTTCGTGGAATTATATTGTTCATCAGACATATCTAATCTATTAGATGCGTCTCTTGCTTCAATTTCACCTAACAGAGATTCGTATTTATCAAACGCAACTCCGCTCTTTTCAATATAATCAAAAATCTAACTTGAAATATTGGGGTCTTCGTCGCTTCTTAATAAATAATCAACATCCATTGGGTCAGACACGACTTCTTCCATTAACTTTGCGTCCTGTTCTCCATATGTCTGTTTCACGAAATCTACTAAATAATCTTTATTTTCATATACTGTTTGCACCAAATCTCTAAATAATTTTTCGTGTTTTTCGTCAAACCCCATAAATTGAAGCGGGTCTCCTCCTTTTGAAAATCCTTCTATTTGCTATATTACATGTTGTAATTCATGTACAAGAATACGCTTGAATTTTCTTTCGTTTTGACCCATTTTAAACATATAAGAATTAGGATTAATCGTGATTTTATTCTGTTTCTTATCATAATATCCTGCCGCCTATTCGTTCTTATTATATTCAAACCCAATTCTAATTTTTGCAAGTTCTGGATAATCTTTAAATAATTCGTCGTGTTCAATCAATTGATTGATAGGATAACTCCTACCATCTAATTTCTACGGAGAATCGAAGAATTTATCAACGCCTTTCTTAACTTTCATTTTTCTATCGTCGATATAATATCTCCAACGACCATCTAATCCACGTTGTAATTTATTATCGTGCCAATAGAAATTATTAATAGCGTCGTTAATCTCCAAGAAAAGATTTGCGTCCTCATCTCTTTCGGAATTAAATACTTTATCGCCAGTGGTTTTAAAGTATTTATTTAAAATCCTATCAATATCTTTATCTTCTAATTCGTAATTATCCTTTGCGACGCCTCTAAAAATCGACTTATAATCTTCGTCTAATTCCTGTTCGCTCATTCCCTTACGAGATACGGAAGCCGCTTGGAATCTTATATCTTTGTTATTTACGTCGAACGTTCCTTGATTATATATAGACTTTACGTTACCTTTTTCAAAAACGCCGTAGGTCATCGAATCTCCCTCAACGCCCTTAATAGAGTCGTAACCGACCTTTTTTAATGCGTCAAAGAATTTTTTATTTGTAAAATGGTGTGCCAATGCGTGAACAGTAGAAGGGAATTCTCCTCGTTTGTTTTTCTTGTTTAAATACATTAAATCGGTAAGTACCTATTTTCTTTGTTGTTCTGTAATGATTCCATTATCTACATCACGTTTTAACATCTTTCCAATATACACATATTGGTCGTGGTCAGACGCATAACGCATAATTTCTTTTACGTCAAACGGATTTTTAATATTTGCATAAACCTCTGCTATGTCTCCCTTTTCTACGTTCGCACCACGGGAAATCATAGTGGTTTTTATCATTTTACCATCAAATTTCCCTGTCTTTTTATTATAAGAAGGTTCTTCTTCAATAATAGTATCACGGAAATCTTCTGCGAATTGTCTCTTGTCTGCAATCCAAACAACGCCACCCTCTTCTTTATCGTATGTTGGGTCGTAATGTTGTTGGAATCCACGATAAAACGTTTTTGGAGAGCCATCCTTATTTGTAAGAATAGAACCATTAAACCATCTTTTAAATTCGGGAGAATTTGTATCTGCTTTAGAAAGACCCTTTTCAGAATGTAATTGGAAACGTGTTCCGTCGTCCTGCTGTCTGCGTTTCTCTAATTTACGTTGTGCCTTTTGTTTATCGACTTCACGATTACGGGCATTATCTACCTTTTCAGATTTCCACTTACCTTCTTCTTGTCTAAATTTTGTAATAATATCTATGGCTTTATCATCAAAGATAACGGCACATTCACCATCAAGTTGACCATTATACGAAATACCCTTAATACCAAAACCATTTAATAATTTAGATACATACTCTTCAAGCATATCATTATTATTCGGTAGTTCAAGAAACCCATGATTTTCTTTGTCTATTCTTCTTAATTCTTTTATAAAAAATCTATAAAGATTTTCTTTACCTACTTTTTTGTCTGTTGTTTTAAATAAAGCAAGGGCGTCCTTTTCGCTTATTGGGGCTACTTCACAAAATGCTTTTATAAGACGATTTTTTACAAAAGAGGGTTGTTCGCTAAATGTTGCACCTTCTCTAAGTAAATACTTTTGGTCTGGAATCTCAACAAAATAATATCTCGCATTGGGGTCTCTTTCGTTTTTTACTTCTATTTTATCTTTATTTTCTATAGTATAATCTAATAGTCTCTATGTTATATTAAGGTCTATGCTTAAAGACTGTTCGTCGTCCATAACATCCGGGTCGAATTCTTCTCTTTCTGTCTCTAACATTTCTAATTCTTTTTCTATTGCACTAACTTCTTTTTGTAAAATATTAATAATATCTTGTACAGATTTTATTTTAGTTGTATTAAATGAACCGTAACCATTTGAATACGAAACATCGTCGAAAAAATCCTCATACTACATATCCGGCTATCCGTTGACATATACTTCTAAAGAACGATTTTTTCTACTAAATCTATCGTAGTAACGGGTTTTATTATTTAACAAATCAATTCCAAAATACAATCCCCAACCATGAGCCATTGCTCCTTCACCAGAAAGTAAATGGTCAAGGGTAAACTCTTGGAAATTGTGTACTGAACCGTGCCATGCAACTTGGAATCTTGTATTCGGAAAAGCGTCGTCAAGGATTTGTTGTGCCTATTCTGCTCTATTTGCCTCTTGGTTACGAACGCCGTCGTCTACTTTTACTTTTCCTACATCTACCAAATATTGTGTTAAATATTCGTGAACCAAACGGTTACGCTCCGTAGGATTGTTTTGGAACCATCCATCTAATTGCTTGCTTAATTCTCTTAATCTTTCTCCGTTACCAACGGCTTCGTCTACCATTCCACGATAATTTACAATGAATTGTGTTTCTTCGGAATTATATCTATATCCCTTTTCTCCAATCGGAGTACCAGTAATAAGTTTGTTGTATTTATATTTCTTATGTACTGCATCAAGAGGGCTTGTCTGTTTAGTATTAGACTTGGTAGTCTTATTGGTTTTATTGGCTGGTGTAGTAGTTTTATTATTAGAAGCCGTTTCCTTTTTAGGTGTTTGGTTTTCCTCTTGTTCTACTTGTTTCTATGCTTCTTCTTTCTGTTCTTTCGATAGTTCCGTTTCTTCCATTCCAGAAATACTTTCGCCCTTTATTACTTTATTAAACGATTCTTCTGCCGCATTCTATCTTGCGTATTCGTCATTTTTACCAGTAACAAGACCCTTGTTTTCCTATCCTAATTCTACCTCTACATCTCCTTTTTCTTTTTCACTCTGTTTTGTTTCTCTATACGCAGAATACATAAAATCATCTTTCGGCATCCCTTCCACTAAATCGGGAACAAGGGATTTGTTTTCTCCCTTTACTGCCTTAAAATCTTTTTCGTATCTTGTCCGCAATTCATTATATTGGTCTTGCGTTATTTCTCCCTTTTTAACCGTTTTATACATCTTCTTCATTGTATCTGGATTACGACCAATATATTCATTATTAAAGAATTCGATTTTCTTTGTTTTTTCGTTATATTTTAGTTTGCCACTCTTATCACCGAAATATAAATGAGAATAGATTTCATCCGTAGGGATAGTCGGCTTCGCTTGTTCTTTCGGTTGCTCTACAACGGGGGTTGTATTCTATGTTGTGTTCTTTGTTGTTTTATTCTAAGGAGTCTGGGCTTTTACCTACTATATATTTTGCGATACTGTTGGTTTATTTACTTTCTACTGTTCCTCACTTCTTTGTTTTATTTCCTCGTCTGTCATTACCATTCTATCAAAAATGGCTCTAACTTCTGGAGAAGCCTTTATACCAACCTATTCTGTTAAACCAAAGAATTTTAAAATCCAATCTTTAAATCTTTCAAATACAGATTTTAATTCTTCGTTTGGCGACTTTCCTTCTCTAAGATATTCTTCAAATGCTTGAGCAATTTTTTCTTGTCGATACACCCACATACGATATTCTTTTGTATCGGGGTCTGTTTCTTTTTCAACTCTATTAATATATAATTCTGCGGTTTTCCCTTTTTGTTCACCAAGAGATTGTGCGTATTTCATTTCTTCTGCTTTTCCTTTGTAATTAGCAAAATCATTTAACGCCTTAAAATCTTTCGCCGCCTAACTGTTTGGATATTTGCTTGCAATTAATTCAAGTTCCCAATAATACATATGAGTTGTTTCATGTAAAAATGTACTTGGAGACGCACCAGAAAACGTTTTAATTACTCTATTTGTAAGACCTATTAATGTATTCCCGCTTCTATCATGGTGTTCAGACGCACCATAACTTCCCCTCTTTGATAAATTGCTCTTAGTAGAAACTTTCAAAGAAACTTTACTATAAATATCCTTTGCGTTATATTTATTACTTCCTTCGTTTTCGTTGTAGATTTTTGCAATTCTGTCACAAATTCTTGCATATAAAACCGCATTTTCTTTAGAAAGGGCTACAATTAAATTATTTCCTTTCGTTGAAAGAACTTTATATACATCATATACAACTTCTTTCGTTTCATCAGATAATCCTTTTACACCGTTGAAATTCTTCTCTACATATTCAACTTTTTTCTTACTATTATTTTTTATTTCTTTTTCAATCTATTTCTATTCTTCTTGTTCTTTCTTTAATGCTTCTTCAATTTTATTAATTCTTTCAATAAACTCACTATATTTAGATTCTTTAAGAGAATAAGAATTTTCAAAAAAACCATTTAATGCAGAATAACGAAGTAATTCTAAATGAATTTCCCTTAATAAATTTTTAAGTTCTTCATCGTTTGTTCTTCTTTTAAATAAATCTTCTGCATTTTTTAATTTTTCTTCGATTAAATCTCTTTTTTTCTCTAATCTTTCTCTCTGTTCTTGTTGTTCTTTTTTAATGGTCTCCATCCTATTTATTGTCTCTTCATTAACAGGATTAAAATACAGAGGACGACCAGTATTAATGCCATTTGCCCGTGTTACACTTTCGTTCATCGGTTGGGCTTCAAGATTAGGCATAGTAAAGTTAGTCTAAGGTAACGGTCTCGCCCCGATTTCTGGGGTTGTAAAATTCATCTTAGAAATATTTTCGATATTCTTTTCTTGTTGGTCATTCCATAAATCGTTACCGCTTTCAACCTTAACACTACGGAATCTCTTCGGGTCAACATACGCCAACTTCTCTAATGCTTTTTCCCAACCAGACTTTTTACCTTCAATAATTTTTACTAACTTTTCTGCTTCTTTCTTATTTTTTGCAGGGACAGTAGTTCTTTCTTTATAACCAGTGGTAGTTGTTCTTGTCCCTTCTGTATTGGTCGGTCTCTATTTATTCGTTGCTACGTTACCTTCTACAGAAGGAAGACCTTTCATTTTCTATCTATTTGCGTATCTTCTTTCTAATTCGTTATATAACCCAGCATATTCCTATGCGTCATTATAACTTTCACCCAACGTTGGAACATTATATTGAATTGCCTATTCTCCACCGAAATTCATTCCAGTATTTACATTAGGCATTTGCGTCATTTCTAATTCGGAAGTAAATCTCATATTCGGGCTTGCAGTCTAACCAGAAGCATTCGGTCTTTCTGCACTGGCGTTCATTTTATCCGTATAAAGACTTTCAATGTCTTGATTGTCTTTATGGTGGATATGTTCCCATAAACGTTGCAACATATTAAGTTGGTCGCCCAAAGAGAAAATGCCACGTTGATAAATACGTTGAAGAATATTCTGAGGTTCTACTCCACGCATATAACCTTCTGTATACCACATGGAAAATTCCCATGCCCAACGTTCGTCAATGGCTCTAATCTGGTCTGCGGTTAAATGGTTTATATCTACACCATTTTGTTCCGCATTTAAGAACGCAATTACAGTCTATCTTAATGCGGGACTATCTTCAATCTTCTTTCTTAACTCTTCATCGTTTTGTAAATTATGAAGTCTCTATCTTAATGTGTCATCATAGTCAACATCTAACATATCGGCAATCCATTGACCCATAGATTTAACCGCATATCTATTAAACGTAGTCTTGTCTTGGTCACTTAAATTTTCGTAACCAACGTGTGCAATTTCATGTACGGCAGAAACAATATCTCCACCACGATATAATTGAATAATGGCACGACCAGTCGCTTCATCACGCATTTTCTTTGCGTTTACATATCCCCATTGACCAGTCTATTCGTTATAGACACGACCTTCGTTCTTCCTGTCAAGATACATACTTAAATCGTTAACGCCAAGATTATGCTTCGCATGAACGAATTCAATAAATTCACCACGGGAGAGAAGACCGGGGTTCTATTGCATGAAATTAAATAAGTCGTCAACACTATTAATTAACGCACCAGAGTGGTTCTATCCACTTGCGTCTACGCCGTCTTTTGGTACAATATTCGGGTCTTCCGTAGTTCCTTCTTTGGTTTGTTCGCCATTAGACTCTTGAAAATTAACGTTATCTTTGTTCGTAAACAGATAATTTTCTGCCTCTTTTAATGTGTTAAAATGAGGCATATTTTCTGTGTTCGCATTAACCTATGTTTTTACAACAAATCCACCGTCTGTTGCACGTGCGATTGTGGCGGTTTTCTCCGTATGAATATTATAATACGAATGTTGGTCAAACATTTCGTCTTCGTCTACCATATCGGGGTCTGTTTCCCAACCGCCCATTAAATTGTCTTTATATTCAATATTATCCGAAGTGTCAATTTTACCTTGTTGTTCTTGTTGTTGTGCCGCCTATGCAAGATTGTTTTGCGTAGATTTTTCTGTAACGGTTTCTGTTACAGTGGGAGTCTCTGCCTTATTCTACTGGGCTTCTTCTTTGATGTTTTCAATCGCAGTCTTACCCTCGGTTTTCTTCATCTGTTCGCCAGTCTCGGCAGTCAAAGTGGCAGTAGTCTAAGGTTTCTCTCCAGTCTTCTCCTGTTTTGCCGCCTATTCTTCTTCCTTTCTTGCCTTTTCCATAAGAGACTTTTCTACAGGAGAATTAAACATACGATTCATCATACCATCGTCTACGCCCATTCCTTTTAAGAATGCACGTGATGTCTCGGTTACATCGCCCTCACGATGAATCGTATTATCTTCTTTGCTTGTCAGTCTACGTACAACGTCTGCCGCACCACGAGTAGTAGACATATCCTCTGCTTCTCCAATCACGCCCATATACTAACCTTCAAGGATAGAGGCTTCTGCTACAATATCTGCGTCAGACCATGTTGCCAATTCCGTAGGACTAATACCAGTCAATGCGGAAATAATCTTTTCTTCATCTTGGCGTCTCTCTTTATCAATCTTAAGAGTGCCATCATTAATCATCTTTTCTGTGTTATTATGGGCACGTATACCAGTGTTTGTTTCTGCACCACGGGTTAAATATTGTCCAGAGGACAAAGTACCGCCTACACCACCAAATAATGCACCCATAATACCCGCAGTCTTCATTGTTTCAAGACCTTCATCGGATAATGCGTAATCTTTAAAACCGCCGAGACTATATTCATTATCAGTCTATCCCATTGCTTTCGCAACTTCACGGTTTTCAATATAGTCTTGTAAAACTTCCTGCCCTGCTTCTGTACTACCCTATAATACGGTATCCGCAAGGATTCCTGCACCACGACCAACAAGTGTCTAACCAGACTTAAGTGCCGCCTTAGTACCAATCTTTGCGGCAGGGTCTAATACGGCAGAGCCCATACGACCAAGAGTAGAACCCGCAATTTTACGTGCAACACCAGAATTAAGTCCTGCACGAACAAGACGATTACCAGTCGCAACATCTACAAGTGTTTCTGGCAATGTAGTAAGTGCGGCCTTAGGCAAAGTATTATAAAACGCCTCTTCTGCCTATTCTAATGTACCACCATTTCTTAATACATCTTCTGCCGCCTAAGAAGCAACACCCTTTGCATCAAGATAGCCACCAACTACTGCACCAGCCGCATTACCTGCTTTCGCACCCATTGCAGTACCGCCTACTACGGGAGACAGGAAACCAAGTCCTGCTCCCACTGCAGTACCAATACCTTGTGCCGCCATACCTTCAAGAGTACCGCCTAATTGGTCTATATTCTTAAGGAAGGAATCGTCGTCAACAAGATTTTGATGTGCCTGTGCATATCTATTTCTTGCTTCTTGTTGTTCTGCATATACTTGGGCGTATCTTCTTTTCTTTTCGTCGTATTCTTCTTGAGTAATATTATAATCCGGGTTCGCAATCTCGTGACGCAGGTCACTTAATTCGCCACTTCTTCGAACATCGGTGAAATTAGCACCTATTGCGGTAATTGCGTCGCCTAAATTATCAAATAAACTCCTTCTTTTGGGTTGAATATCTTCCTGTTCTTCTGTATTTCCCCAAAGTTCTGCGTTCATATCTTAGAATTCCACCTCCAAAATATTAATCTAATCCGTACTACTCTTCTTCGTCGCTACTATTAAACAGACCATCGAGAACATCTTTTAATCTCGATGCGGCTTCTGCTTGTTTTTGTTCTTTGGTAATTACGTTACCCCATCTATCAATTTCGTCTCCCGGTCTTAAGGATTTAACTTTATCTTTATAAGAGTTACCCGCTTTATCAAGAGCGTCCTTTACTCTTTCACTTATTGTTATATTACCAAAGGAATATTTGCCACCTTTCACATCGTCAACGTTTGTTCCATATCCATTAATTGTGTCTAATGTTTTGTCACCATTCTAATTTGCGGGTTGTTGCGTTGCGGGCGTTTGAGGAGAGCCTCCTTTCCCAAGTAACATATTCTTTATTTGCATTGCCATGCCTTTATTTCTGTGTTTTGTAGAAACCGCATCTGCAACAATTGCGGCAACCTATTCTTTAGGAAGATTTAATTTTCCGTATTTATTTCCGTCTAACAAAATCTTATATAAAGAGTCTGCGGCAACCTCTACGCTACCAGAACTATTTAATGTTCTACTATATTCATTTAATAAGGCGTTCGCTAATTTACCTCCGTTCTCTGGCGTACCCTCAGAATTAAGGGCGTCTATTGCAGAAGTAATCCCGCCATATTCTTTGTCAGTCATCTCTGTATTTTTGCCAGTAGGCTTAACAGAATTACGGCTATTTGTATATCTACTACCGTTTCCTCTTCTCCCTGTTACATTTCCACGATAGCCACTAAATTGCAAATCAAGATGACCACCAGTAGAATTAGGAGAGGGATTCTCATATTCATCAAGAACCTTAATACCAAGGTTTTCACACTGTTGAATAAATTGAT
>Ga0326514_10001513_pt1 | contig 15154 bp, 13 predicted proteins | sample 3_2548_0518_D_FD_203653 | JGI IMG/M metagenome (GOLD analysis project Ga0326514, IMG submission 203653) | Bovine rumen microbial communities from UC Davis, California, United States - 3_2548_0518 | ecosystem: Host-associated > Mammals > Digestive system > Stomach > Rumen | place: USA...
ACGCAATAATTCCAATTTCACCAGGTTGTGGGCCATCATCGACAAGACTATCAAAAATATAATTTCTAAACCAATAAGTTTTTCCATTCTGTCTTTTTCGATATTCTTGCATGTAATTGCCAAACCACTGAGAAGTGGTCATAGCATCTTGAATATCTGTTTCTTGTTTTGGGTTCAATTTTGAAGAAGCTTCACAAATATCTTCATCAATCTTTTCATACTGCTCTTCTGTAACACGAGCTGTGCTTTCAATCGTCTTAATTGCCGACTTTAATTTTGAGACAACTTCGCGTCGTCTCTTAAAGTCAGCAAGCTGGTCAATAATGTCTGTCAAGTCTTCATTTTTGACTGAGTCATCTGAAACAGCATCAACAATATATGTATTCGCATCAAGGTCGATGACAGAATATTCCTGTAAAAGAGCATCACGAGTTGGCTTTATTTTCTTTTGATTAAGATTGTATAAAGCTTTGTATATGTTTTTTGTTGACTGTGAAGACAACAAGTCTTCGTCTACTCTTTCATCATCAAAATATTCTGGATTATTATAGAGTGCACGCAATAAACGGCGCTCAGCAAAAAAGTCAGTCTCAAGTCTTTTTTGAATAGTTGTCTTGTCTTCTTTATTATTTTCCATCATTGTTGTTCTCGTTATTTATATAATATTAATAACACCAAGTGTTAAAGTCGAGGTCATAAATTGAAAAGTTCTTGTCATATTCAAGAATTTCATCAGTTTCAACTAAGTCTTCAAAACGAACTGAACCACGTTGTGTAATAACATTTATATACAATGAATTGTCCCATTTATTTCCTTTGTCATCTTCAACTTCGATAAACTCATGTGAAGGTGGCGCAACGAAAAATTGTTTAATCAAATGTGCAATTTCTTTTGCTGATGGAATTTGCTGGAAGTTTGGGTCATTACATGCATGTCTGAATGATACTACACCAAATAAGTTCATAACTGGATGTACACGTTCAGTTCCATCATCATGATCAACAATAAATGAAGACCAACCTTTTACGAATGTATTGCGTGCAACCATAAATGAACGGAAACGCTTGAGGTTCTTAATTCCAGGCATTCCAAGACGCTCATATTCTTGAAGAACTGGGTCAGATGTTGAATAAACGCCTTTCTTGTTTCTTTCAATTTCTGGCCAACCCATTTTTTCAAACAATTTACCGAGCTTATCAGTTGATGAAAACTCAAAGTTTTTATCGACTTTCCAAATCTGCGCCAAATTACTACGTTCTTCGTCAATAATTGCGTCAATAGCTTTTGTCTGTTCAGCAATATTCTTACGACTGAAGAATGAACCATTAAGCTGTACCATTGTCATGACACGTGCGTTTGGTATCATAATTTCTTTATAGAAACGATAGATTGTCCACTCTGGAATTTTTTCGTTTGGAATAGTTTTGTCCAAATAGTGACACCATTCATCAAGTGCGACTTGCTGTCTCCAAGTAACAGCAGGGTCCATAGCAGCGTATTCAATCAATGTATTTTTTGGAATTTGAAGATAGTTGTCAACCTTAAGCTTTTTCTTAATCGTGTCAAGCATATCGTCATATCCACCATAATTTCCACACCAGAACCAAGTTCCAGGTTTCAAACCTTTTGGTCTCGCTGAATTGATTGCCCATGACAAAAATGTTGTATCATCTGTTGCGAAAATATTTCTTATACCGTTCTGATATAAGAAGCAAATATCGAATTTTGCATTGGCAAGTGTCAATCTTTTTGCATGTTTCAAAACCATCGTAAATTTACGTTTGTGATTTTGAAGTGTAATCCATTCAAAATAATATGAATTAACACCATCTGCACACATCTGAACCGTACCCAACACATCATTATATGGAGAGAAGCCTGAAGTTTCGGTATCGAGTGCGAGCAATTCAGCATTGTCAAGAATATTCAAAGCTTCGTCTATTTTACTTTCATCACTACAATCATGGATGATAATTTCACGTGTGTCGAGGTCTTTCAAAGAGAAGTCATCATCAATCAAACGTGTAAGCTGTTTTCTGAAAAAACGTGTATGATAACAAACAAAGTCTGCTTTTCCAACCATTGAGAACGGATAAATGTAGTCAATTGGTGAGGCTGGATAAATCCACTTGTCAGGACCACCTACGAATTTCGAACCACAAAAATAACGTGGTTTACTGAACTTATCATCGATGAAATCATAATAGCCAATATCAGCACTTCTGTTCAAAACACGAATTGCACGACCGAATGCAACAATTGCTGAGCATTCTACATCACAGAACTTTATGTATTTTCGCCAATCTGACTCAAATGGAAGCAATTCTTTTGTTGTATCAAGTTTTTTATCATCATTTCCAATTGTTACACATGATACAATACAATATGAAGTTATTCCAACTGTTGCAATGTCTTTTTTAAGCTGGTCTATGATTTTCTTATTTTTACATGCATAGTCGAGCAAAAACAAAAAATAATTTGGAGCCTGACTATCAAAATGTTCAAATATTAAAGATGAGTCAGCCTGCTCAACTTGCAAATTTTTAATCTTCATTGAAGAAGATACTTTTCCAAATGCCATAATTTTCCTCTGATAGTATATTAACAAGAAAGGGAGCCGAAGCTCCCTTAAAATGAATTTAATTTTTATTTCTGACCGGGATTTGCAGCATCCTGTGGATTACCTTCACCAAAACCTTTTTCTTTACGCTTGCTTTCATGTCCTTCATAGAACTTTTCAGCGTTTGTCTGGTTTTTCATTTCTTTGAAAAGCTCGATGCTGTCATCATACCAAACTTCGATCTCATCATTGTCAATCTTAGTTGGAATAAGCTGCGCAATTGACTGTCCAAATTGAATGAAGCGCATACTGTTTGATGCATTGAAAACATGAACATGCATAATACCTTCATAAGATGAGTCAACTGTATCTGCGCCTACAACCAACTTCTGTTTTGTACAAACGCCCGACTTGTTTGCAACTTTGAGATACATGTCGTTTGGAATACGAGCTTTGAGATATGTTGGGATGAGCAAGTCCTCACCTGGAGCAAGATACAAATACAAGCCCTCATTCTGCTTAACATTTTCCTCATTCTCAACTGGTGAACCAATTACGCCCCAGCGGAAAGGATGTCCAGGGTTCTTTTTTGTCAAGTCAACCATGAACTGCTCTGTAAGGTTTGGAACGAATACATCAATTCCTGCATCATAACCAGCATCACGTTTTGGCGCTTTTACATCGCCACATACAAACAACTTTACTTTGTCTGACATTATAATTCTCCTATTATTTTCTGTAGTTTATTTTATAATATTAACAAGAACTCGGATAGTTTACAAGTTTCGAGTTTAGTTACCTGTTTAAATAATCTTTAAAAGGGTAAGTAAAAAACTTCCCTATAGATTTTAAATTATAATATAATTAATATAGAAATTTCTATAAAAAAAATTTAAAAATTTTTAAATTAATTCATTAATGTTCATATATTATATTCGTAAATCAACTTCAAAAACTAAACGGAGGTTACCATGATAGCTCAGACAGTATATGACATTTGCGAACTTTCAAAAGCAACAAAAGTTCCATTCCTTATGATTTCAAATCCAGGCGGAGGAAAAACCACAGGAGTTGTACGCTTCGCTGAGAAGAACGGTTACCACCTTGAAGTTGTAATCGGAAGCCGCTCAACACCTGAAGAACTTCTCGGTTATCAGGTAAACAACGGCGGTTCATCACTTGAACACCTCGACTCACAGTGGTGGTCACGAATCGTTGAATACGACAAGAAAGGTATTCCTTCAATCCTCTTCTGCGACGAAATCTCAACATGTCCAGGTCAGACTGAAGGTGCTATGCTTTCCCTCATCCAGGACAGAAAAAACCAGAAAGGTGAGTCACTTCCTGAAAGCTGCATCGTTCTTGGAGCTGCCAACTACAGCAAAAATCTTCCATCTTACATGGACATCATTGCTCCTGCAATCAACCGTTTCTGTGTAGTGAACATCATGGACGGAATGAACGGTCTCGACCTTGTGAGTGAGCTCTTCCACCCAGAACAGAATGAAGCTAAAGAGCGTGTTCACACACCATTCACTCGTGCTGAAAATGATGAATATAACAAAACTATGGAGCAGTTTTTCAGCAACATCTTCATCGAATACAGTGACCGTAAATCTTCAAAAGGTTTCATCGACATCAACAACCCTGACATTGCTGGTATGTACCAGGATGCTGACAGAGCACTTTACAATGTAATCTCTCTCCGCTCTATGAATAACCTTACACGACTTCTTAAGTTTGGTCTTGAATATGGAATGAATGAGCGTGGTTTTCTTCAGAAAATTGCTGATGGTTTGATTGGTGCTGGAAGCAACAGCTTTACAGATACAAAACAAGCTGAAGCTTATCGCAACCAGCTCCATGCTTCAATCACTTCTATTGCTCAGAAATTCTTGAAGACAGCAAAAGTAACTGTGAACAAAGCTAAAGAGTTCAATTACGGAGAGAAAAACCTCGCAAACATCGTTTCAAACATGAACATGACTGCTCAGGAAGTTGGAAGCTTCGTAAAAACTGATGAAGATGACAAGCAGGTTGAAACACTGATTGATGCAATCAAAGATAACTACGGTGACTATGGTAAGACTGTCATCGAGATGAATGGTAATAAAGAAAAAATTGCTGCCTTCTTGAGTGACTATGAAGCTGTTGGTGAGTTCTTTGATGAAAATGAAGATAAACTTGAGAGTGAGAATGCTCACGACATCGTAAAGTTCCTTCAGAAGTTCTCTCCATACTATGCACAACTTGCTAAAGGAAAGGTTCTTACTGATGTGAACAAAATGCGCATCTTCAAAAATTACAAGAGCTCACTTTACTACTGCTCACTGGTTGCTGTAACTGAAAATAAAGTTCCTGAGAGCTACTCTCCGGATATGGTAAAAACTGGTAAAGTCATCGAGGTTGGTATTCGCCGCATCGCTGAAAAAACACCATTCAAAATCAACTACAACTCTTCAGTAAGTGCAAATACACTGGGAGTTCCAACACCTGAATGCTTCCCTCTCATCTTCGAGAACGGTAAGCTGGTTGCGGTAAATTACCTCGACCTTCAGAATGCATAAATCCTCTTGTTAAGAGGTTGATTTACAACTCGAACCCCCAACTCGAAAGAGTTTGGAGGTTCGTTTCATTTTAAAATACGATGCGTGGTTTTCCAGTATTTTTGTTATAAGCTGTAACTTTATGCTTATTATGTGACTGTGAAACATCTTCACTGATTGCGAGGTCGAGAGGTGAGCGAACTCCAGCTGGTGTTGGGTCATAAGCTTTTCCACCAAAAATAGTGTCTTGTGTAGTAACAGTCTCATCTTCGACTTTAAAGGTAACTTTACACTTTGGAATAAAGATTGCGTATAATGTAATGTCACTTGTGATTACTTCTTTCTCAAAATTGAAAGGTGGGCAATCATTGTCAATTTCGTATTCGTTATTATTTTTATCACGAACGCGAGTAACTGAACCTGGTTTGTTGAGAGACCAGTGTGAAAATACATATCCTTCTTTAGTTGGAGTTGGAATTTCTCCAGGTTTGAGAGTAAACTCTTCAGCAACTGTTTCTTTTGAATTATCTGCCATAATATAAAATTAGTTTGAACTTTTACTAAGATTTCCATATATTATATTCGTAAATCTCACGGAGGTAAAGATGCTTTCACGATACCAAGAAGTTAAGGACCAGATGAATAAATACGTGCACACCGTAACAGAGGACCCTGAACTTGTAAATCCAGCTCCTGCGTTCTGTCTTCTCCGTGATGCTTTTGTTGGTGAAATCTATAAGATCTTCGTAAACAGCTCAAACAAAGAGCTCGAAGAGTTCCTCTACATGCATGAATGCGGACACATCATTTTCAACCATGTTGATAATGCTGAGAAGAAAGCTCTTGGTGTTTCATCTCGTATCCGTGCTCGTTTCAATGAATACAAAGACTGGTTCGATAATGAAGACTCATTTTTCGACTATTTCAAGAACTACCTCTTCAATGTTGTTGAAGACTTTGAGGTAAACTCTAAACTTTTCACAAAGGTCGAGTTTGATGCTTCTTGTATGCTTGGTGAACATGTTTTCAAACAGCCAGGTTGGAGAGGTATGTGGCCAGAAGACTACAATTTCCCAGTTGGAAAAACTTGGCGTGAATATCTCACATATATTCTTGACGACCTCGAACCTTTCCTTAAGAAAATGAAAGAAAATCAGGAAGGTAAGAGCGATAAAGAGGATAAAAATCCTCAGAAAGGTAAAGGTAAAAATCAAAGTCAACCACAGAATGGTGGACAGCCTAATCCTGGAAAAAACGGAAATGGTAATGGTGCTGAAGCTGCTCAGAAAGGAAAATCTGGTGGAACAGCTAAAAAAGAGAACTTGAAAGAGCGTAAGCATAATGGAGGTTTTTCAAAGGAACAGCTCGAAAAAATGAAGAGAGATGTTGACTCACGTAAAACATCTGAACTCGAGAAAAAAGCCAACGAAATCGAGAAAAAAGCTCAGGACGGACTTGCTTCTCAGGATGCTGGTGATGAGCATGAAGCTAAAGATGCTCAGGCAACAAAAACTCTCACATTTGATGAATTGAAAGAAATCCTCTTAAAAGAGGTTTTCAATAAAAAGAATGTTCAGACACGTCGCGACCAGATGTATAATGTAAACCGAAGAAAACTTGGTTCAAATAACATCATTATTCCACGTGACACTATGAGAACTGAATACAGAGCAGACGATTTCTATGTAATCCTCGATGTTTCAGGTTCTGTAAGTAAAGAAATCATCGACAACACAATCTTGATGTTTGGTGACTTGTCTTCAAACTTCGGAAAAAACTCACGTCTTATCTTGTGGGACACTTCACTTTGTGCAGACAGAAAATTCAAAGAATATAAAGATGGAGTTGTAACATATGGTGGTGGAACATACATCGCGTCTGGAATTGAATATGTAGCTAAAAACTACTTGAAAGGAAAGAGAAACAAACTCTTTGTAATAAGTGACTTTTATGACACACTTATGGACTGGAAACGCGTGATTAAAGAGAATAAAATAACAGATATTTATGGAGTATGCTGGAGCCCTGAAGCTGTTGAAAATAACAAGTTTATTGAAAAGAGCTTCAAGAAAATCTACAACCTCGCTGTCTGATCAGCTGGTTCGAGTTCAGGAGACTGCAATGATTGAATAAATCGTTGCAGTCTTTTATTTTTAAATCCTTCAACTTCTCTGAACGAGAACATCTTCATCATAATGCTTTGTTTCATTAAAATAACCTGAGGATTTTTTTCTTTTTTAAGTTCTTTATATAACTTGTGAGCCAACATCTCAGGAGTAGTCATATCATTATAATACGAAATTATGTAACCTTCACGAAGTATACATGTTGTTGTAATAGTAACCATCACTAAAAGCAAAGAAACATCCAAAACTCGACCTCCATGCGAGTATGGATAAACTAAATATGCGTTTATTATTGCAGGAATAATTAACTGCCATGTGTTTCCTTTTGCTTTAAAAGGTTTGTCTTCCATGTAGTCTACAAATAAAGCTAATATGATAAAAATAAATGGTGGAACAGTGCAAATACCATACGAAAGAGGCGTAAAGTCTCCATTCATAGAGCGTGCCAAAAATGACACAATTTGAGAATATTTTTCAAAAGGTGAAAGTTTGAATAAGAATACATATGTTGTGTCTGTTGTCATCGCGAAGAAAAATGTTGTTGCCCAAAATAATGTCAAGCAGCCCAAGAATAAAATTGTGCGTGTCATGCGAGATAGACGAATTGCAGCTTTTCCAGTAAACTTTGTTTGGGAATATAAAAAACAATTTACAAACACAAAGACTTTGAACGATATTATGCAGAAGTCATTTGCGCATCCAAATATCATGTATAAAACTGACTCAATTAATACAACTGCAATATATGCCAAAGACTGAAGTATGAAAACAACTCTAATGTCACCTTCTTTTATATAATAAATTGTATTTTTTATAATTGAATACAATACACATGCTATAAGTGGCAATCCTACGAGAAATTCTATAATTTCAAATGTTCTATCTAAAAATAAAAAACTAGTCATTCAAAAATCTCCCTTTCTCTTTGAAAACATTTGTCATAGTTAGGATAATACAAATCGTTATTGCAAGCTCATATGTTAGGAAAAACATAGGAAAGAGCCCAACAACATAATATGACATCAAGAAAAGTCCCAACGATATTTGTAAAATAAACTTTGTCCAAAGCACTGTTTTCTTATATGGCAAACGTTTCATCGAAAAAACATTAAGTATTAAAGCGCTTGTAAACTCAAATAAAAACGTGTAATTTTTAAGACTATAAATAAAACTATATAAGTTATGAGACTGTAGCGAATAGTTTGGCCCCATTCTATTTACAAAAATGTCCATTACAATAAACATTGTTACAAGCCCAAAAATGAGGTGAGAAACCAATATAAAAAGTCTCATTGCTTTTTCAATGTGATTTGTGCCATATTTTGTTGTAAAAAGCATAAAGTACATGAATGAAATATACACGAGCCAATGGAGCACATCATAATATTCTGGTCTCATCTTAATAATACCTAAACATGTGAGAAGATTATATGCTTGAATGGTAACGAAACATATCAATGATTGTGAAAGCCACTCAAGCTGATATGGCATTTTATTTGAGCGAATTATAAAGATGACACGTGGAATAAAGAATAAGCTGAAAAACAACTCGATGAATGAGGCGATTATAAATATGAGCTTAACATTATTTGTCAGTTCCATTACCATTTACTTCGTCTCCTCCTTGAATAGTAAACTTCAATTTATTATTCAAGTCTTCATTTCTAGACTCAACCAATTTTTCAATCTCATCACGTTCTTCTTTTGCGTATGTTGAGAAGTTTCTAAATGCATCACGTAATGATTGCGCGATATATTTTGGTGAGTCATCATAAATTGTTCTCAAACTTGCCTGGTCTTTGATTAAACGATATTTAATCAATCTTCCTTTCAGCTCAAAAACGATTTTCTGAATTGAGTGCTCAATTAAGTTTTCAATTTGTGCTTGTGTAATGTCATCATCATAAAAGTCTTTTAATACATCAAGAATAACATCATTAACGTCTCGTTCAAGATATAACTCGAGTATGCCAACATCAGAATTGTCATATGCTGGCATTTTCGTCTTCTTTTCAACGATATTTGAATATTCAATCAAAATATTGTTTACAAGTGAAGAAATACAACTTTTTCCAGAGCGGTTAATTTTTTCAGTATACTCATTGTGTATTTCTTTAGACTTATATTCAAATATTGAATAAGCATCTCTTATAAGAGAAACTAGGTTATTTATGTCGAGTTGGTTAAGCTTACCACTATCTGTGTTTTTACTTGCCCTTTTAATACTGAAAGGCTTGAGAGTAATCTGCAAATTAAAAGAAACTACTATTAAAAGAAAAACAAGAAAGGCGCTTAAAACCATCAATAGCGCAATAAGGCCGCCCGAAGTTTGAACTCCATCAATTGCTTTGCCTAATACTCCTTCTGACAATTTGTAAAGCCTCCTTCTATAAATTGAATTGGTTATTAATCTAGTCTATGGAATATTAAAACTTTGGAAACTAAATAAACATTATGGTGATAAATGAGAGTGTTTTATTAGAGAAGTTGAAAAATTGGAAAGCTGCAATTGAGTCTCGAAATAATGAAATTGCACATTTAAATCAGGTGTTGGCTCAAAAAGAAGAAGAAATACGAAAGCTTAAAAGTGGAGCACCACAAGTGTCTATTCCACAAAGGCAAGAAGTATTCTCAGATGAAAAAATCGCTTCACATCCAAAGAATTTTGTATTCGCACGTTCTACAAAAGAAACAGCAGATAAATTCGAAAAATTTATTAGAAAATGTGTTTCACATGAGGCTGGAAAAGCATTTATAGTTATGCCAGAAACTGCAGCTATTTATGCTGATATTTCAGTAAAAACTAAAGACAATTTTATGAGAATTCTTCAAAGTATGTCTTTAGACAATAAAAAATTGGTTATAAAATCAGAAGGTAGATATTTTGCAAATTTCACTGCAGATGAAATATGTGCCTATCTTTTAAAGGAGATTTAATATGAAATTTATGGTGTCTGAAAATGGAAAGTCATTTGTTATTTTGGAATTGAAAGAGGCCATAGAAAAATATGGAATCTCTACAGATGACATGATGACTGCACTTGAAACCGGAGCTGAAATTAAGTCTCCATTAACAGGCTCATCAATCGTTGTCGATGAGCCATTTGATGAAGACTAAAATTCTTCATCTGTTCGAACACGAAGTCTCATAAATTGAGAAATGCTTTGCCATGTTCCAGCAGCTGACATAAAGACTGATTGTGATGACACTTCATCTTGATTATCACCAAATTTTTCAGAAGTAATTGGCTCCAAAGATGTTGCTCCATTATATGAAGTGTCAACAGTGCCATCATTTTTGAAGTCTTTATGGAGTTGTGAAACAGTTCCAGCATTTTCAGTATAAGTATCTTTTCGAAGTATTTTTCCAACTGAACCAACGCGAGTAAAATATAAACTTGCATATTTTATAACGTAGGCAATATTGAATTGTAAACCACGAATAAGTGACTCCAATTCACGAAGTGAGTATGCTTTTTCAGATGGTGTAATTTTTTCAAGTCCATTTATAATATTTAAAAGATTATCAAAATTTTCAAGTGTTTCTTCATCCAAAGATAGATCAGTAGACAATAAAACTTTAAGTTCATCAATGACATTATAATAAATTTTTGTTGGGTCACTTACAAAACTTTCAATTGAAAACGTGAGAGGATTTCCGTCTTTATTGTATTTAATTTTTAATGGGTCTCCAATCTTTTTTCCAAATTTGTATTTTCGAGCGTTTACAGGGCGTGTATCTACTTCAGTTGATAAATTACCTTCAGCATATGGATAACCAATTTCATTAGAAGAATGAACATCAGCATCAGACTTACGACCAAACTCAATTCTTTTAATTGCTTCCCAAATCTCGTCAATTGTAGTTGAAAAAATACGGCCATCAATAAGAAGATTGCCATCTTTTGGAACAATAATTGGAGGGTCAATATAATCACTTTTTTGATTACGAGAGTGTGGGTCATAATATACAGGTGGTTTTGAGTCATTAAAAGCCGCAGAAGTAAATGGTTTTTCGCCTTCAGAGATTTCAAAAGTCTCAGTTTGTAAAGAACCTAATTTGTCTTTATTCTGTTCATCAAAAAGGAACTCTATCGTGTCTGTTTTAATTGTGTCTGCTATTCCATCAATTAAAGGCGTAGTAACTGGAATATATGGACGAGTTGTTTTCGATGTGTCTTTATTATCATCTGAATACTTATCAAATCTATTAAAGTCTGCTGTTCCAGACAAAATTAAATTTCTATGAACAACATCTGAGTCTGGAGCCAAACTTTGGTTAAAGTCTTTATAGTCAATAATATCAGCATAGAATGCACACAAGATACTAACGTAACAATTTTTAAGCATATATAAGATGAGTGAGTCTTCGATCTTTGCTTCTTTTAATTGTTTCTCGATAAAATTGCGGACATCAAATGTTGAGTTTTGAATATTATAGAAGTTAACAAAAATATTGTTAAACAGATTAGAGTTAAAGTCTATAAATACACCATTAAATGCTAATAAATTAGAATATTCTTTAAGATACTTTGTTTCAAATACAGCATCTTTATTTGACAAATAAATATTTTCTTTTTTTGAAACATCACTAGTATATCCAATAGTTGAGTAGATATTATTAGTTTCTTTCAAAAAAGAGTCAGTGTCAACATACTGCATAAAAGTGTCTTTATCAAAAATTTTTACACCTGGTGAATAGCTTTTTCCAAATGAAGATTGATAACTATAATAAAAATCACCATTTTCAATCGCACCAATTTTCAATGTATCAATTATGTTTTTAAACTCTATTGCTGAATAATTATTTAAAAATTTTTGAAAGTTTTTTTCATGTAAAAATAATGGTTTTGCTCGAAGGTCTACTTCAGGAATAGCAATTTTTACAGCAGTTTTTGGGTCTTTTTTATCATCGTCATAGTCATATGCGATGACAGTATGGCTCAAACTCAAGCCTTCAGTAGAGTCTCGAATATAAATTTTATTATTTTTTTCAAAAAAAGCCAAATCAAAGAGAGATACATTTTCACTATGATATTGAAATTCTGTAACAGACAGTCCCTGTTTCCACTCAGTTGATATGCGTGACATTAAGTTTCTCCTTGTAAATCTATAAAAAATTAGTTAATATAATACTATTATTATGAAGAAGCTTTTTGTACTTGGAGATATGCATTTTTCTGGTCGCAGAGATTGGGACCATGAGTCATTCAAAAATTTTATAAATTGGTTTAAAAATTATGAGTTTGGAAAATATGAAGATTGTGAATTGCTCCAGCTTGGAGACGTTACAGAAAAGGCTCAAAATTACGGAGATACTTATGCTTTGGCAACTGAGTTCTTTTTGTGCGCATTGTCTAAGTTCTGTAAAATCTATGTTATCGGCGGCAACCATTGTGAAAAATATGATACTGAGAAAAATAAAGAGTATTTTTCAACTGAGTTTTTGACAGAGCTTAGCAGTAATATTAAAACAATCTATAAAGAAGAAGTTTTCTCAGTTCTTGGTGGAAAACTTTCTGTCTTGGCTTTGCCATATAAATACACAGCAATTCCATTAGACGATTATTATAACACAAAGTTGCCACAAGATATTTATGATGACCATTATGAAATTATCTGCGGCCATGAGATGATTTATGACGAAAAATTTAAGATTGCTGGCGGTATAGACCTTAAAAAATTCAATTATGACCATGCAGTTTTTGGGCATATCCATAACAGATTTGGAAATAATGCATCAATGTACACTGGCTCAATTATGCCATTCAGAAAAAGTGAAGAAAAAACTGAATTGCCACGATGTATAAAAGTCTATAGTGAAGATAATATCGAATTGCCAGAAATCGTGTTGCCAATTTTCAGACAATATCATGTTGTTGACTTCAGACAAGAAAATCTAATTTTGTACAAAAAACATTCAGGACAAGTCGTGCATGTTTATGAATTTACAAATTGTATAAATGACACAATTGCATTCAATAAATATCCTGATGTTTACATTAAGAAGTCTACAGCAGTTAACATTGATGACATTGATATTGACATTGATGATGAGAACTTTGATAAAAATATTTTACTTGAAGATGACTTTACAATATTGGAACAAATGTGCAAAGAGCAAGGCATAACTCTTAAAAGAAAAACTAAAGCTTTATTAAAGGAGCTTTTGACAAAAAATGAAAGAAAATAAAACAAAAGTGCTTTTTCTTGATATTGATGGCGTATTAAATTCAGATGATTTCTTCAAGTCAGAATATTGTAAAAAATTACGTCAATCAAAAGGTGAGCAAGGTTGTATGCATGACCCAAGAAAAATTGTGCTTTTATCAGAAGTCGTGAAGAAAACACATTGTAAAATTGTTATGAGTTCATCATGGCGTTATTTTTATTTTGGTAAAGATGATAATTGTAAAATGCTTGCAAAGCAAATTAAGAAAGACTTCAAAAAATATGGCATCAGAATTAAAGAACATGTGAATAATGCTATTGATACTGAATATGCAAAAAAGTATGATGATTGGTTTTGGTCAGAAAGAACTGAGCCTTTTGAAGTAACACAATTTTTTGAGCGTGGATTAGAAATTAAAAATTATCTGAAAGCACATCCTGAAGTGAAACAATTTGCAATTTTAGACGATTGTGATGGCGACTTACATCTCCATGGTGAGCATTTTATTCAAACAAATTGTTTAATTGGCCTTACAAAAAAAGATGTTGAAAAAGTAATAGAGCTTTTAAAATAAAAATGGGGGCGAAAGCCCCCATTAGTTTATGTTACATCATTCACAACAAGTTTAAGCCTGAAGATTATGAACCATACGGAGTGTAACAGTCTCTGAGTATGGAGTACATGTGATAGCAACTTCAATAACGAAGTCACGCTGTGCTTTTGTATATGCGTTGTTAACACCTGCAATGTCACATGTAGCTGAAGTCCAAACTGGATTATCACCTTCAAGGCGTTTTGCCAAAATAGAATCAACCTGTCCCTGACGTTTTGACATGTAATAATTATTGATTGGCTTCATAATCTGCTTTCTCATTACTTTATCACGGATTTCACGACGAACTCTCAAGAATGAAAGAGCATGACCTAACCAAGACCAGTCACTCAACATGTTAGGGTCACGTGTTGTTTTCTGAGAAACAATCATAACACCTTCTTCAGCTGCAAGAACGATTGGGTTTACGCCTTTTTTGTCAAGTGTTTTTTCAGCATCCTGGTCAATCTGATAACGTGAACGAAGAGCTTTAACATCTGTCAACTGACCACCAATGTCACCTTCATTTGTCCATGCTGGAGCTGCTCCACCATAACGTTTGTCAAGAATACGAGCAATCATCAAAGCAACTGAACCAATTGGCTGTCTCCAGTACTTAGTCTTTGTTACTTCGTCATAAACCTCGAACTCACCAGCATAAAGTGCGTTAGCGCCTTCGTTTACACGGTCATTTACAACAAGTTTATTTGCGATTGCGTCTGTAACGATACCTTTTTCGTTAGGCTCCAAAATCTTTGGAGAAATTGTAGCAGCATTTTCCTGAAGTTTAGAAATTTTAGCGATGTAAGGCTTGAAAACTTCTTGGCCTGTACACTCAACGAAAATCCAAGCATCATCATATTCACCAAGAGTAGCTTCTGTCAAACCGTCAATGATAATCTGTTTGTAGTTATCATTCCAGATACCACCCATTTTTCTCATAACTTTGTTGCTCTGCATTACCAAAGTTGTGTAACGGTCACCTTCAATGTAGAATTTCTTCTCAGTTGGTGAGCTTCCATCTTTGTCGATGTCATATGGGTCAATAATACGTTTCTGCTGATAGAATCCATGCTCATCAAGGTCACTTGCATCATCACCAAACTTTCTCAATACACGAACACAAACGAATGTGTCGTCATCGGCAATCAATTCTC
>Ga0326514_10001514_pt1 | contig 15147 bp, 15 predicted proteins | sample 3_2548_0518_D_FD_203653 | JGI IMG/M metagenome (GOLD analysis project Ga0326514, IMG submission 203653) | Bovine rumen microbial communities from UC Davis, California, United States - 3_2548_0518 | ecosystem: Host-associated > Mammals > Digestive system > Stomach > Rumen | place: USA...
CGACATACACTTCATTAATTCACTTATGAAATAACTAGTAAAAAATAAGTCAGAAAATATGACAATATTATAGTCCAAAATCAACAAAATCTTCTTCTGGAATCAAATTTTCTGTAATATATTCCAAAATATTGACAACTTCAGACTGTTTAATCTTTTTGTTAAACAAAGCATCTTGTATAATTTCAAGAATATCAAGCTCTTCCATACTATCATTATTAAGCCATTCAGTTAAATCATTTAATAAAGTTATTCCACCATTCATTGTATTATCTGAAGTGTTTTTGACTGAATTTGTTCCACCCATTTTTTTTTAAAAAATAAAAAAAAAGATATTAATATTTTTAACTTACAATATCAATTCTATTTGGGTCATTATCTCCAAATGGATTAAAGAATTGTTTATAATTAACCCAATCATTTACATTGTCAACATTTAATGTAAAATTAACTTGTTCATTTCTTAAATCCGATGCTATATTATTAAACATATAAACTTGGTCAAAATCTTCAATTTGTGATGGTACCCAACCCTTTAAATTAACAGATTTAATACTTGGTTGTAATGATATAAAGTTTGCGTTTATTCTTCTATTAGCATTTGGTGAGACCATTAAATTGACAGATGTTGTTACTGGATTATCTACTAATACCTCAGCACCAAAGTCTAATGTATTATTAGCATTTTGAAAAGCACCCTCAACACCAGCCCAGAAATTAGGAAATTTAACGTGGAAAAATCCATTATCAATATTTAACATATTACAGAAGAAAACGGAATTATTAGCACCAAAATCTATATCATCAACTGTTACATATCTCCATAATTGTGGAGAAGAATAAGCGGGAGCACTTACTGTTAAATAACTAAATGAACAAATATTTAATTTTAGATTCTTAAACAATCTACAACTTTTATATGTATTACTTAATAATTCCCCATTTGAAATTTCAACACTTGCTCTAAAGTTTCCTGCTTGTTTTATCATATTATATACTTTATAATCTGCTCCTACTAATGAAACAATTGATAAATTATTTAAATTTGTGAAACCATCAAATCCTCCAGTTGTAGCTCCTAATGTTAAAGAATACATTGTATTATTTTTAAATGAATAATCACCAGCTCCAGGAGTTGTAAATGATAAATAACAAGTCATAAATGAATTATCTGATAAAGTTAATTGATCACCGTTTAAATTACCTGAAACTCTACAATAATTAAATGTATTACCCACCATGTCAAGAAATCCAGGGTTTAATATACTTACACTATTGACATTATTATTTGATAATGACATACCGGCGTGTCCAAAATAATTATTTAAATTAACACCACTATTAAATACACAATCTTCTATTTTAATACCATTAACTGAATTATGATTTCCCCAAAATATATTATTAACTGAAACATTTGACATAATAACAGAATTACAGTTGAAACTACCATATAATTCTTTGCTTAATGTTATATTAGACATTAATAAATCCCCTTCACTTCTTCTAAATGTTCCACTGGAGTATAAATTTAAATTTTTAATTGTTCTTGGAACATTACCCACACAATCAAATGTATAAAGTCCTGACAAATTTAAAGTATTATCTCCGTTATTTGTTAAATATAACGTTGCCCTTGTTGAAAGATTATTTAATTCCTTAACGTTGGGGTTTAAATCCAAGAAATAATTAGAATTTGGCGGGTTATTAAAATTAATAGTATTTGCCCATACATTACTATGTATTTCTCTTATAAATCCACCTGAATTAATTAAATTAAGACTATTACACTTTAAATTAAATGAATCATTCAAAGTTATATTTTCATACATTCCTATATCTATATTTTCAGCTGTAGCTCTAAGTGGTGAACAACTTGAATTTAATTTTAAACCTAAACGACTTAGTGGTTGCTCAATTGTAAATATTGTATTTAATAAATTACTATTTAAAACAAATTCTTTTTTGTCAGAGTTGGAAATACTTTGACTTAAATTATTATTATATGTTAATTCTTCATTTCTGACAACTGTTGAATTAATAGCAAAATTAATATATGTTTCATTTGAATTTTTATTGAATTCATTCCAATAATCATATCCTCCACCTCCACCTGTTAATGTACTTATTAAATTGGATAATATTAAAGTATTTTGAGCAATTGAGTCTGTATTTGTTTTAATACTGTAAAATTCATTGTTTAAATAAAGTGTTTGGTTTTCCATTGAAGTTATTGAACTATACACAGAACTTGAAAAACTTTTTAAACTTTCAACACTTAAAGCAACATTGTTTAAATTTGAGTTTAAAACACTTATTTTATCATCATAATATGTAAATTTTGTTGATATACTTGTTAATAATTCAGTGAATGATATATTTAAACTGTTTATTTTTTTCATATAAATATTTTCAGCATCTGATTTTTTAAGATAAGCAGATAAATTATTTAAGTTATTAAACTTAATCATTTTTAAAAATTAAAATGAGATTAATCAATAAAGATAATAAGATATATTTATATGATGAACTTAAAGATAAATATAAAATCATTGAACCTGATGACTTAGAGCATATTTTAGATGATAATAATAAATTATACCCAGATGAAACAATAAGAGTATATTTTAAGTTTAAAGAAGGTAAATATAAAACAAACAAAAAAGGATATATTTCAAAAAAGGCAAACATAAAACAAGAATATAAGGCAGCATTGGACCAAACACAAAAGGATTATATCATTACAAGATTCTTAAATGATATTTCAGGATTACGGGATATTGACCGTATGGCTTTTGTTAAAAGTCCAACAATTCAAACAATTAAAAAATTCTCAGTTGATGAAGAAACAAAAAAGAAATTGATTAATAAATTCAATGATATTTCTAAAAATTACATAACAATTAAAGACGATGGGGATGATATTAATGATATGTTTAATTATTTCATAAGTAATAACATAAATATATCATTATCAAAAGCAGCCCGTGAAGTTGTTAAATCAATTTTAAAAGATTTCAGAGATGGAAAAATAACGGTTGAACAAGTTAAAGATAAATTAATACTTAATAAATCAAAGTTTTATGACCCACAAAAACCAGACAATTATGAAAGATTTATGAAACGTATTGAAACATTGTTGAACCTTTCACAAGATGATTTAAAAAGTGCAACAAAGAAAACAGAAATTGATAAAGAACTTGAAAAAGTTAATGAAATAGTAGATGAAGCAATACCAGATAATAAGGTTTTAGTATTGGATAAATCAGATTTTGAAGATGAAGAAGCATTTAACCAAGCCAAAACATTAAATGAAAATAATATGTTCATTCCATCTGAAATATTTAAATCTTCAAAGATTAAAAAATATAATAATTCATATTTTGGAACTAATGCAGCAGCATATAGAATTTTAAAATATTTATCAAATAATAAAGAATTAGATTATGAAGAAATACAACACAAAGAAGAAGGAGATTATTATATCACAACCTTAAAAACTGAATTTGGAGATATTACAATACCAATTGATAAAAACCAATATCTTTATGAACCACTTAAAAACATTATGGAGGGTTTAGAAATTGATGAAGATGGAAAAATAGATTTTAATGTTTCAGATGAAATATTTAATACTGAAGGAAATACATTAAATAAACTAACTGAAAAATCCACCAGTAAAGAAAACAAAAAGATATCTAAAGATTTAAAAAATTATAATGTATTTGATTTTGATTTAACACAAGAGGAAACAAAAAATATATTAAAAACCTTAAAAGATGATATTACACAAAGTGAATTTGTTAATTTCATTGATTATTATTATGATAATTATAAAGATGACGAATATATACATCCAGATAAGGAATTTAAAGGATTTAAAAAAGAATATAAAAACAATTATTATACAGATGACTTATTAAATTTAAAATATAAACAAGATGGAGAGGAAGCAGCACCCACATATAAATATTATGAAAGATTATTTAAAGTATTACCAAAAAACTTAATTGGAAAGATACCACCACACGATTTAAGGGATATTATAAGAGGATACACCGACCAATATAAATTACTCACAAATGGAATAAAGGAAAACAATAAAAAGATTGAAGAATATGAGGATAAAATAAAAGAATTACAAAGTAAATTAATAAGTAATAAGGAAATCAAAAAAATGAAAGAAGAAGAAAAAAATAAAGCTTTATCACAGAATGAGGAAATAAATAAACGTATTGAAGAATTAACAGAAACAAAAAATGATTTAGAAGAAGAAAACAATGGAACAATAGATGAGAAGAAAATAGAATTTGATACAGACGGTAAAATAAAATCATTTGATTATGAGTTTATAAATGATGAAATAAAAGAAAATTATGGTTTAACAGATGAAGAGGTTAAAGAATATAATGACGTAATCAAGGAATATGTGGGTAATGAAGTAATGAATAATTTATATTACACATCAGCACCAAGTATTTTATACAGACCAAGCAATCAATTTATAAAAAAATATGATACAACAGAAGATCTTTATAATTATGCAAAACTTAGAAGATGGAACAACAAACGTAAAGATGAATTAAATGAATATATTGAAGGATTAGGTGGTAGTTGGTCATTCAATGTTCTTAATAAAATAGATGAATTAAATAGTTTATTAAAAAATAATTCATTTGGGGGTAGTTGGTCATTTAATGTTCTTAATAAAATAGATGAATTAAATAGTTTATTAAAAAATAATACTCAAAATATATCTGGTTCTTGGTCATATGATGTTTTAAACAAAATCAATGTATTAAATGATTTAATTTAAATAATATATCCATTGATTCCATTATTTTTTTAACAAAATGAAAATGTCAGGTATGAGTTCAGCAGATGATTTAATTAATGTATGGAATAAATTTAAAAGTGAAGAAGAACCGGATTTAAACGTATCATGGAATTTTATAAATCCATCAGAAGATTATAAAAAAACTGTTTATATTATGAATTTAAGAAGTTTATACAATCCAAAAGTTCCTGGTCATTGGGTGGCTTTGGTTCGTATTGGCTTTGTTATATATTATTATGACCCATTCGGCACAATATTAACACATCTCGGAACAAATAAATTAAATTGTAGATATATTTATGAGAATATTATAAAAGAACAGAATTTTATAGGAGAAAATAGTGATTCGTGTGGATATTATTGTATAATGTTCTTATTGTCTTTTATAAGAAGGTTTAAAAAGTATAATTATGTAGTATTTGACAACAAATATAAAAAATTCATTGATACAGTTCCAAATAATAAATATATTAAAATTGATATTCAACATCAAATAAAAGAAATAGAAAATAATGAAATGAGTACAAAGATTAAGAAATAAAAACTTACGTATTTAATTAGTAAATATGTTATTATTTTTTTTTATAAAATTAATGTCAAAACAAAAACAAAAGCAAAATATCCCAGTTTTTGAACTTACACCAGACAGTTTAAAGGAATTGAAAGAAATAAAACCATTACCACAAGATGAACAACTTAAAAAATACTTAGAAGATTTAAATAAAATAGTTAATAATATTAATAATTTAACTGATATAAATATTATATCCAAAATTAAAATACCAAATATTAAAGATTATTTATATGATTATGATAAAGCAGTATCTGATTTATCAACAAAAGGTATATTGATAACAAAAAAAGAATTAAAAAAATTATTAGAAGTTATTAATTAAAGTAATTCAACATTTTTTTCATTTGGATTTGCTGATAATATATTTTTTACTTTACAACTTCCGTCTGGGTTATATGTTAATACATTAGAACCTAATGATATAGCCATTAAATTGGTTGTTAATAAATTGCCTTCTCTCTTTACATTTCCGTAATATAATGGATTATAAGCCCCTGACCATGGAGCAAATTGTAATGTAATTAATATTCTGGTATTTGGTGGAATATTTGTTCCTGTTAAATCAATTGGAATAATACAATAATCTTTCAAATATGTATAATAATCAATTCCATTGTCTGGTGATTTACCAAATAATAATCTTAATTGTTTATATTGTTCATATGGTTCTCTATAATCTAATACATGAACCTTATTATTATCTGTTTCATTTGAATAATCAAATGATTTTAAAAATGCTGATGGATATTGATATTCTTCTTGTGTTCCCATAAAGTCATATGTGTAAATTGATGAATTATTTGTGTTTGATATTCTGATATATCTTAATCCACCATAATTTAATGAGTTACTGTTTGAATTAATCCATGAAGCTTGACATTTAGTTTTAGCTGCTGCTGCTGTTTCTGTTTCTCCAATTTGTCCTTCTACCATATCGGGGAATCTTGTTTTTAATGGAACTAATGGATTAGAACATTTTGGGAAACAAATAATTAATGCCTTTGTATCATATGTTACGGTTAATGGTAATGTAATATTTTGTTCTGTATTTGCATCATAATTGATTAATGGGGCTAAATTAACAGTTTGAACACCATAAAGTGTTTCAACTGGTCTATTATAAAATTTAATTAATTGACTTCTGGCTGTATCTGTTAATAAATAGGAGTATGCTATAAGATCAAATTTATTAATTTCAGCAACTTCTGCTTTAATATCTGCGGATTTATCAAGTGATTGAGGATTACAAATGATAAATGATGAGGCTGAACGTGTAAGAGTTATTTTAATCTCTCTATTAAATATATAATCCAATGAGTCAACAGTATAATTAAATAAATCTGATAAGTATAATTTACATCTAAATGGTAATTGATAATAACCGTCAGTACCTTCTGTTCCTACTTTTACATTATTTGGAACAACACAACACATATCAATATTATTAATAATATCTTCTGTTCTTTGAACTACTCCATCCTCCAATTCTGTAACTGTTGAGGTTGTTCCATTTGTAATTTTTGCACCAGCACCTGATGAATATAAAACACCTTCTGCTATATCTCCGTTTTCATCAACTTCAGCACTAAATCCAATTAATGGTAAATTAGTACAGAAATTAACACCACTACCTACCCAATAAATTTTAGAGTTCTTATATGCTTCTAAATGTTTACCTGGTGCTGTTTTAAACTTTCCTGTTGTTCCATCTGCTTCAATATCTCCAACAATTACTAAATCACCAGCTGTAAATTCTAAATCTTCAAATGATGCAGCAACATCAAAATCTGTTTTATTAATCATAAATTGTCTATCAGCCATTGAGTAATTTTTTAAATCATTATAATCAAATTTTAACATTGCTTGAACGTTTCCATCAAGTCCTGGGTTATTATTCATTGCTATGACTTCACCACCCATTTCTAAACTGGCATTTTGGAATAATGAACCGGTGAATAAATTACCTAATATTAAGTTTCTACCTTTCAAATTTGCTGTATTTTTAAGTCTTAAAGTTCCAGCAATATTAAAGTAAAATTGTGATAAATCAAATACACTCATATTATTTGCGTTAATCAACCAACTGAATGGTGCACTTGTTGTTTGACCGAATGATCTTGTAATAATTCCAGAATTTAATGATGTAATAGTTGTTTTAACTTTTTGGATTGTAGATTTTGGAATACTAAAACGTTCTTTTGGGAAAAATTGACTTGCTTGTTGTGTAGTTATACCTGATTGTTCTTGTATAATACTCATTTATATAAATAATAAGTTTTAAAAAAAATCAAATTTAAATTTAATCTTCTAAAAAATCAAAATTTAAATAATAATTATTAAAAATAATTGATTTATCTGCTGGTTGGTCATTGATAAATATAAATGGTTTGTGTGGGTTTGTATGTCTTAATGTATTATAAATTTCATCTCCTATTTTCTTATTATATTCTCCTGTGAAGCTTCTACGAATACAAGCATTAAATGAATCTCTTGACATATATTTGGGGAATAATATTAAAGTATTTAAATTTGTAGCAATTGATGGACTAATTTTATTATATGTTTGAACTAAAAGGAATAAGTCACAACTGGCACGACTTGATTGTGTAAGATAAGCATTAATTTGTTTAATATCATCCTTTGATGTTAATACATTTATAAAATCATCTAATATTAAAGCAATACGATGACCTTTTTTATTTGTTTGTATTCTATTTATTTGTTGTAATTCTTGAATTGTTGGGAGTTTGTCATTTCTAATATCTAAGAATACAATTTTATTTTTCAAATTTGGTATATTCTTAACTGTGTTTAAAAATCCACTTTCTAATGATTCAGTTGGGGCTAAATATAATATTAGTTTATATTCATCTAAGTTTTGAAGTAAATAATTTAAAACAAATGTAGTTTTACCGCTTCCACTACTACCACATACCAATGCTCTGATGTGATAAACTCCAAATATTGGATTAATGGTTCTATCTTCTGATTTATTTAATTTTTCAATATCTAACGCTCTTAAATATCTTGTTGGTTCAACTTCTGTAATATTAAGGTTTGAAGTTTCAGAATTCATTTTTTTATTATTTTTTATTAATTAAAAACAATATGCCATTATTAGGAAAACGTAAATATATTAATGACAGGATAGAGAAATTAATTAATAAATTGGATACTTTAGGATATGATACTGAATATATAAAAAGACGTTTCTATGATATACAAGAAGAAGAAATTGATAGTGCTGGTTCTATATTACCATACCGTAATAAAATCAATGATGTTTTGAGAATGATTGAGGAATTAATAAAATCAAATTCCAATGACATAACTACACCAGAACAATTTAGAAATAATTTAATTGAAGAAGTTAAAGAAAGACAAATGAATATTAAACCACAACAACAACCATTTAAACAAGACCAAACAAACAAATCATTTTCACTCGGATATTATTAAATTATTATTTTTTAATAGTTTATTTTTTGATAAATGCCCGTCTCAATGCTTACAATGAATAATATGATTAAAAAGAAATATCTACCATTTTATGAAGACCAACAACTTAATTTTTATATTCGTAGTCGTTCAAACCCTGAAAAAGTAAAAGAATTTTACACAGAATCGGCTGTACTTCGTCCAGTAATGCATTCAGGTAATTTATGGAATACTATTAAAAATTTGTTTAAAAAAGGTAAAGACTTCACTAAAAAGACAATGGATTTCATTGATAACACACCAATATTGAAAGATTTAAAAGATGTTGGATTTGATATGATTAAAGAGAAAACAGGAGTTGATCCAAATGTTTATTATGATACAGCAAAGAATGTGATTAATAAAATAACACCAACAAAACCAAAAACAAATCAACCACAACCACAAAATCAATATGTCCAACCACAACCAAAACAACCACAACCAAAACAACCAAGTTATGATTATAACCAACAACTTAAAAATTATTATCAAAACATCATGCAATCTCCAAGTCTTCCACAAGTTTATAAACCACAAGTAGAACAAAATTATAAAGCGTTTAGTTTAGGTTCAGAATTAGCAGGTGGAAATCAAACAATTATGAGAAATTTACCAAAATTATTATTAATTTCAAAATCCAACCGTGGAGGATACACCATTAAAAAGGATTTCAAACCATTATTAGATAAATTTGGTATTAAAACATTAGCATTACCAAAAACATTAAAGGATTTCATTGAAAAAGTAAATAATAAGTCAAATGGTCGTTTATATCTTGGAAATGGTAAATGCGGAGAATCCGGACCATTAACAATTGCACAAAATGAAATTAAACCAATTAAAGAACCAAGAAGTAACGGAAAAAATAAAATTGATAGATATAATGAAATATTAAATAAACTCAAAAAATAAGATTTTTACCCAAAAAGTAAAACTTTTGCCCAAAAAATAAGATTTTTACCTAATCATTTTTTTAAATTAAATGTCAGTTAATCACAAAGTTATTTATGTACCAGTAAGTAATAACAAAAATTTATTGTATCCCATTTATGTGCCCGTTGTTGTAGATGATTCAGAAACTTTATTGTCAAGTGGTAAATTATCAGAATCAGATTATTTAAAAACTATAGATATCAATGAACAATGTGGTTTTCCAATTGCTCCACTTCTTGCTGCTCTTGCTCCTATTGTTATACCAGGAATTATTAAAGGAACTAGTAAATTAATAAATAAAATAAGAGGAAAAGGAGATTATGACAATATTTGTCATATGGTGGGTAATAATGGTATGTCAGGATATATTCCAACAAATCCAAATATTAAAACACTTAAACAATTACAAAATTTATATGATAAATATGATTAAATGAAAGGTTAATTTATTTTTTGTGTTAAATTAAAGTTTATTAAAATTAAAATGTCAGAAGAGCAAACAACAATTTTTGATGAGTTAATTAATAACACTGCTAAAAGATTATACACATACGATAATAATGTTTTAGATGATATTTTTAAAAATCCAACTTTAACCAACATATTCATAAAAAATAATAATTTAAAACAGTTATTATTTGATTATGTTATAACTACAAAATCCAAATCATTTTATGAACTTGTAGAATATTTTAAAGATGATTTTATAGAACGTTATAATTCATTTAAATTTTATAATGGACAATTTACACAAATTGACTTAAAGCAATTACCAAAAACAGATGAAGGAGAAGAATTTTTAAACACAATTTTAATATTCAACACTAAAAAAACCACAAATGAAGAATTCAATTATATATTTGATAAGATTAAACAGTTAGAAATAAGAAGTTTTAAATTTAATGAAGTATTTAATGATATACTTTTAAACAATATACGAAATAATTACAAATTTAAATTTATGAATATATACCAACATAAAGATATTAAGAATTTAGAAGAAAAAGATTTTAAACTTCCAAATATTTCATATAAATATCTTAATCTAATGGATAATTATATATTAAAATACAATGATGACTCTATTTTATTTAAAAAATGGTTTTATATTCTATTGTCATATGTATATGATAAAAAAGATTTATCATTTAATGATTTATTAACTATATTCTTTAATTTCAACATATTATTTTATCATAAACTTATAACACAAAATAAAAAGGATGATTGTTTAATAACATACATATATTTTAAAATGAATGGTGAAGAATATAAACCAAATTTAAGATATACAATTGATTTACCGTTTAATAATCACAATGATAAAATAAGATACTTGAAAAGTATATCAAATAAACCACGTAATTTTAAAGAATTCAAAACTGAAATTAAAAATGATGATAAAGGAATTTATTTTAATACTTGTGAATATAAACCGGAAGAAATAAATAAAAGATGTCAGGATTATATTAACCTAAAAAAATATGATTCATTGATATATTACATATTTAATTCTCAATTTTTAAATAGAAGTACTTGTTTATTTGGTTATTTTGTTTATTTCTATTTTACACATCAAATATTAAAAAATAAATACTTTGATATTATAGCATTAACCCAGGATTTTGTAAAATTCAAGGAATACATTAACAATGATAATGTTGTTTTAGTTAAAGAATTTGAAAAAATAGATAATATTAATTTAGATTATATTATTGATATTATAAATTAATTGTAAATAATTGTAAATAGTTTATATTCTTTTTTTTCGTTTTATAGCAAATTTAACACTAAAATCTGGTGTAGCATTTGGTAAAAGTTTAAGGTCATTATTATTTTCATCGTATAATTTGAATTGAAAGTTTGACAAACTAGGAATATTATCAAGTGGAAAATCTACAGGTTGGATTGCTGTATATTCTATGAGTGAATAAGGTTCTGCAACTGAAGAAATGACATATAAGGCTGAGGATGTTGTAATTCCATCATCATCACCATAAAGTGAAACCAATCCAGGAATTGAAGCAGATGATAACATAACATTATTATATGTTGAAATTCTAAATGCTTTATCTGATTCATACATTTCATTTGAATATGTGAAATTAATAGTTTGTGCTGAAAATCTGAAAAGGTCATTAGATAATAATGAATTCTTTGGTGTGTTATCAATTAATATTTCTTTAATATTTACATAATTGGCTTCTTCGTGTGAAAATTTAATTTCTACAAATTCATCAAATGGATTAATTGAAAATGTTAAAACTTGGTGTTGTTTTGGTGGTGTATCAGTGTCATCTATTAGGAAATAACTATTTAATAAATTAATTAAGTCATCTGTATTATATAAACCTGGTGATATTGTTTTTGTTATTGTTTCAGTTGTATCATTTAAATATGTTATAGTATATTTTAAATAATTTGTTTCATAAATATTTGGAGAACAATTTAAGAAACTAAAAGATAACAAACTTAAATAATATTGATATACATTTTGATTAAATACAATAGGAACCTGTGAAATTTCGTTTATTTCAAAGCCTGAATCTGATTTTAAGAATATATTTGCAACTGTTTCCATTTAATTATATTAAAATGAGTGTTTTAAAAATCAATAGAATGGAAAAAATAAATAATATACTTAATAAAAGATTATTAAAAATAAATGACATATATGATAATTATAAATTTGGATTGATTACTAGACAACAAAAGGAAGATGTTAAAAAAGAATTATTAAAATCTGATTTTATTGATGAAGTTTATAATAAAAACAATAAAATAACAGGTTATAAGATAAACAAAGAAAGAACAGATGAATTTAGGGAGTGGTTAATTAATAATTTTGAGTAAATTACTTATAATTTTAATTTAATTTGTGTTTTTTTTATCTTTTAAATGTCTGAAGTTGTAGAATTTGAAACAAAACAAGACTTTAACAATTATTATAAAGAACATCAACAAGAACTTGATGAACTTAAAACTAAAGAATTAAACAATAAATTTAAAGTTATTGGTCATAAAATAATTAGAAATAAGGGAAAAATAACATTTAGAAGAATAAAAGAAACTAAAAACTCATCAGATTCTGATAATTCACAAAATGATAATTCAGAATTAAACATTAATAAAGAACAAAAAAATGATGTGATTATTTTACTTAATGATATTAAAACAAAATTGAATAATGAAATTGATAATATCATTAAATCAATGAATGAACAAGATTAAAATAGTATTGAATCATTTTTTTGGGCAAATTATTTATTAATTTTAGGTGAATAATAATATACAAACTTTTTAATACTATTCATTGAATAATCTTTATTTTCTAAATCATAAATTTGTCTGACCTTATCAGCTCGTTTTATTTCTGTATTATTAATGATATCATTGTATTTTTTTTGAAGTGGTTTATATGATTTATGTTTTGTTGTAGTTTCTCCTTTACATATACGGTATATGAAATTTCTTATTTGTTCAATTGTATAATTATCTTTTTCTGAGTTGTATATTTTATTTATCTTTTCATTTCTTGGTATTTTATTATCATTTATAATATCATTGTAGGTTTCTTTTAATGAATCATATTTTTTTGGTTTGGCTTGATATTGTACATTATATTTATAAATTTTAACTTCTCCACTCTTAGTTATATATTGGTGTTTTGTTTCGTAAAAATTCATTTTATTTTATTATTAAAAAAAAAAATAAGAACTATTTATTTATTCATTTATAATTTCATTTAATTCATAATATTGGTTATATATTAATGTTATTGCTTCGTTTTCCTTTCCTGATTTAATTAATATATCTTTGTTTTTATCAGTTGTTACTGTTATTAAATCATTACGTTTGTTTTCTTGTAAAAGTGCTATTAAACATTGTTTTAATCCTTTAGTTTTAATTTTTTCAATTGCTTTATCATTTATAAGTTCATCATATAATGATGTTATTTTAATTTTATTTGTTTTGGGTGTTAAAAATGATTCTTTGAAATGTCCAATATAATCTGTAAGTTTATAAATTGTTGATACTTTATTTGTTTCAGAATCGGGAAGAGATAACTCTTTATAAGTTTCTGATATATCATTGTCATCTTTAAAATGTTCATCAAAGTAATCACCTTTAATTTCATTAATTAAGTATTCTTTTAAAAGATATCCAAAGATACGTTTATTTTTTGATATTTTTGTTATTGTTTCCTTTGTTTCATTTGTCCATTCTACACTTTTACGTGTTAAAATTCTAAATCTCTTTAAAAGTGCTTCACAATCATTTTTATTACTGAATATTTTACGTACTGTATGGTTTGTGTTAATAATAAAATCAAGTTCATTGTCTTTATTGTATGAATTTAAACCTTTTTCTTCAATTCTTATAATATCGGTTTCACTATATCCTTTTAATCTGTTAATAAAGTCGGATGCGTCTTTAATATCTTTTGGTAATTCTTCAATGATACATAATTTACCTTTTAAATATGAACCATTCAATGGTTTATTAAAATTTTGATAATTACATGGGGAAGATTTAATGTATGGGTTTAATAAATCATTAAAATATGTTTTAAATGAATCTTGTGCTGGTTCTTGTTCTGTTCCTTGGTTAATTAATCCCTTGTTTATTGTGAAGTTTTCAATTAATTTCTTACTGAAAAATGAAAGATAAAAATCAAAATCATTATCATATTTAAATGTTGTATGAAGTATATCAATGAATTTTTTAAGTATTTGGTCATATTCATATCTTTCACGTGGTGATAATTTAAATATATCAATTTCTGCTTTAATTCTCTTTAATTCTTCATGGTCATTAAAATAAATTAAATCTTTTTCTAATTCTTGGAATATTTCACCACTTATTTTAAACTTTCTTTTAAATGAAGTTATATTTTCATAATAATAACGTTCATATACATTATAAATTTTATCACCTACAAAACAACAATTATATTTTATTTTATCAATCTTATTAAGTGATGAATAATTTAAATCTGTGAAATCATAAAAATCATGACTTAAGAAATTATATTTTTCATATTTTGATATATAAGTTGATAAAATGTTTTTTCTTTTAATACATTCAGAAAGTAATGTATTATTTTCTTCATTTTCTTTTATAATTTCATTATTATATTTTATTAATGAATATATGTTTCTAATGTTTTTATAATCTTGTTTAATCTTGTTATCTAATGAATTAATAACTTTTTTTAACCAATCTTTTACTGGTATAAAATCAGGGTGTTTATCTTGTATTTCTGGATTAATTGATATTTTCATTATTTCTTTTATTGTTTCGTTTGGACTTAAAATTGTTT
>Ga0326514_10001515_pt1 | contig 15144 bp, 12 predicted proteins | sample 3_2548_0518_D_FD_203653 | JGI IMG/M metagenome (GOLD analysis project Ga0326514, IMG submission 203653) | Bovine rumen microbial communities from UC Davis, California, United States - 3_2548_0518 | ecosystem: Host-associated > Mammals > Digestive system > Stomach > Rumen | place: USA...
GCTCGATCTCATCCGATTCATGACCGAAGTGATGAACGGAATGAAGGAGAAAAGCGTATGACATTAAAAAAGGAAAATGCCGCCCCGGATGTGGTTGTTGGCGCAGCCACGGGACAGCATCTATGTAACTCCAAAATCAGTATACCAAATGACGCCCCGGCCGGCAATGAAAAAATTGCCGTGCTGGAGGCTCATCAGGGATCAAATTCTGTCGCTCCGAATCCAGATCTGATCGAAGCTGGAGCTGCGGAGGATATTGAAAAGAATCTGGAGAAGAGCTCCCTCCAGGAAGTCTCCATGACGGAGCTTTACGACCGGGTGTACGAGCCGAAGGCGCCGGTCGTGGAGGGGCTTCTCTATCCCGGAACCTATATCTTTGCCGGATCGCCAAAGGTCGGGAAATCCTTCTTTATGGCACAGCTGGCCTATCATGTCGCGGCCGGGATCCCGCTTTGGGATTATCCGGTGAGGCAAGGTTCTGTCCTGTATCTGGCTCTTGAAGATGACTATGCAAGACTCCAGAAACGGCTGTCCCGGATGTTTGATGTAGAGGGTACCGACAGTCTGTACCTTGCGACAGATGCCAGGAGCATGGCAGATGGGCTTGAGGCACAGATGGAGCAATTTATTACCAGACATCCGGATACGGTGCTTATCATCATCGATACCCTGCAAAGGATCCGCGAACTTAGCGGCGAGCAGTACAGCTATGCCAAGGACTACGAGGTGATCAAGAGCCTGAAAGCTTTCGCTGATAAGCACGGCATCTGCTTCCTGATCGTGCATCATACGAGGAAGATGGAAGCGGAGGACAGCTTCGATATGATCTCCGGCACGAATGGTCTTTTGGGTGCAGCTGACGGGGCATTTGTCCTGAAAAAGAAGAAGAGAACGGACAGGACGGCTGTCCTCTCTATTGTTGGCAGGGACCAGCAGGATCAGGAACTGAGTCTCGAATTTGATCAGGAGAGATGCTTCTGGAAATTCGTTTCCGCTGAGACCGAGCCCTGGAAGGAACCACCGGATCCGGTGCTGGAAGCAGTTTCGGGAATATTCACTGATAACACGATTGGATATGAAGGACCTGCTTCCATGCTTCTGGAAGATCTGAAGAAGATAGATCCGGATATCACTATCGCAGCAAACTCGCTCGGGCGAAAGCTGAATGTCAGTGCGGAACGACTGTTCAATGAATACGGCATCCGGTATGAAAGCACGAGGTCTCATTTCGGCAGATGCATCAAGCTGACGAAGATGAAGCCGAAGGAAGAAACAGAAAAGAAAGAATGATAAGCGTGACGGCTGTGACAGCTGCGACGGTTTTACGGATACCGGACCGCTATAGAAAAAACTGTCACAGCCGTCACAACTGTCACAGAGGAGGTACAGATGCGGAAAAACGTACAGATACCGTACGAGCTTTTCATCGATCTGATCAGGTTCCATCTTTTCGGATTAGATGAAAATGAAGCGAAGATCCGAATGGGGCTGGAGCGAAAATTGAGTACCATGTGTGACCGCGAGCTTTATACGAAATACAAAACAGCGGGCACTGATGCGGAGCGCGAAGAGGCCAGGCAAAAGTATCTGGACAGCAGGGGAATCCTAGAGGACTTCCGATGGTAATTTCTCCCTGTCCGATACTGACAGGGACGTGTCACGTCCCTGTTAAAGCAGCGAAGGAAGAAGCTGCGGTGAAGGTCGTGACGCAACGCCATCGGTTTCGGTTTGGCTATGAACATCCGGAACCGGAAAGCGGGTCAAGGGCGGCAGCCCTGCCCAGTGAAGTGTCGAGAATCGACACTTCGTACTGGGTATTACCTGCCGACAAAAGCATGTCTTTTGCGAATTTGATGAGGCAGGGGGAAAAACATGATTTTGAAAAAAGAAAGGAATTGTTATAGATGAAATTGACAAGACACAATGGGCGGTCGGGCAGACATGGAGCCTATAATCCCAGGCATAATGACCGCCGGTTTGATCTGGAAAACAGTGAACACATTGACCAGGAACGTGCAAAACAAAATGTCTACTGGGACTGCTACCAGGGATTTCATTTTCCGAAAGATCAGGAGCAGGAGGATCGAATCGTTTACTCCTTTGAGCAGATCGAGCGGACTTTCTATTCGGAGCATTATGATGATTACTGTGAAGCGCAGCATGAGCGAAACCGGAAGGCGGGACATTCAAATAGAGACCGGTCGACCGAAGATCTCTGGCGGGATAAAAAGACCTGTCCGGAGGAATCGCTGATTCAGATCGGCACCATGGAGAAGTCCGTCTCCCCGGCGGTACTCGCAGAAATTGCTGTGGAGTTCTTTGAAGAATTTGAGCGCCGCTTTGGTGACCACATCCATATCCTGGACTGGTCGCTGCATCTTGACGAAGCGACGCCGCACATCCATGAGCGTCATGTCTTTGATTGCGAAAACCGTTATGGAGAGATCGCGCCGCAGCAGGAAAAAGCATTGGAAGCTCTGGGCTTTGAACTGCCATATCCTGATCAGAAACCGGGAAAGATGAACAACCGAAAAAAGACATTTGATGCCGCCTGTCGGGAAATGCTTTTTGATATCTGCAGAAAACACGGCCTGCATCTGGATCATGAACCGGAGTATGGCGGCCGGGCATATCTGGAGAAACAGGATTATATCCTGATGCGGCAGAAAGAAAGGATGGTCGAACAAGGCCGGGAGATCCAGGAAGCGCAGGAGGATCTCGATCAGCTGACAATGAAGATCGAGGATATTGAGACGATGATCAATGAGGTCTCTGAGGCTGCATATGACAAGGCGGTCGAAGCAGTGTCAGAAGTCGTAACAGAGGAAACTCGGAATTCCGACTTCGGTATTATCATGGATTTCCGGGATCATGATGTGGACGCCGACAGACGGCTTTCTGATAAAGCGAAATCAGTCGTGAAGCATGTCCTGGGAGATCTCATGGAGAAATTCCGTGGCATGACGAGTGGGATTACAGCAAGACTTGACAGGATGCTTCATGATCCGGAAATAAAAGAGAGACAGATGAAGCCGATCCGGGAGGCAGCAAGGAAGTCGCTGCTGGCGGATCTCAGGGCTAAGAAGGTCGAAGCAGACCAGCTTAACCGCAGCCGCAGGTCAAAGATGACTCGGAGCTTGGAAGCGGAACGATGATATAAAGCAAGCTCCCGCTCATCGGCTTTACGCCGGCGCCCGGGAGCTTACTCGTTGTATTATGAAATGGTTATTTTTTTCTTGCATACCCGATGACACAAAGAATGTATGAAAGAGCAACGATTCCAAAAAGCAGAATGATTATTATTACGGGGTAGCGAAGGACGGATGTCAAACTTCCAGGATCGATGCTTTTTGAACCTCTCAGCAGGTAAAGGGCAAGCAGCATACCCAGGACTCGGACATATTGAATGTTCATATACCCGATCCATTGTGCCAGGGCTAAACAAAGAGAACACCACAGAAGAGGCATAGTGACAGCGAGTATGATAGAAATCCTGAAAAAATCAACCGGAAAAGCATGGTACACAACCCAACGGATTATATAAATTACAATCGTTCCAATTAAACTGACAGGCAGAACGGCGAGGCAGGACAGATATTTGCTTCCGACGATTTGTTTTACCGAGAGCGGAAGTGTCATCTCGTATTCTTTCCAGGAACTCATCCCATCATAGGTAAGCGTCATCATGAGATGCATCCCTAAAAAAAGAGAAAAGAATAGCGTAGATTGAAGCGCATATATATCTGCATTTCCGAAATAGGCAATGGAGATGGCGAAGGCATATAGAACGATAACAAATATCCTATTGTCCATCTTCGCCAGTAATTTCAGGTCTTTACGGACTAATCCTTTCATTTTGAATCTCCTTTAATATAGAACAGCATGATATCTTCAATGGAGGCATTGTCCACTATGAAATTGCTGTATTTTTTTCTGACTGCCTCCCGATCACGCACCAGACACTCCATGCTGAGAGTCGTCTCCCTGGAAATGAGGTAATCGTCGGGATTAATCTGGTTGAAATCAGCTTTTTTACAGCGAATGATCCCATAGTTGTAAATCATCTCGTCCTTCTGTTCCTCAAAGATCAGTTTTCCATTGTGAATTAAGACTACATAATCAGCAATTTTCTGAATATCGGAAGTGATATATGTCGAGAAAAGAATCGAGTGCTTTTCATCCTGAATGAAGTCCAAAAACAGGTCAAGTATCTCATCCCTCACTACCGGATCCAATCCCGTAGTGGCTTCATCCAAAATCAAGATATCAGGGTGGTGAGAAATGGCGCAGATGATAGAAAGCTTCATTTTCATACCCTTTGAAAGCTCTTTAATTCTTTGAGCCGGGGGAATGCCGAATTGCTTTAAATATTGCGTGTACAGCGTCTGATCCCAGGTATTATAGATGCCCGACATGATCTCGCCGAGATCCTGCGCATTTAATACGTCATGAAATTTACATTCATCAAATACAACGCCGATGCTTCCATGTTGAAGGTATTTGGTATTGTCTTCCCCTAATATTTCAATGCTACCTCCGTCACGCCGCAGCTGATTCAGAATGAGCTTGATCGTTGTACTTTTCCCGGCTCCGTTTTCCCCAATAAAGCCGACGATCCGGCCGCAAGGGACCTGAAAGGAAATATCGTCCAGCAGGAAACCCGGAAAGCGTTTCCGCAGGTTATGGACCGAAATACTGTTTGCGTTCATATTTGGCACCCCTTTATTCTTCGTAAAACAACAACAGGATTTTAGACATCTGCTCATAAGAAATGTTATACGAGCGTCCGATCATGGCTGCTTTTTGGAGCAGTTCTTCTGCGACCCGCAACTGTTCTTCCTGAATGAAATCTTTGTTCTGCGTTGAAACAAAGCTTCCTTTTCCTGATACTGTTTCTATAAATCCGTCTCTGGTCAGATCCTCATATGCCCGCTGGACCGTAATGACGCTTATATGCAGGTCTTTTGCAAGTCCGCGCATGGAAGGCAGCATTTCTCCCGGTTGCAGCGTCCCGTCCATAATCAACCCTTTGATCTGCATACAGATCTGTTCATAGATTGGTTTATCATTGCTGTTGCTAATAAGTATGTCCATGATTATCACCTGATTTGTCTGTACTTTATATACTTACTGTGCATATACGGTGAGTACAGTTTAAATGAGAATCTAACGATTGTCAATCTGTTTTGAGATTTACTCATTAACACAAGTGGTCGTTCCTATGTGGCAATATCGCAATATCTCAGTTTAGGGTTTTGATGGGAGACGGGTTATCCATAGCCTCCTTTTTTACCCAATTACATCTGAAGATAGTCCATTGATATGATGCTTTTGGCATAATGACACTTGAGATTTGAAGCAAAGTCGAAGAATTATGGGGAATTATACTCTATAAGTATTGCAATTCCTAAATCACAGAGTATAATTCTATGGGTAAGCTGTGAATGTATTCACCCAGAGAGGACAACAAGATGTATGTAGGTCAATATGACCCAGTCAAAATTCCTAATAGAGGCAAACTGCATATTCAGAAAAATGGATATGTTTACTGGTCCAACGCTTCCAAGTGGGATAACGAAAAGAAGCGAAGTATCGACAACAGGGTCTCTATTGGTAAAGTAATCCCAGAGCAACCTGGTATGATGTATCCTAACAAAAAGTATTTTGACATCTTTGGCATTTCTCCTAGCGACGATGGAAAGGGAGGTATTGGGATGAGTAATATGCTCAGAAATCTGAATATTGAGAATTTCAGGGGTATCCAGAAGCTAAGAATTAAGGACATGCGCCGTCTCGTCTTATTCTCTGGTAATAATAACGTTGGAAAGAGTTCTGTATTGGAAGCTGTATTTTTTATGATGGATCATCTCTCTCCCGATTCTTTCAATCGTATGAATGGGTTTCGTGGATTAAACATTCCAACAAATGGTGTCAGTCTGTGGGAACCGCTCTTCTACCGAATGAACCCTGATAATACTATCAGGATACAGGCAACACGAGGAGAAGATACTCTTACACTATCGTACTCGAAAGATGAGAACTACATTCCAGCACAAAATGGGGGAATTCCCAAAAATGTAGCTGGGAGTTTTCAGTCATCAGCAAAGAGAAATTATACTCTGCGTTTTGATTTTATGGTTGAAGGATCTACTGATTATACAGAAACCGGACATTTTACGACAAGTGATAGTGGGACTCTTCGAGAGGTTTATGATGATAATGGTGAAAAGCAGTTTATGCAGCTCACTTATACCTCTTTTGTAAACAATAGTTTTGTCCGTACAGATAGAGCGATTCTTGATCGAATGGGAAAAGCTGAGCTTAATGGTGAAAAGGAGAAAATCATCGGCTTTTTGAAGCATATTGATCCTTCTATAAGCGATATTGTCACACTTTCTGTAAGTGGTATTCCGCAACTATATATAAATACAAACAAAAAGCTTTTACCAGTTCAGTTCTCTGGAGACGGGATCAACAAGCTGCTTTACATTGTTTTGAGCATTATGGATGCTAAGGACGGGATTCTTCTTGTGGATGAAATAGACACTGGGTTTCACTACTCTATGTATAAAGATTTATGGAAGATAGTAGCCGATGTCAGTCGTGATTATAACTGCCAAGTAATAGCTACGACACACAGTTATGAAAACATTATAGGTGCGATTGAAGGTGCAAAAGAATACCCTGAAGATTTCTCTTATTATCGTCTTGGATACGATAAGGAAGGACTAAAATCTTTCCGGTCCAGTTACGACCTTCTTAAAAGTGCACTTCGTTCAGACATGGAGGTGCGTTGATGCCTACTGAGCGTAAGAAAATTGTAAAGTCATATCTACTTCTTTGTGAAGGAAGAGACGCAGAGAGGTTTTTGATTAATTATTTGGAAAGCGATGCCTTGGCTAAAGATCAAAGATTTTACAATGAGATTCAAGTTCTGGACTTTGGCGGCAACGAGAACTTGGGAAACTTCCTGATGAGCCTTAAGAATATGGATAAGTTTGATAAAGTCACAAGCTTGGCCATCATTCGAGATGCCGAAAAAGATTTTAATAAGGCTTGTCAAGAAGTTAGCGGTTCATTAAAGAAATGTGGCTTCGTAGGTTCGGAGAAGTGTGGCTCGTGGGTTCATAGTGACAACGGACCAAGTGTAGGTTTTATACTTTTTCCTCTTAACAACAGTGAAGGAACATTGGAAGATCTCTGCCTTCGAATTCTAGCCGAAAAGGATATCAAAGAAATTATATCTTTAATAGATAATTTGTTGACAACGATGGAATCGTCATTTGGGCGCTGTTATCGACGAAAACATAAGAATAAGCTTCACATGTATCTATCTTCCAGCGATGAATACGTTACCATGCCACTTGGTTTGGCATCAAGTGCGGGAGCATTTGATTGGAATAGTGGTGAATTAGAGCCTCTTAAATGCTTTTTAACTGAAGGGTTTATCAACGAATACTGAAAAGTATGATGTACTTTTTGAATGATATGTGTTGTGAGAAAGACTGAAGCGAGGTGACAATATGATTTTTAATGCACTTTGGACTATTCTTCTTGGTGTGATTGGGGGCATCATATCAAGTCTGATAGTTTCAAGGGTGTTCCTTATTCAAAGTGAGTATCAGGATCAAGTCAGGTTCGTTGATAGGATTATTCGAAAAGTAGGATATATCTCGAGCTTTTTGTATTCTGCAGAAGCAATACTGAAGGTGTCATATGACCACAATATTCAAATGGAGAAGGAGATAAAAGAAAAAGGGTATGATTCCGAGAAGGAGTATTACGCTGCTCATACAGATGAAGATTGGATATCAAAGAAAGATGTTTTAGACGTGTTTCATAAGGAAATTGCAAAGACTACAAAGTTGATCCACGAAGATTTATCTGATAATTTCGTTAAGGATACACAACTAAACGTATTAATAAGAGACGTAGTTTCTTATGTTCATGATGTATCTTCAATAAAAGAATATACTTTTTCTCAGATTAGCCAATTGACGAAGAAAGAACAAGATTTATTAAAACAATATGATATGTGCATTCATATGTCTGGAAAAAAATTGGTTGGGTTGGTTATTAAAGATAAGATAATGATTTTGTTGTTTGTTATTGTGGGAATTCTTATTGTTGGAACCATATTTGCATTTTCTTTAGGGGTTTAGGAATAGGGGCTTTTATTTAGACCATGGATGTCTTGGAGCGTCCGTGAAGCGTTGAAGTTATACGATCCACCGAATCAGACAGATTACAATCGTTCCAATTAAACTGACAGGCAGAACGGCAAAGCATGCGATGCGAGAGGCTGTGATCATTAGTTTTGCCCACGCCCGCTATGATCTTCCTGTTCAGCATGAAATTGACATCTTCTCCGGCAGGATCAGCATCGTGAATCCCGGATCGTTTGCAAATGAGTTTGAACCGATCGATTTTGTAAGCCGCGATATCCATACTTTCCTGCGTAATGAGACGATCGCCCGGGTGCTCTATCTGTGTAAGGGTGTTGAGACCTTCGGTTCCGGTATTCGGAAAATCTATTCGCTTTGCAATACAGCAGGGGTCGAAATCAAATACGAAAACACCGACACAGACTTCAAAATGGAGTTTTCAAGGATCGACCAAAATAAGTCACCATTATCTGGCCAGGAAAATGGCCGGATAAATGACCATATAAGTGAACCTGGACCAGGCCGTGTTAAGCTGTCTACGGGATTATCCCGGGATGACCAATGCGGAATTGATTGTAAAAACAGGAAAATCCCAGCGTACGATTACTTGCGCGCTGGCTTCATTCAAAGAAAAGGGATTGATCAGCCGCATCGGCTCCAATAAGACTGGATACTGGAGCGTGAGATAGAATTGTACACTATGACAACAGTAGAAAATCATATAGCTTAGGTACTATCGATTCCACCGACGAAAGCGCTGAGGAACTGTTGATACGAATACTGTAAGGAGTATTATATGGCAGAAGAGATTGATCTTTATACTGGAACACTTTTGTATAAAGATATTAACTTTACATTTGCTTTTGATAGAAGCGAACTACGTCTAATCCCCCCAAAGGATAAAGAACATGAGATAGAGTGGGAGTGGGGGAGAGAGCCGCTGGGGAACGGGGTATATACATGGGGGGACCCTATGCCTGTTGGAGTAGATTTCATAATTGGCGAATGCAATGAGACACGACATAGAATCATCTTTCTTCCTAAGCAAGGCGCAACTTTGGGTCTATACAATTCGGTGGTTCTCATCCCTTTAGCAGCATATATTATCTGTAAGTATGATAGAGATTCGATTGACAGAGTTTCTTTTTCTTGTCCTGAAATAAACTATATTCATCCAGTTAACCAAGCAATTGTACTTACCCTGCCTACAGATGAATTCCAAAACAAGGGGATTGTTACGGTTAGTACACAGGATTTTGATATAACTACTACAGAAAAGCAGGTTTTCTTAGTTGACGGAAAAGAGATTAAAGCCCATTTTGGAATATCTAGAGCTGTCAGTACAAAGATACATGAACCGCCGTTGCGATTAGATTCATCCCTGATGTTTGAATTTGATGCTATAGAAGATTATCAATTCATTTACAGGTTGTGGCGGATCGCTCGCGAGTTTGTCAGATTCCTATGTTACCGTAAAAATGTGTTTATTCCCCAAGCTGAGCTCGCTGCTCCATTTGAAGGTGGAAAGCATGAGCCTTTTGCAACGATGTTTTTCCTAGGACAAGACGGCGAGACAGAATCTGAAACTCTAAAAAAGGGCCGTTATATAAAACAGGTGCACATATCTGGTCATGAAGGTGAAATCTTATCAGATATTGCGGATGATAATATTTATCTGAGACATTTACCAGAAACATATCGGTCGGGACGGCATATCAATGCGGCACGATTTGTCATGATAACAGCTGCATTTGAATGGGAGTTTCGTAGACTGTATCCCAATGGAGTAGAAAAATCGGCAGAGACTATCGAGGCGGAACAAGTCGTATCTGATCGCATTCAAGAGCACATTGATGAGACCAGCGGAAAGCAGAAGAAAATATACAGGTTTTTGAAAAAACTTGTAAAATCTGATTCACTACAATCTGAAATCATTCAAATGGGCAAGGATTTCTCTGGAATAATTGGTACATTTGGAGAACGTCTTTATCAGCTAAATAAGCAAGAGTTAAAGTATGCTGAAATGGGGCAGAGGCTTGCAGGCCAACGTAATAGTTTTGCTCATGGTGATTTGGATAAGGATTTCATTGGGCTATCTCTGCTTGACTTGATATATTTGGAGCAGGTTGTTTATGCAATGCAGCTTAAGCATTATGGGGTTCAGGACGTCGAAATTCAAAAGTCAATTAATGAGCTTTTTCACCTTGGTTTTGCAATATAAGTTTTTGCAAAGAAGATAATTGATTCACTTAAGTTTGTCTATTCTGTTTTTGGTTTTTTAAGGCGAAGTTCAGGAAAGAGGGCATTCATAATCAGACACAGATCAATCTGTATCTGATAGATTGTGTGAAGTCAAAAAAAGGAAGCTTGAAATAGCCTGGAAATGATTTGTCTTCTGGCAACAAATTGGCAACAGAAGGTCAGAAAGGGAAGAGACACAGTATAACTGAGAGAAAAAACCGGCTAAAAGAACACAAAACTTAACCAAAATTCGTTAAGCAATGCTTTGCCGGTATCGAATTCGAATAATATAAATGTGTCATATCATATTCGAGGGGTACATATTTTGATGAAACAGGGGCTGTCTAATGCGACAGCCCCTGTAATTCGGTTAACAGACTGTTATATTATTTAGCCCTGTAAAGGAAGGTGACAATCTGACCTCTCGTGCAGTTTTCGTTAATGCCGAACGTCCCTTTCTTTGTGCCGGATGTGTAACCGGTCGTGACCTTCTTCTGAGATCCCCAGAGGATTGCCTTATAGAAAGTGTGAGTCTTCGAAACATCCTTGAACGGACTCTTTGCAACCGTCTTAGGTGCCGGCTTGCCCTTAAGCCTCCAGAGGAACATCATGCATTCACCGCGGCTCACATTTCGGTTTAGACCGAATGTTCCATCCGAATAGCCTTTTGTGATACCTTTCTGAGATCCCCAGAGAATTGCTTTATAGAAGGTATGCGTTTTGGGCACATCTTTGAACGGAGATTTTGAAACTGTCTTTGGTGCCGGCTTTCCTGCATATCTCCAGAGGAACATCATCATCTCGCCGCGTGTGCAGGGCTTATCGATGCCGAACGTGCCATCCGGATAGCCTTTGGTGATCCCTGCATCGGCAGCCCAGTAAATTGCGTTAAAGTACGCATGCTTCGGATTCTGAACGTCAGAGAACTTGTAGGTCGGTGCAGGCGTCGGTGTCGGCTTTGGTGAAGGCGTAGGTGTAGGTGTAGGTGTCGGTGCCTCCTCCATCGTCAAACTGATGTCATCAATGACCACACGGTGCTGAGTGGTGATCTGCTCGTCTACATTTCCAAGACAGATGCTCAGGAAAGCGTTCAGATCGGTATCCTCGTTCATAGTGAACGTATCGGTAAAGGTCTGGAATTCCGACCCAAGTGTCACCATGTTGTCGCTGGAGTAGACGGCCCAGCCTCTGTTTTCCTGCCCCTGCATGACCACACGGATCGTACGCTCCATATCGGACTTGGCCTTGAACTGAAGGGTATATGTCTGTCCCTTCTCAAGCGGGACGTTGTTCTGCTTGATCTGTACCTTCCAGTCCTGATCGCCGGTATTGTTCACGGTCACGTCGAGAGCATTATCCTCATTGAGGCTGTCAACCACATAGGACGCATTGGCGGAGCTGTCCACATAGACCTCATATGCGGTCAGGCCGTTATTAAAGGAACCGTTCTTAATGAGTGCATCTTCGGCCAGCATGATATTGTCAAAGTATACCGTTCCGTTTCCGGGGAAGGATACGCTGACGGTCTGGTCAGCGTAGGACAGGGAGGCAGGGAGTTTAAATCTGTATTCCTGCTTGCTGCCGGTCAACTGGGCAGTGAATTCCTGTCCGCCTACCGTGACAGTGATGCTGCCCTCACCCTCTGCCTCAAAGCTCAGCGCATAGGGTGCGCCTTCCTGGAAGGTGAGATCCTCCTGTGTCAGGGTCAATTCCTTTGTTACTTTGAGGCGTCTGCCGTCGGAGAAGTCAGTGACGCTGGCAGCAGTGTCATCGGAGAGTGTCCAGTAGCCAAGCTTTCCCGGACCTTCCTGGAAGGAGCCGTTATAGATATAGTTGCCGTTGGCCAGGACTGTCTTGGTTTCCTTGGCGTTCGGATCCGGGTCGGCGATCTTTTTCACCACCACGTTGTCCAGTCGGATCGGAGAATCAAAACCCATTGCTCCCATGTTGAACTCCAACCGGGCATTTTCGTCGGAATTACTCTGCATGACGAAGTCATAGGTATATGTTCGCGTTTCCGAGTTCATCTCAGGGGTTTGCGTGGGCATATAGGACTGATAGCCGTGGTCAGGAGCCTTGATGTCCACGTTCATGGTGCGATACTCATCTGCAGAAGCGTCAAATGAGACCTGATACGTAGCGCCTTTCTCCAGCGGAATATTGGCCTGGACAAGCTGCACACTGTAATCTACGCTGCCCTGCTCTATGGTGGTGATGTGCATCCTGCCATCTTCGATGACAGCATTTGCAACACCGCCGTTGGCTGTCATGAACTTCCAGTTTTCATCGTCCGTCAGTGATTCCGCATCGTCAAAGGTTCCGTTGACGATGTAATTGCCCTCCTCGTCAGGATCTCTGGGGGAGAACTCTTTTTCGGGACGGGTGACATCTTCATCATAGCTATCCTTCTGGTAGACACGCACATAATCCACGACATAGGGATTATTGTCAAAGCTGGTGTTCTCATCGGGATTGCCTACCCAGCTTCCGCCGACAGCAAGATTCAGAATGATATAGAAGGGCTGATCAAAAGGAGCGGGATAGGTAAGAGTTCCCTGCCCTTCTGTGGTGGAATACCAGTCCTGTTCGCTGTGATAGAGATTTCCGTCCACATACCAGCGTATCTCTCCGGGGAGCCATTCGCAGGAGAAAGTGTGGAAATCACTGCTGAAGCTGTCCGCGCCGGAGAGCACATAGGTGCCCTGACTCTCCGCATGGGGATTTCCGTAATGAATGGTGCCATAGAGCTTTTGGGTATCCTGACCCATGACCTCCATGCAGTCAATCTCGCCACAGCGGGGCCACTGACCGTAGGCGTTCTCATCATTTGCCATCAGCCAGAACGCCGGAAGATAACCCTGACCCTCCGGCACCTTTGCCCGAACCTCAAAAAGACCGTAGGTAAAGGTCTGTTTGTTCTGAGTATTGATTCGACCGGATGTGTAGCCGGTGACGACAGTGCCTGCCGGTGCATCAGAGGAAAGAGAGATGTCAGAAATGGTGATAGTGCTGGCCGGAGGAGCATCAGCGCCCGTCTTTCCCATGGAGAAAGCAAGCTGAGCTGTGGGATCCTCGCTATCCATGGTGAAATCGAAAGAGTACTCACTGGGGGTGCCGGTAAGATTCACTTCGTCCAGTCCGCCATACCATGCGTACGACGCACTCATCATCACTACTTTGATAGATCTGTCCACAGTACTGCTGGCTTTGAAGGACACATGATAAGTGCCCGGAGAGAGGGATATACCCTCCTGCTTGAGCTGCACATGCCAATCCTCTGTGCCGGGATTGGTAATGTTATATCGGATCGACCCATCCTGTATGCTGCTGGATGCCTCTGCCAGAGGGGGATTGTCCCAGTTCGCAATGGTCTCCGTCCAGCTATTCTTTCCGTTTGAGAAGTCTGCGTTTTTCAGCAGGTTAGCGCCTGCATCCATCTCCTTCGTCTGCTCCCTGGGAATCAGATAGAGCATCCCGTCTTCAACGCGGATATTATCCTCGCTGTCCACATAAGCCTGCAGTTCGGAGTTGACCCAGCCGGGGTTGTGCAGTTCCACGTTCCAGTCGTTCCTATTCAGCTCATTTCCGTCAAATTCCTCTGCCCAGACCTCTGTGTAGCCATCGTAGCTAAGCGAAGGAGCCTCGTCTGCATATACAGGCGGAGCCATCCCGCTCATCGCAGAAACGGTGAGCAGTGTTATAAGGAGTGCAGAGATGTGTTTTTGTGCTTTCATAGAACACCTCCTTAAAAATATTGATATTGTATAATTATATCGTGAGAATTGAATAAGCTTATATCAGATTATTGACAAATATATCAAATTGATAACAAAACAGGATTTGCATGTGTATTTTGTCTGGATTTTTGAAGCGGCATAAAAAAGCCCGCTATAATCCGCAAAGAGGAATCAGCCTTAGCTTTGATGATGAGGTCACTTATGCACCAATCTGATACTTTTGACAGCTCTTTGATATAAATTATAACCGTTTTTTCGATACAATAGGATGCACTAAACGAAGGGGAGGACATTGAATGGTGAGGCTATTTACTCCGGACAATCCGGTAATACAGTTATTGAGCAGAGTGTGCGATCTGATACTGCTCAGCATACTTTTCAGCCTCTCCTGTGTACTCGTTGTTCCCGCAGGGGCTGCGATTACGGCTCTGTATATTATGACGATGAAAATGGTGCGGAATGAAGAAGACACAATAGTAAAGGGATATCTTGCAGCCCTGAGAAGTAGCTTTTTTTACACTATTCCCGGGGGAGCGTTTCTGCTTCTTGATGCCGCGCTGTTTTTTCTGATAGTATATGCCCTTTTTGCGGGAATTCTGTTATTTTCCCCATATTTATTTATCCTGCTCTGCATCGCAGCGCTTCTGCTGACCGCCTGGCTTAGCTGGTTGTTCCCTTTGATGGCGCGTTTTGAAAACCGTTTATCCCGCCACTACAGAAATGCTGCCGCTCTGTCGGTGACCCAGCTTCCAATTACCTTTTTTATGACATTGGTGAATTTGCTGCCTCTGCTTACTCTGCTGCTGCTTCCTGACCGAACGGCAGAACTGATTGCATTCTGGGTCCTTATTGGCAGCGGCAGTGGAGCATTTGCCAATTCTTTTTATCTGCGGCGGGTTTTTGACCTGTTTGAAGAAGTTCCCACACAGAATCATTTGAAAAATAAGGAGGAGAATATGGAAACACAACTGTGCTATGACGGCTATACACTGGTCTTTCAA
>Ga0326514_10001517_pt1 | contig 15136 bp, 13 predicted proteins | sample 3_2548_0518_D_FD_203653 | JGI IMG/M metagenome (GOLD analysis project Ga0326514, IMG submission 203653) | Bovine rumen microbial communities from UC Davis, California, United States - 3_2548_0518 | ecosystem: Host-associated > Mammals > Digestive system > Stomach > Rumen | place: USA...
TCCAGAACGTAGTTACCAACTCCAACTTCAATTTCTGGGCAGCATTCAGTACATCAGCAGTTGTAACCATCGTATCCCTGATCCTGCTGGCTCTGTTCGGCGGCATGGCTGCATGGGTTATCTGCCGTAACAAGACCAAATGGTCAACCGTAATCTATATGACCTTCATCGCTTCCATGATCATTCCTTTCCAGGTTGTCATGCTGGCGCTGATCTCCACATTCCGTGATGTAGGCAACTTCATCGGCATCAAGATGCTCCAGTCCATCCCCGGTATCGTATTCGCATACATGGGATTCGGCGGTGCCATGACCGTATTCATTCTGACCGGTTTCATCAAGGGTATCCCTTATGAACTGGAAGAAGCTGCTGCTATCGACGGATGCTCACCGGAAGGTACATTCTTCCGCATCATCTTCCCTCTCTTAAAACCCGTTATCGTAACCGTAACCATCCTGAACGGCATGTGGATCTGGAACGACTACCTGCTTCCTTCCCTGATGCTTGGTCAGAACGGCCCGGTTAAGACCCTTCCCGTTGCAGTACAGGCTTTCGTAGGTTCCTATGTAAAGAGATGGGATCTGATCCTTCCTGCAGCATTACTTGCAATCCTGCCTATGGTTATCCTCTTCATCTTCGCTCAGAAGCAGATCATCAATGGTATGGTTGAGGGTGCTATTAAGTAAAATCATCATAATCTCATGATGCATAAGAAGATGCATGCAGATGCATAAATCATCTCAGTGGTGGGACCGCCCCGCCACTGAGACTTTTTCTTACCCGCCTGAAGTCCCAGGACTTACCGAGAGGACGAGAGCAGTTCTGCAGCAACGCTGGGGTGGTTCTATATCGGAGCCAGGCGGTTCTGCAGCAGCGCTAGGGCGGTTCTATATCGGAGCCGGGCAGTTCTGCAGCAGCGCTGGGGTGGTTCTATATCGGAGCCGGGCGGTTCTGCACGAGGCTAAATCGGTTCAATATTAGTGCCGAAACAATACTCTATATCTGTTCGGAGAGATACTATATTGGTGCTGAAGCAGCATTCTATATCCGCGCAGAGCGGTACTATAACAACGTTGGTGCGTATACCAGCTCAGAGCGGTACTTTAACAACAGAAAATACAAAAATAAAATACAACACGACGCCCTTACTTGCCGGGCGGCAAGATGCAGGGACATATAAACAGGAAAGCAAAGCGCTTTCAGATCCGCATGATGATTCATATGAGGATTTTTACCAGAATCTATGTCTGGATCTTTATAACAGCGCTTTTCTATAGATTATAAATGCCATTAATGTTATGATGTGAGGGTCAAAGGTATTTTGCCTCCATCATTTTGATAAGGAGTGATCAGATTATGAGAGAATCAGGAATCCTTCTTGCTGTCAGTTCTCTGCCCTCCCGTTTTGGGATAGGTTGTTTTGACCGCGCAGCATATGAATTTATAGATACATTGGAGCAGACCGGCCAGAAGATCTGGCAGATCCTGCCGATCGGTCCCACCAGCTATGGGGATTCCCCCTACCAGTCCTTCTCTACTTTCGCAGGAAACCCCTATTTCATCAGTCTGGATGACCTGATCCGCCGGGGATGGCTGACCGAGGAGGAGTGCCTGGCCGCAGATATGGGCGATGACCCCCATTCCGTTGACTATGGAAAACTCTACAGCCAGCGCAGGCAGCTTCTCCGTACTGCCTTCAGCCGCAGCGATCTGATCTCCACCAAAGAATATCAGGATTTTGTGGCAGACCAGACCTACTGGCTGGATGATTACGCCCTCTTTATGGCCATCAAGGATGCCCATGGCGGAAAGTCCTGGACCGAGTGGGAAACGCCGCTGCGGATGCGTGATGAAGATGCCCTGGCTCAGGCAAAAGCCGCTTACAAAGCAGATATCGATTACTACTGCTTCCTCCAGTTCCTCTTCTTCCAGGAATGGAAAGATATTAAAGCCTATGCCAACCAGAAGGGCATACGCATCATCGGAGATATCCCGATTTATGTTGCTCTGGACAGCTCCGATGTGTGGGCTTCTCCCAAGCTCTTCCAGCTTGGCAGTAAGGACCGCCTCCCTGTCAATATCGCCGGCTGTCCTCCGGATGCATTTGCGGCAGACGGACAGCTCTGGGGCAATCCCCTCTACGATTGGGATTACCACGAGGCGACCGGTTTTGACTGGTGGATTAAGCGGATCCGCCATTGCTACCAGACCTGCGATATCCTCCGGATCGACCACTTCCGCGGATTTGATGAATATTTCGCCATCCCGGCAGGGAACAAGACAGCTGCCGGCGGCTGCTGGAGAAAGGGTCCCGGCATGAAGCTCTTCCACGCGATCACAGCCGCCATCGGCCAGCGGGAGATCATCGCAGAAGACCTGGGCTATGTGACAGACAGTGTGCGCCAGCTGGTAAAGGATACCGGCTACGCCGGCATGAAGCTCTTCGAATTTGCCTTTGATTCCCGCGACACCGGACAGGCCAGGGACTATCTCCCTCATAATTATCCGGTCAACTCCGCCGCCTACACAGGCACTCACGACAATGCGCCTCTGAAGGGATGGTTTGACGAGATCCTGCCCCAGGAACGGGACCAGGTATTCGATTATCTCTGTCTCCCCAGAGCTGAAGAAGCCCCTGTATACGCCATGATCTGCGCCACCCTTCGCAGCGTTTCCCGGCTTGCAGTCATCCCCATGCAGGACTGGCTTGGCCTTGGCAGCGAAGCCCGTATGAACAAGCCTTCCACAGCCGGAGCCAACTGGAAATGGAGGATGGTCCCGGGAGAATTTACAGACCAACTGAAAGAACGTATTCATAAAGCAACCCTTCTCTACGGAAGGTAAAAACTCTCAGAGTCATAAACTTTCAAACATGCATCAGGCTGAAAGCTATAGAGCATAAAGCATAGAGCATAAAGCATAAAGCATAGAGCATAAAGCATAAATCTATAAGCTATAAGCTTTAGCTGTATTGGATGAATATGACCCCAGATAAGGCAGGTAATATATCCTATGGGATTTTTAACAGACCCTAACGGGCCTTTTATGGTAATGCTTCGAAAGATATCCGATATCGTTTTCTGCAATGTCATTTTCTGTGTTCTGTGCCTTCCTGTCATTACGGCAGGCGCATCGCTGACAGGGCTTTCTGCTGCCATGCAGCTGCTTGCAGAAGATAAGGAAGATGATGGTAAATCAGCAATCCGGGTATACTGGACTACTTTTAAGCAGTATATCGGACGTGCAACCCTTCTCTGGCTGTGCGGCCTGGCAGGCATCGCTTTTCTCTTCCTCTATTACCGCGTTGTCAGCCGTATGGAAGGCGGTGCCGGATATCTCTACCGGGTAACCTTTTATGCTCTGGTGCTGATCTTCCTTGCCGGATACCAGTATGTATTCCCTATGCTTGCAAGGTACGGACATGGAGTTAAGATCACACTTCGCAACTCCTGGCTTATGGCCATAGCGGCCCTTCCCTGGACCCTCCTTGGTCTGGCCATCCCGACAGCTGCGGTTGTAATCACCTTCTTCCTTCGTCCCGAAAGCTTCAGCGGAGCCGTCTTCTTCTGGGCGATCATCGGTTTTGCTCTGACCGCATATCTGAACGCTCTGGTTTATCTGAAAGCTTTCCACAGGATAGAACCACAAAGTGATAAGAAAGATGATTATAAAGATCTGGACGATGCCAGATATCTGGAGAAAATCAGTAACAGAAATAAAAAAGATTCTGAATAACTCTGACAAGGGCGTATGAAAAAACGAAGTTTTTCCATACGCCCTATCTTAATCCTCAATTTTTTAGAATTGACCGATGCAGCGGTGAGCTGGTGGTAAGGTTGATTGTTATGGCGGTGGGCTGGTGGTAAAGTTGACCGATGCGGTTGATATACCCGATGTTTGTAATTCAAGCCTTGCGAGCGTGTTTGTAATTCAAGCCTTGCGAGCGAGACTTGAATAGCATAATGGACATGTGTTATAATTTGGGTCGAATCCGTCGTACTTTCGCAAAAGAATGCCGAAAGTAAATCGTTTACGGCATGCAGACAGGCAGCTGTCATGTTTATATCAGATGTAAGATGTGTAAGATGACTCCCGCTATAAGCGCGCAGAGCGCTAAGCGGCGAGAGACAATGCGTGAAAAGCAAATAAGGAGAATCAGCACAATGAAAAGAGTGCTTACATATATATTAATTATGGGACTTGCCCTGACCGTTATCTTGTCCGGATGCGGGGGAAATGGCAGCAGTTCAGGCCAGGGAGGTAAAAAGCCGGCCGGCGTGAAGGAGATTCTTGAATCCGGTATGGCTGCCGCAGATAAAGAACAAGCCTCATCAGAGGCTGCTGCTCAGGAAACAGAGAGCTCTGATGAGACAAGTACAGAATTTGAATGGTCTTATGATCCTGCCGGCTGGGACGGTGAAACAGAAGCTTCAACCGACCCCAATGATCCGGCCAACCTGATTGGAACGCCGGACCCAAATGTGGATGTGGACCTGACAGTCCTCTCCAGCACCGTCATCTACTCCCAGGTAACCAACATGATCAAATCACCTGAGGAATATATCGGAAAATCCGTAAAAGTATACGGCATCTACTCTTTTTATTACTATGAACCGACCGATACGGACTACTATACGGTCATGGTCCAGGATGCAACCCTCTGCTGCACCCAGCCTATGGAATTTGTCCTCACGGATGATTATAAGTATCCGGATGACTATCCTCATGAAGGAGAGTATGTCACTGTAACAGGCATATTCAGCCCTTATGAAAAAGGCGAATATACCGGATACACCCTCAAAGACGCCACTGTGGTAATCGGAGAGAATCCTGATCTATAAATCAGGGTGGGCTAATCCCCTTACACCTCTGACCCCCGCTTACCCCTTCTGCTGTGTAACTCGGTCGACAATCGTTCTGCCACGCTGCAGATAATCATGACGCCCGGCTGCAGATAATCATGCTGCCACGCTGCAAAAGGGTATATGATATATGTGCTGGCCAGCCTGCCTGATTCGCTATGCCTGATCTGCTATGCCGGACTGCTGAGGATGTGCTTCTTCTTTAACTGTCGATTGCTTCAGATTATAATACATGATGCCGCAAAGGACGATTACGGCTCCGACCAATGAAAGCTTTCCCAGCATTTCACCGTAGAATACTGCTACAAGCACAGGATTCAATATAGGTTCCAGCGCATTGATGATGGAAGCTGTGACCGGATCTGTATACCTGGTTCCCGTGGTAAAGAGGATATAGGCCAGTCCTACCTGGACAGCCCCCAGCAGAAAGACAGCCAGAAGCACCGTCGGTGTGAAGACAGTCTCTCGCACTACCAGGGGTGAAAGGAATACTCCGCAGGCCAGCTGTCCGAAGAAGACAGAAGAAATAGCATCTCCTTTTTCAAAGCTGTTGAGCAGGAATACGCCGGCATAGAAGATACCTGATAAAAGCGCACACATATCTCCCAGCCATTTTCCTGTGGAAAGGCCTTCAAAGAAGAAACACAGGATACCTGCCAGTACAATCAGAATCGACACAAGGGCAACCCGATCTGGTTTTTTACCAAATATAAAAAACAGGAGAATTACAATCCAGATGGGAGCTGTGTACTGAAGGATGATGGTATTGCCCGCCGTAGTGAGCTTGTTGGCAATCGCAAACAGTGTAGTCACGCCAGCCATGGAGATGGCTCCTACCAGCACGGTCAGATTAAACCTGATTTTGTGATGTGTGATCAATATATAGAAACCGATCACCATGCATGCGATCAGATTCCGGGCCCCGTTGATCGCCAGCGGATTCCAGGGGACCAGCTTCATCAGCAGGCCGCCCGTTGAAAAACAGAGAGATGCAGAAAGCATCATAATAGTACCGAATACTCGGGGATTCTTAGCTTGTGATATAACTTGTGATGTATTTTTTTCCATAATGAGGTCAATATACCATACTCACAGAGATATTTCACCTATGATTTTCATTTTCCGAATCCGGTCGATACGAGTGATGCGTGTTTTACAAGGAGTTAACCATGATCAAACCTATCGTAAGAGACATTTTCTTCCTGAGCCAGAAGTCAGAAAAGGCGGATAAAAATGACCTGCCCACTGGTCAGGATCTTATGGATACCCTGCGTGCGAATCAAGACCGGTGTGTGGGCATGGCTGCCAACATGATTGGCGTCAGAAAACGTATTATTATTGTTAATATAGGCTTTGCCAATCTGGTCATGTACAATCCCGTAATTGTAAATAAAGATACGCCGTATGAGACCGAGGAGGGATGCCTGTCTCTGGACGGTGTACGAAAGACAATGCGCTATGAGAACATCGAAGTGGAATATCTGGACAGTTCCTGGAAAAAGCACAGACAGAAATACTCCGGCTGGACTGCTCAGATCATTCAGCACGAATGCGATCATCTGGAAGGCAGGATCATATGAAAAAAGAGCGTGTGAAAATATCTTTTGTTTTCACACGCCCTTGTTTTTACACGGCCTTTTCAGTTCGAACCATCTGCTGTGCGTCTTACGGCGGACTGAAGGCGGCAGATTTACATGGCATATTTACATGGCCAGATTTACAGATATTTATCACTCAGGGGGAAATAATCGCTTTTTACGATCTTTTTCTCCTTGAAACTGTACATGACTGTTGCAAAGGGATTGTCATTATCATAGGCAAGATAGTATACGCCTTCCTCATCAATATGCAGGATGTCGTGAACATCATTTCCCTTATATACATAGGATGCAACCTGCTCTGCTGAGCCCGCTGCGGACAGCTTTTTCCTGTAGACGGTATATCGTCCCTTGTCAGAGCTGGTTTTTGCGAATTTTGCAAAATACCAGTAGTTTCCTGCCCGCTCATATTTAGCCTGGCTCGTGGTCAGGGTTCTGAACACATCAGAAGCCGCATCATAAATCTTGGTAGGTTTCCCCTTGTCTGTACCGAAAGGAAGATAACGCTTATAGAAATCATTTGTCACTTTCATTCCCTTGAAAGCCCGTGTTTTATTGGAAGGCGTTTTCTTGCTATCTCCCACTACTTTAACCTTGTAGGTGTCCGGATAATAGGTAAATCCATAGGAATATGTGTAATATACCGTATTCTTATAGACTGCAAGGGAAGTAATCAGGTTGCCGCCCTTGGATGTGCGCATGTCTACCAGCATGGTTTTGCCGCTGCCATCCATATTATAGCGGACCAGTACACTGCCATACTGCTTCTGATCATTGACCAGGATGTAGTCGCCATCTGTGTAAAAATAGGTGAAATTTCCAGCTCCCTGGAATGTCATCAGCTTTTTCTCATTTCCCTGGGAATCAAGCCTGTAGAGGGTATAGAGGATACCCTTGCTGTTGTCCTCTGAAGTATAATTGTATCTGCACCCGGAGATGGTGAAATCAGGTTCATATCCCATACGGGGAATCCTGACCCAGTTCTCCATCAGGAGTTTGGTGGTTACCGCCTGGGAATCTGACCAGGCAGAGCAATAGTTCTTATCCCCTGCGGTGACATAAGTACGGATTCTAACATAGTACTTCTTTTCTGCCTCGGGCATGGTGATAGTCTTGGCCAGGGTGTCGGCGCCGGGTACCTTTAGGGACTTATTGCCGCTTGCAAATGTGGAAGATTTGCTGTACTGGATCTGGTAGCCGGTTACGCCGGATGTCTTATTCCAGGTATATTTCACTTTCTTCTTGCCAAGAGCGGTAACTTTTTTGAAGCTTGTGCCGGAGGGCTTTGCCACCTTAATCGTAACAAATGCCTCCGCTTCTTCATAGTTGGCGGTTGCAGATGCCTGAATCCGGATCCGGGCTGTACCTGTTCCGGCGTAGGCCAGCATGCCTGTTTCCCTGTCAATTGTAATCACCTCGGGATTTAAGGATTCCCAGGTCAGCACGCCATCGCCATCCGTCTCAGCCTTAACAACAAATGGAGCTGAATTCAGTTTTTTGGAATACTCCGTCTTCTTGACTGTAATGGTCTGAACAGCCTTCTCTGTGCCATCCATCCTCTCTGAAACGGTAAGACCAGCCAAATCCCCTTTGGCTTCTGCTGCTGCCGCAGGTCTCCAGATCAGACCCGAAACAACAAATATTAGAAGAAGCAATAAACCATATCTTTTCATCTTTTCTCTCCTGTTCTGTCCTGGCGCAGCCCAATCAGTTTGTTTTTCTGATTGGACCTACTCCTGATAGTACTTCAATATATTGTTCATGCTGCGGCTGATATGCTGTGTCATGGCTTTCCGGGCGTTCTCCTTTTCTCCATCGCGAATGAAGTGAAGGATAGCGATGTGCTCCAGGGTAGATTCCTGATAATGCTGCAGTTTTTCAGGGCGGGAATGGCCAGTACTTGGACCGTTCCACAATTCCATCAGGTACTGGGTCAGCTTCTTATTATCTGCGGCTTTCCATATAGCCATATGGATATCCTGATTTAGTTCCACATAGGCAGGTACATCAATCTGACCGGGTTCCAGATCCCGCATTTCATACAGGCGTTTCAGAAGTCCCTCCAGTTTATCTTCTCTCATCCCATTGGCAGCTGCTTTTGCGGCGGCCTCCGATTCCAGAAGGATCCGCATTTCAAATTGATCAATGATAAACTTTCTGTCGATCTTATTAACAATAGCTCCCTTATTCATGCGAAGCGTGATCAGTCCTTCCGCAGCAAGGGTCTGGAAAGCTTCCCTGACCGGGGTCCTGCTGATTCCCAGCTTTTCCGCCACCTCTGTCAGGCTCAGCTCCTGACCGCTCTTGTATTCGCCGGAATAGATTGCTTTTTTTAATATAGAAGTGATCCTTACCCGGACGGGCATAAGTTCTAATGATTCCATAAAGAATCCTCCAAGATGATATATTTAAGCTTCAAACCAGGGATAAAAAGGACTTTAGCCCCGGCAATATGGTATACGATATAAAATATCATATCAGTTGTTATCATATTAATTGGAGAACTTCCTTTTGTCAATTCCGGAGGGAAAGAGACTTTTATACGGGTTCAGCCTTGGTACTTCAGCTATAATGCATCGACTATAGCGCTTTGGCTTTAGTTCTTTGGCTCTAGTGCTTTGGCGGAAATATAGGGAATAATGAAAGGAAAGCATTGAGATAATACTTGAGATAATACTTGAGAAAATGTTGAGGAAATATGTTTATAAATTTCAAAATAATACTTGCATATAATCATGACCTGTGATATATTGATTTCAACGAAATTGAATATCGTATACGATATTCAATATGCAACAATTGCTTCAGTCCCGCACCCTTTGTAATGGCACTGTGCAGGGGATGTAAAAAGGCTGTATTAGAACATGTAAGAACTGCTAGAAGCTGGAAAGGAGTCTGCTATGCATGCAATTGAAAAAATCCTGGCCAAGAACAGCGGCCGGACAGAAGTGAAGACAGGTGAGATTGTAACAGCCAAGGTTGATTTTGCTGAGATCAATGATCTTTACCTGCAGACCGTTTATTCTTTCTATGAGATGGGCGGCGAGAAGGTTTGGGATTCCGAGCGGTGTGCTTTCGTATTTGACCACTACGCTCCTACCCCTGATGTTAAAAGTGCTTCCAACCACAAGGAGATGCGTGAATTTGCCAAGAAGAACGGCCTCCGCTTCCACTTTGACACCAACTGCGGTGTATGTCATCAGGTTATGCCGGAAGCAGGCGTGATCTATCCCGGCATGATCGTAGTCGCTACAGACAGCCATACCACTACACATGGTGCTTTCGGCGCTATGGGAACCGGATGCGGCGCGACAGATATGGCTACCATCCTCATGACCGGCGAGCTCTGGTTCCGTGTACCCGAGATCATCGAAGTACGCCTGGAAGGCAAGACGCCTAAAGGCGTATACCCCAAAGATGTTGTTCTGGCAGTACTCGGTAAGATCCGTGCGGACGGCGCTGTTTATAAGGCTATTGACTTTACAGGCTCTTATGTAGAAGAACTCAATGTGGCAGGCAGGATGACCATCTGCAACATGGCTGTTGAGATGGGTGCCAAGACCGCTTACATGCAGCCCAACCAGGATGTCATTGACTATGTAACAAAGCGTGCGGTACGCCCCTTCGAAGTACAGTATACCGATCCCGGATATGAATATGCTGAGACCTATGTATTTGATGTTTCTCAGCTGGAACCTGAACTGGCCTGCCCCAGCAGCGTTGAGAACGTCCATACGCTTGCCAGCGTTGTGGCTGAGGGCGAAGTAAGACTGGATCAGGGCTACATCGGCAGCTGCACCGGCGGCCGTGAAGAGGACATTGCCATCGCTGCAAAGATTCTGAAGGGACATCATATTCCCCCTTATACCAGACTGATCGTAGTACCCGCCTCCAGAGATGTCATGATGAACTGCATCCGGGAAGGCTGGATCCAGGATCTGGTAGACGCAGGTGCAACCATCACTACCCCCGGCTGCGGAGCCTGCCTCGGCGCACATGAAGGTATTCTTGCTCCCGGCGAAGTCTGCATCACCAGCACCAACCGCAACTTCCCCGGCAGGATGGGTTCCAAAGAAGCACTTATGTACCTGGCAAGCCCTGCAACAGTGGCAGCCAGCATGATTGAAGGTAAGATCACTGATCCCAGAAAATATCTGTAAGGAGGAGGACTTGATATGGATACAAAAGTAACAGGTAAGATCATCGTAGTTGGCGATAATATTGATACAGACCAGATCTATCCCGGATGCTATCTGGCGATTACCGATCCCAAGGAGATCGGAAGCCACTGCCTGAGCGGCGTTGATGAATCTATCGCAGCCAATTTCCCTCAGGGCGGCATCGTAGTCGCAGGCCGCAACTTCGGATGCGGTTCCAGCCGTGAGCATGCCCCCATCGCCCTCCTCAATATGGGCGCCAAAGCAGTCCTGGCAGATTCATTTGCCCGTATCTTCTTCCGCAACTCTATCAATCTCGGTCTTCTTCCTGTAATCTGCAAGGGAATCCGCAGCAAGGTAACAGACGGCCAGACCCTGACTCTGGATCTGGAAGCAGGCACCGTTACCATCGAAGAAACCGGAGAGGTACTCCCCTGCGAGCAGCTGGGGGATCAGGCCATGAAGATCCTGGAAGCAGGCGGCATCAAGCCTATGATGCGCCAGCGCTTTGGAAAATAATCAGAAGAATCCTGTAAAATAGCTTTATCCATATGTACAAAAAGGCCTTGCACTATGTTTTCCGGCATAGCACAAGGCTTTTTATACATATATGAATCAACTGAAACGAATGTGGATCAACTGAAACGTATGTGGGTCACCTGAAACGTATGTGGGTCACCTGAAACGTATTTGGGTCACCTGAAAAATAATGTCCGCGTGCTTCCCAGCAGCAGAATCACCAGAATCGCGGTATAAGCTGCGAATTTCAGAAGTGGAAAGGCATTGATTTTTCCCTTTAACTTAACCGATACAGACCCTATGGAGAAAATGGTAAATCCCAGGGCGATCCAGTAAAGGACAGGACTTCCACCTTTAAAGATTGCATAGGCTGTCAGGCCTTGTACAAGGCCTACCACGAAGGTTACCCAGCCCATCTTCACCGCAAACCTTCTGCGTTTTTCCGGGTCAGACAGCTTCTCCATAAAACGATCCGACAATTCCAGAGGATTGAGCTCCTTCCTGCCGCTGACATAGATCAGTCCAGTAACAATACTGAAGATACAAAGAAGCGAATAAAACAAACCGCAGAGAATGAGCGGGATATTACCACTCCCCAGACCAAACCATTTCATCACAACCACCTTCTATCATAAAAGATCTATCATAAAAGTTCCATCGTAACAGCTCCATTATAACAGTTCCATTATAACAGTTCCATCATGAATTGTCTTAGTATTCTGATACGCAGCACGCACATTCCATGTGCAGCGTGCTCCGGGTGTTTTGACCCTTGTATCATTTTAACGTATACTGGATAGAGGGGCGGCCTCCTGTTGTATAATCCATCCTGCTGACTACCTTATGCATATCTACCAGATGGTTCATATAACGGCGTACTGTAATTCTGGACAGATCCAGCATAGCTGCGATCTCATTATTGGTCAGGTAAGTGCCCCGGTGTTCTTTCAGACATTTCATGATATTATCCAGCGTCTGGGGCTGTATGCCTTTTACGGTATCCAGGGGTGCCTGTCCTTCCTCCTGTGTTCCGGATGCCATGGCATCGATTTCCTCCTGGCTCAATGTCCTCTCAACCTCCGAAGTCTGGGATGAATAATCCATAAAATGATTCAGTGCCTGGAGGAAACGCTCCTGTGTAAATGGCTTGATGATATAATCCAGAACACCCAGACTCATAAACTCCGTAAAATCCTGCATCTTATTGGCAGCCGTGATCATAATAATACTGATCTTATATCCTCTGGCCCGGCATGCTCTGATAAATGCAAGGCCGTCCATCTCCGGCATATAATAATCCACTATAGCAAGGTCAATATCATGATTTTCCAGGTAGGAAAGCGCTTCCCTGCCATTGGAAAACTGCCTGTCAAGCTGGAACTGGCTCATCTTTCCAAGATAAGATGTATTGATGGATGCCACCATGGGATCATCCTCGACAATGATTGTTCTGTACATACTCCGATTCCTTTTCCTCGTAACCACTTATCTGATCAAACTTATCCATCTGACCTTATATCGGCAGATTGATTTCAATGGAGGTGCCTTCTCCCGGCTCTGTATCGATATGAATACTGCCCTGGTATTCATCAACGATATCCTTCATAATGACAAAACCGTTTCCATGCCCTTCACCCTTTGTGGTTGATCCCCGTTCGTAGATGTGGGCAAGAATATCATCCGGGATTCCGTTTCCAGTATCATCACAGATAATGGTCGTATGGCCCTCCTCGCTGTAGATGCCCAGTTCAATCTCTTTCACGGGCTGATCTGTATTATTCAGCTCATAGATGGCATTCTCCAGAAGATTGCCAACCAGAGTGATGAACTGATCTGAAGGAAGGCTCCTGCTTTTTTCATAGAAGAATGAATCTTTTTTGAGTGTCAGGCGGATTCCCAGTTCACTTGCTCTGACAGCTTTTCCAATCAGGAGGGCTGCCAGGGCAGAATCGGAAACACGATGATTAATATCTGACACAACCTGCCCGGATACCAGCCTGGTCTTCAGGATATAATCCCTGGCCTGGTCCACTTCATTCATCTCCAGCAGCCCCAGGATCACATGCAGCTTGTTCATGTACTCATGATTGAATGTCCGCAGAGTCTCCACCAGGGTATTGGCACCGGAAAGCCGCTCAGCCATTTCAACCACTTCTGTCTTATCGCGGAATATAGAAGCAGCGCCTACGAGTTTGCCGTCATCGTACACAGGCATTCTGGAAGAAATAATGTTGATGCCGTTGATTACAAAATTGATATTGTGTTCTGTAAGGCCTGTTTTAGCTGTCTGCGGCAATTTTGTCTGGGGATAGTATTCCGTCAGCTGATGTCCTTCTGTCTGGGTTTCAGGAGGAAGGTTCAGCATTTTTTTGGCAGATGCATTCATCAGTATAATCCTGCCGTCTGCATCAATCGCAAAGAGTCCCTCGTCCAGCACATCAAGCACTTCTGCCCTCTGCAGATACTTGGCAGCCAGTTCCTCAGGTGAATTGCCCAGCAGGACTCTCTGAAGTTTGTTCAGGAAAGCGGAGATAGCGATCCAGCCTGAAAGCATCATCACCACCAGGATCAGGCAGAAAGTCAGGATGATCTGTCTGCGAAGGATCCTCAGCTTTGAATTCAGTACGGAAACCATAACAAAACCTACGATGCTTCCTTCAGCATCATAGATTGCATGAAAAGCTCGCTGCTGAGGGCCAAAGGTACCTGTTCCCTGGGAGATATAAGGTTCGGCGCCTTCCAGAATCTGATACTGGTCCCCGCCCACAAAACCATATCCTACCATCTCAGGATTCGTGTGGTAATGACGGATACTGTCCGTGTCGCAGATGCTGACTACATCTATCTGGGACATGGTGGCGACCATGGTGTCGATTGTTTCCTTCACCCCGGCATAGATTCTGCCATATTCTTCCGTTCCTGTCTCCATGGTAACCAGCGAAACAATTTCGTCCTCGTCCGCTATCAGCTTCGCCGTGTCAGCTATCATGGTTTCCATGGATTCCTGCTGATTGCTGAGGGTAAATATCAGACAGGCGATGGTAGTCAGAAGCACTGCTATCATCAGCGGTATCATAACCAGAGCCAGCGTATGGGACGCTGTGGATGACCGCCTGTTTTTCTTTAATGAAGCCGGCATAAGCAGTTTCCTCCCTGTCCAGCCGGATTAGTCCAGAGGCTGTCCATGAATCAGTTTGTGCGCTCTGACCGCAATATCAGGCAGCAGATCATACAGAATCATCAGATCACCGTTCTTGTAATTTAAAGTCTTCTCATCGATAGGAATATAGGTCAGGTCAGAGCCTTCTTCAGTCTTGCGGGGGGCAGTCTCCAGAAGCAGGTCCCATGCTGCCGTATGAATCTTCTCTTCCTCCGGCAGATTCCTGTATTCCCCGGCTTTATTCATCACTCGTCTGCATCCCTCTGCAATGCCTGCAGCGCCGGTAAGGATAGCCGCAAAACCTGGAATTCTCAAAGGAAGATCCTGATTCCATGTCAAAGCTGTCAGGATCAGGCCGGCCGCAAGGACCAGACCGAATTTCAGAATCAGAGAAAATACCATACTCCTGACATCCATAATTTCTTTCAAATGATCCACAGCGCAGTTTCTGCAGATATACCAGGTCTGGCGAAGACCTAATGACTGAATCCTGCGTTCCCCGCCCATCTCGCGGATATGGAGCGTCTGGATCTCCAGAACATCAAAAGTGTAATCTCCCTCTGCCCCGCATTTCAGGCATGCATGCCCCTTATCTGACATCTTCGTCTCCTTCCTGTTCCTTCCTTAACCCGTCCCGGTCTTTCCTTAGGTACTTCCGGGTCCTTCCTTAGGTGCTTCCGGGTCCTTCCTTATCCTGATTTTATCGTAAACAATTATCCGGATATAATCAAGGCAAAAAAGCAGGAGCCGCAGATCCGCAGCTGAATCGCCTGCGGGTCTGCGGCTCTCTGTCACGATTGTATGATTTGTTATAATCTTATAATCTTATGATACTATCCT
>Ga0326514_10001518_pt1 | contig 15121 bp, 11 predicted proteins | sample 3_2548_0518_D_FD_203653 | JGI IMG/M metagenome (GOLD analysis project Ga0326514, IMG submission 203653) | Bovine rumen microbial communities from UC Davis, California, United States - 3_2548_0518 | ecosystem: Host-associated > Mammals > Digestive system > Stomach > Rumen | place: USA...
TCCTTGGCCTACACTTTCACCATGCGCCCGGTCAACATTCTGGCCAACACCTTCGAGAAAGTCTTCTACCCCTCCGCCAAAGAGCGCCTCGACCTTTGCCAGCCCATCGGACACGACCTCCGCCGTTTCCTCCTCACCCTCACGGCTTTCGCGCTGCCGGTGCTGTTGGCGGCCTTCTTCTTTGCCGAACCCCTCTTCACCTTCCTCTTTGGGTCCAAGTGGATAGGCACAGGCTACTATGTGCGCTGCCTCGTCCCATGGATAGGCCTGCTGCTGCTGACCAACTCGCTGGCCTTCGTGCCCAACGTCTTCACCACCCAGCGGACCGACTTCCTTTTCCAAGTGGTGCAGCTGGTGCTGCGGGTGGCCGCCCTTGCCTTAGGCCTCAGTCGCAACAGTTTTGCCCTCGCCGTCCTCCTCTTCTGCGCCGTTAGTACCGCCGTGCAGCTCTGCCAGCTGGGGTGGTATCTCTACCAGGTGCGGCAATACGATAAAAAAACTTTAACATGATAATCCCCATCACCGACCTCTCGCGGCCCGAGGTGCAGCTCTACTCCCACCTCACCGAGGCCCAGCTGCGCAACCGTCTGGAGCCCGACAAGGGCATCTTCATTGCCGAAAGTCCCAAAGTGATACGTGTGGCCCTCGACGCTGGCTGCCAGCCCCTCTCGCTCCTCACCGAGGAAAAACACCTCCATGGCTGTGCTGCCGACATCATATCCCGACTGGGCGACCTACCCGTCTATACGGGCAGCCGTCCGCTGCTGGCCTCCCTTACCGGCTATGAGCTCACGCGCGGAGTGCTCTGCGCCATGCGCAGGCCGCCGCTCCCCTCGGTCGAAGAAGCCTGCTCTGGCGGCCGCCGTGTGGTACTGGTGGACAGTGTGGTCAACAGCACCAACACCGGAGCCATCTTCCGTGCCGCCGCCGCCCTCGGCATCGACGCCGTGTTGCTCACCCCTACCTGCTGCGACCCCCTCAACCGGCGCAGTGTGCGTGTGAGCATGGGAACCGTCTTCCAAATCCCCTGGACCTACATCCCCTCATGGCCCCATCCGGGCATGGAGCGGCTGCGGTCTTTAGGCTTCAAGACCGCAGCCATGGCCCTCACCCCCGAAGCCGTATCCGTCGACGACCCATGCCTCATGGCCGAGGAGCGCCTAGCCATCGTCATGGGCACCGAGGGCGACGGCCTCTCCCACGCCACCATTGCCGCCTGCGACTATCAGGTAGTTATCCCCATGGCCCACGGGGTCGACTCCCTCAATGTTGCCGCTGCCGCCGCCGTAGCCTTCTGGCAGCTAAGGAAATAGTGTCTGACGGTCCAACCTCATCACCCTCACCGGACAACTGTCGCCCCTGAAGAGGTGTCGACAATAGGTGTTTTCGCCCGTGTCGCGGAAACCGCATTTTTCCATCACGCGTCCCGAAGCGGGATTGTCCAGGAAGTAGTCGCCCCAGAGGGTTCGCATCCCCTTTGGGCCAAAGCAGTGGTCCACCACCAGCCGCAGTGCCTCGGAGGCAATGCCTTGGTTCCAGTAGGGACGTGCCGTCCAGTAGCCCACTTCGGCATCGTGCTCGCCAATGCTTATGTTGCTTTCGGACTGCGTCAGGTAGCCAATGCAGCCGATGGCCTCGCCGGTTGCCCGCAGCTCGATAGCCCAGGTGTGGTCGCCATGAAAAAAAGTCCGTATCACCTGTAGGCTCTCCTCCACACTCTTATGGGGAGCCCAACCGGCGCGTGGACCCACCTCGGGGTCGGAGGCGTACTTGAAGAGTGCCTCGGCGTCGCTTTCCTGCCACGGCCGCAGCCTTATTCTGTCGGTTTCCATAGTTGGGTCGGTGTTTTTTTTGACGCTGCAAATTTACATAAAAAATATGACTTGTGCGGCGACAGGTGAGAAACGTTTTTTTTTAAACACGAATTATCATGAATTTACCTTAAATTATTTTAAGGGCGGTTTATGGCATTTTTATGGGCAGTTTATGGCAAATCGGCTATCTTTTCAGGGGAGAGACGCACAAAAAAATTAGTTCCGAGTGGGGCGGCGGCTCAAAAATGTTTTGTCGCAGGCTCTTAAATGGGCTTTGCCTGCCACCCACCAGGGCACTTGTTTTTTTGCACCTTAAGTGTTGCCATTGTTTGGAGTTTGCTTAAGTACGCTGTCTCGACGGTAGCCAATCGCTCTTTCTATGTTTCTAGAGCGAAGAACTAATGACGAACTAACGAGGAAATAACAAGGAAATGGCGGAGGAAGGGCGCAGCCGAGGCCTCGGCTGCGCCCTTGCCGCTACGCTCCCCCCGACCCTCCTCCGGAGGGCTTCTTCGCCGCTTTACTTCTTTTTTCTGTCCCCTTTTCAACTCCCCGCTGGCGGTATTGCTTTTTTTTTGTATCTTTGTAAATTGTATTATTATGCGCTTTGGCGTTTGAACTGATTGTATATGAATAGAGTAAGGACAAATTTGATATTGTTTTTGTTGCTTGTGGCCTTGCCTGCAGCGCTGCAGGCACAGGAGGAGGGGCAGGGCGCGGCGCTGACGCTGCGGGGCTACGGCCTCTACGACTTCCACTACGCCACAGGTGCCATCGGCGGCGCGGCGCTGGCGCTGGACTGGCAGCCCTCGCCGACTTTTGCGCTGAGCCTGGGCGCGGAGTACGCCTCGACGAACCGCATCAGCGCCAACTTGCAGGGCGAGGCGGTGCTGGCAGGCAGCGCCAAGGCGGGCTGCCTGGCGCTGCGTAACCGCTATCTCTGGCGGCACTATCCGTCGCTGGACTTGCAGGAGTTCACCAGTGCCCTTGAGCTGGTGGGGCATCTGCGCCACTGGGACCTGAACCTGGGTTTGTGCAATCGATACACGGCGGCCCTGGTGCAGCGCTCCGACGGCGGCGGCGCCACCGTGCTGGAGCCCATGAACGTGATGTTTGCGCTGGAGGGCTGGTGGAGGGACCGCGCGGCGGCTCCCGCGTGGAATGTGGGCGTCCGCTGGAGCAGCTATAACGATTTTGTCATCGAGCGCGTGGCCAACTGGTTTTTCAGCCTGAGGGGGTTCTACTCCTTGTCGGACAAGGTGCGGCTGACGGGCGAGGTGGGCATCCACCCGGTGGGGTCGCTGAACCTTACGGCCAGCTACGACGGCTGGTTCGGCCACCTGGGGGTGGCCGCCAGGCTATAGCCGGGCCAAAGGGAATGAAGTATTTTTGAACTCAGAACTACAGAAATATGAAACTGAAATATATTGCATTGATAGTGTTGGCTGCGGTGGCGTGGACGGGTTGCGACCGGCTGGATGTGAAGGGTATGTTTTTCTCCAGCGGCACCCACACCGAGGACCGTGTGGCGGAGTGGCTGGCGTGGAACGAGGAACACCCCGCGACGGTGCTGACGGGAGTGCAGGACGAGTACTGCGTGTATGTCACCTCCGACATACACATCACCGACGAGGCCCCGAGGGTGGAGGCTTTCCTGAATGCCGAGTATGCCGACCCGCGGGCGGTGTTCAGCATCGTGGGCGGCGACATTGCCAACGTGCGTGGCGAGGCCCCCTTCCGCGTGATGGACAGCCTGCTGCATCTGCCCCACCCGCATTACCACTCTCCGCGTCCGGCGGAGGACACCTGTTTTGTCATTATCGGCAATCATGATATTTACTTCGACTGCCAGGAGTACTATAAGAAATATTTCCACACCTCGACCTATACGGTGACGGTGCAGACCGTGGGCGGCGCGCAGGACCTGTTTGTGTTTCTCGACAGCGGCAACGCCACCCACGGCCGACGGCAGCTGGCCTGGCTGAAGGAGGTGCTGGGCCGTCGCGGCGAGTACCGAAATGTGGTGGTGTGCACCCACACCTGCCTGTTCCGCACCAGCTATAACTACAGCACCACCCCCGCCGCCAATCTGCCCGAGGACGAGTGCTACGAGCTGCTGGACCTGATGCAGGAGAGCCGCGTGAACCTCTTCCTGATGGGACATTTCCACCATAAGGAGCAGCACACTGTGGGCGATGTGGAGTATGTGATGACCGACAACCTGAATGAGGAGAAGGAGGTGCCCAACTACTTGGTGGTGACCTGCGGCGAGCGGGTGAGTTATGAATATAAGGAGCTTTAATCGAGAGTGATGAAAAGAAGGATATATGCTGTTTTTTTGATAGCGGGGCTGCTGGCCGGTGCTTGCGCCAAGCAGGGTTTCCCTTCGGGCGGTCCCAAGGACGAGACTCCGCCTAAGGTGCTCGGCGCCACGCCGCCGAGCGGCACCACGGGGTGGACGGGCAAGGAGTTCGCGATACTGTTTGACGAGTATGTCAGCGTGAAGGATGCCGACAAGAATATCTTGGTTTCGCCACCCATGGACACCAAGCCGGAGTACGGCACCAGGGGGCGCGCCGTGGTGGTGAAGCTGAAGGACTCGCTGCGGGCCAATACCACCTATCTGTTCCAGTTCAAGGGCGCCATTGTGGACTTTAACGAGGGCAACCCTTTGGAGAGCTATGAGTATGTCTTTGCCACGGGCAGCAGCATCGACAGCATGACCCTGCGGGGGCAGGTGCTGGACGCCCTGACCCACAGACCCTATAAGAGCGAGGGGGGCATCACGGTGGTGGCCTACGGAACTGACCAGATGGCGCGGTTCGACAGTGTGCAGAGCCGCTATTTGGACAGCCTTGGGGCGGCCGACTCAGCCTACAGGGCGGCGGGTGACTGTGTGGTGGACAGCATTGCGGCCAAGGAGAAGCCGATGTACATGACCCGCTGCGACCAGGAGGGACGGTTTGAAATGAACCACCTGCGCGAGGGGCGCTACAGGGTGCTGGCCTTCGAGGACGGCGACAACAATCTGCTGCTGAAGGCTGGCGAGGCAGTGGCCTTTTTGGACTCACTGGCTGTGGCCGAACACATGCCGCTGCGCCCCGACACGGCTAAGGCGGACACGACGGGGGCGGCCGACTCGGCGGCCATGGCTGCCGACACGGCCAGCCGCGATTCGGCACTTGCACTCCAGCCGGTTGCCGACTCGGCCCGGCAGGCAGTGCCGCAGGCACCGCTTTCGTCGCTAAGGTTGAGCATATCGCTCTTTAAGGAGGAGGCCCAGCGGCTGGCCAAGGCGGAGTTTACGGGCAAGGGGCGGATGGTGCTGGCCACGGTGCTGCCCTTGACGGAGCACTACACACTGCGGCCGCTGGGCGCTGCCCAAGGCACAGAGCTGTTTGTCAAACCCAATGCCAGGCGCGACACGTTGAGTATTTGGACGCAGGACAAGAACTGCGACTCGATTACCCTGCTGCTGGACGATAGGGACATACGCGACACTCTGCGGATGGTGTACCGCGCACCGAAGTCGACGCCCTCCGCCGGCAAGGTGGCCGCTAAGATTGCGCCTAAGGGGTCGCCGCTGATGAGCCACAAGGTGGGGCAGAAGCACCCCTACTACGATACGCTATGGATTGCCTTTGACCGGCCGGTGAGGCAGATTGTGCACGGCGAGCCCGACTCGCTGGTGGAGGTGTTCGACCTGAAGGACAGCACCGCCACCCACTGCGGGGTGTGCTGGGTGGATTCGTGCATGCCCTACGGCTACTATCGCGCCATGATTGACTTCAAGGGCAAGGCCGGTGGGAAATATAAGTTTAAGGTGCCCGCCATGAGTTTTGAAGATATCTATGGCGCCAAGCACCACGACTCGCTCACTTTCAGCACCGAGTTTACCAAGGTGGAGGAGTATGGCAATATCATCCTGACGGTGGACAGCGCGCAGTTGGTGGCTGCCGACTGTGGTGTGCTGCTGGTGCAGCTGCTGAACGAGAAAGGGGAGGTGCTGCGGCAGCATCGCCTTCGCCAGGAGGGGAAGGTCGAGTTCAGGCACCTGAAGGGCGGCAAGTATGCCCTGCGCGCCGTGGAGGACCGCGACAGCAATGGCACTTGGACGGCAGGCGACTACTGGAAACACCGCCAACCCGAGGAGGTGCATTATTTTGAGAAAGTCTTGGAGCTGCGCGAGAACTGGGACATGGAGGAGCACTGGACGCTGAAACCCGCCTTTACGGCCATGCCGCAGATGGGAGCCAAGGCCGAGGAGGAGAAGGGCAGGCAGCAAAAACCCAGTGGAAAGAAATAACCGTCGCCCATGCAGAAGAAACTACTTTCGGGCCTGTTCTGGGTGCTGCTGCTCAACCTGCTTATCAAGCCGTTTTGGATTTTGGGCATCGAGGTGGGGGTGCAGAACGCCGTGGGCGTGTCGGAGTATGGTTTCTATTTTGCCATTTTCAATATTGCCTATATCTTCAACATTCTGTTGGATATGGGCATTACTAATTTCAACACCCGCAACATTGCCCAGCACCCCCGGCTGATAGATAAGCACTTGGGCAGTATATTGGGCATCAAGGTGCTGCTGCTGGGGCTCTACCTGGCGGTGACTTTCACGGTGGGGCTGCTGCAGGGCTACGGCTCGCGGCAGTTCGGGCTGCTGGCGCTGCTGAGTTTTAATCAGTTCCTCAACTCGCTGATTCTTTATTTGCGCAGCAATTTTGAGGGGCTGTTGCTGTTCAAGTGGGACAGCGTTGTCAGCATTCTCGACCGCGTGGTGATGATTGTCATTTGCGGGGCCTTGCTGTGGCTGCCGGGGCATCCGGCGTTTCGCATAGAGTATTTTGTCTATGCCCAGACAGCGGCCTATCTGCTCACGGCCGGCGTGGCGCTGACAGTTCTTCTGCACAAGACGCACTGGCATGGGTTGCGATTCTCGCGCCCCTTTACCCTGGCCATACTGAAACAGAGCCTGCCCTTTGCGCTGCTGGTGCTGCTGATGGCCAGCTATAACCGCATCGACCCCATATTGCTGGAAAATCTGTCGCCGGAGGGTAGGGGAGATTATTTGGCGGGCATTTATGCCGGGGCTTTCCGTCTGCTGGACGCGCTGACGATGATTGCCTATCTGGTGAGTGTGCCGCTGCTGCCCATCTTTGCCAAGATGACCAAGCGGCCCCAACAGGCCCACGCCGAGTTGGGCTCCACTACGCAGTGGGTGACGTCGCTGATGCTGGTCTTCTCGATTACCGCTGCGGTGGTGTGCTGGTCGTTGGGCGGGCAGCTGATGGAGTTGTTCTATCACGACCATGCCGAGGAGTATGCCGAGGTGTTCGGGGTGTTGGTGTTCGGCATTATTCCCATTGCCATGACGTATGTCTACGGCACCCTGCTCACTGCTGCGGGACGGCTGAAAGCCTTGAATATGCTGGCTGCCACAAGCCTGCTGATTAATGTGGGGGTGAACTTGGTGTGCATTCCGCGCTATGGGGCGGTGGGTTCGGCCTACGCCTCGCTGGCGGCACAGGGGTTCATGGCGGTGGCACAGATTTGGGCGGCCCTGCGCATTTTTAACATGCAACCCCGCCTTTCGTACATACTAAAAATAGTATTTTTTGCGTTATTGATTGTCTGTTTCAGCCTGCTGACCCCTCGGTGGGTGTGGTGGCTGAAGGCGGCAGCGGCGCTTCTGCTGGCTCTGACGGCGGCATTGGCACTGGGACTGGTGAGGGTGAGAGAGATTGTGCAGACACTGCGGCAGCCGCAGCCGGCCGACTTTGAATAGAATGAGACAAGATGCCACAAGGTGGATAAAGGGCTCTACCACCGAGGCGGCTTTTAACCAACAGAGCCCACATATTTGAAGAGACTATGAAGTCATACGTTTTTCCCGGACAGGGAGCCCAGTTTGTGGGCATGGGCAAGGACCTTTATGAAAACAATGCCCACTGCCACGACATGTTCGAGCGCGCTAATGATATTATCGGATTCCGTATTACCGACCTGATGTTTGCGGGTACGCCCGAGGACCTCAAGCAGACTAAGGTCACCCAACCCGCCGTGTTCCTCCACAGCGTCATCCTGGCAAAGTTTTTGGGCGAGAGTTTCAAGCCCGAGATGGTTGGCGGACACTCGTTGGGCGAATTCAGCGCCTTGGTGGCTGCCGGTGCCATGGACTTTGAGGACGGTTTGCGCCTGGTGATTGCCCGTGCCAACGCTATGCAGAAATGCTGCGAGATGCACCCCTCCACTATGGCCGCCATCGTCAAGCTGGACGACAAGACGGTTGAGGAGGTCTGCGCCGAAGTTACCGCCGCGGGCGACGTGGTGGTGGCCGCCAACTACAATACCCCCGGCCAGCTGGTCATCAGCGGCACCATGGAGGGCGTTGCGAAGGCATCAGAGAAGCTGAAGGAACTGAAGGGCCGCGCCATCCCGCTGGCCGTAGGCGGTGCTTTCCACAGCCCCCTGATGGAGCCTGCCCGCGTCGAGCTGGCCGCCGCTATCGACAAGACCCAGTTCCACCAGCCCGTCTGCCCCTGCTACCAGAATGTGGACGCGCTGCCCCATTCGAACCCTGAGGAGATTAAGCAGAACCTTATTAAGCAGCTTACCTCGCCTGTACGCTGGACCGCTACTGTGCAGAACATGATTAAGGACGGCGCCACCGAGTTTATAGAGGTGGGTCCCGGCACCGCGCTGCAGGGCATGGTCAAGCGCATCAACGCTGAGGTGGATGCCCACAGCGCTCAATAAAAGATGGGAGTTCTGAATTCTGAATTCTAGGTTGGGCGAAAGTCTCTTAGGATTCAGAATTCAGTTTTATTTGATGATATGAAATACAGGTTTTTCCTTTTGGCGACCATTTGTCTGCTCCTGGCATCGCAGGGGCGGGCTCAGTTTTATGTGGGGCTGCACGGCGGGTGGACGCTGCCGCAGGGTTTCTACGCCGAGTCGCGCATGAGCGACAACGGCTGGATGTTCTCCGAAGGCCACCAGCGCCTGGCCGGTGCCGGCAAAGGATGGGCCACAGGAGTGGACCTGAGTTTCGCCTTTCCCTTCCATCCTTCGCTGGAGGTGGTGGCAAGCGCCGATTTCATGCAGAGTGGAGTCAATCGGGATGTGGAGGATTACTACGATTATATTTATCAGGCCCGCTACAGCCAGTGCAGCAAATACCTGATGGAACTACCTAAGTTCCGTAATATCCCCATCCTGCTGGGGGTGCGCTATGCCTATCCCGTCACGAGGGGCATCGACTTTTATGGCGAGGCCATGGCGGGAGTTAATCTGCGCCGCATCACCCCCTGGACCCTCGCCTACGCCACAGATTCTTGGACCCAGATTGACGGCCAGGAGTTTGCCGAATACAATAATGAGGACAACCGCGTTTATGGTCAGGCCAATACTTTTGCTTTCCGGTTGGGCGCGGGATTCCTCTTTAAGAAGAAGGTGACCCTGGGAGCCGCCTTTTACATGCTGGGCGCAAGCCCCCTCACCTGGGACCGCAACACTACCGTGCGCTATAGTGTCTACGGCCAGATGGTCGAGAACACCACCACGCAGCATGTCGTTTATACCGACCTCAACCCCACGCTGGTCATGGTGCAGGTAGGCTTCCGCCTCTGCCCCTTCAAAACCCGCACCGTTCAAGATTGGTGATTCGAAACCCGAATGGCGGCATTACGATATTGAATCTATAGACAACTTTCCGCCGCCCTGCGGGCAATAAAATCCGCCGGGCGGCGTTTGTTTCAGCGATTAACTTTTAATGGCTTATGAAGAGATTGCTCATCATCCTAATATGCATTTGGGCGACAAATGTTGTTTCGGCGCAGAACGCAGACCAACGCATTGCCGACCTCATCAACGCGGAGGACTGGTTTGCGTTGGACGAAGAATATCCACGCATCAAGGACTCGGTGCAGACCGACTTCCTCAGGCCGATGGCCGAGGCGATGCTTTACTTGCATTTCAACCAGCCGCAAGACGCAATCACTGCCATAACACAACTTTTAAGCAACCACCAAGAGCAAATCAGTTCATCCACGACACTCAATTTTGCGATACTGCTGTTGCAGACGATGGGCGAAACGGGACGATACGCCGAAGCCGCCGACGGTTTTAAGTCGCTGGCCGAGCAGTTGCCGGAGGTGGGCAGCATCGCCGCCATGTACAAGCACTACAACGTCCTGCGCGACTTCCCGCCGATGGCAATAGACCGTCCAAAGCGGGACGTTGTGGTTCCATTCCAACTGCAAGAGTACAAGGCGAAGAAACGTGAAGCATGGATGCGTGAAGGCAAACGGAAATTCAAAGGCTACCATATAACAGTCCCCGTGACGATACATGGCATTGAACGGCAGTTTGTGTTCGATGCTGGTGCAGGGGCTACATTCATCACCGAGAAGACCGCACGCGAACTCGGTTTGATGATACTCCCCGACACCATTGCACTGAACGGTACACAGAAAGGAATGCGGGCATTCATCGACAGTCTGTCTGTCGGCGGAATAGTCTGTCGCAATATGGTGGTCTATGTGGGCTTGCCCAACGCCCTCGACAGCATTGCAGATGGCTTCGAGGCCGCACTCGGCTTGGATTTCATCAAGGCCGTCGGCGAAACGCAGATATTGTTCGATCAGCGGGAGATACTCTTTCCAGCCAACCCTTCAACGCACAATGCGGCACACAACGTCTGTCTCGCTCCCGACTTGGTGATGCTGGCTCAAAAAGATGGAAAACGTCTTTTGTTGGGCTTCGACAGCGGATGCACTACTGCCGAACTCTACGACGACTACTATCAAAAGTTCCGCGCCGAGGTCGATGCCATCGCCATCAAGGACACCGTCACCACCGGCAGTTATGGCAATGTCGCCAATGTCGAAATCAAGCTGCTGCCCAGCATATCATTCAATGTGGGAGGTTCGGCTGTCACGATTGACGAAATGGAACTTTATCCGCCAACGGGCGATCGGCTTTATACCCACGATGGTCGTATGGGAATGTCTCTTGTTCGCCTTTTCCGTAAGACAACCATCAACCTAAACGACATGTACATCAAGTTTGAATAATTACAAATCAAAAGCCGAGACCATTGCTGGCCTCGGCTTTCGTCATTTTAGTGTGTCGATGCAGGATTACATCTTGCTCAGTTTCTTGTAGCCTTCGTAGCGCAGTTTGGCGTTGCGCTCGGTGGCGACGAAGAGTTCTTCGGCCTCCTGCTGGTTCTCCACACTCCGCACCCTCGGCAGAGCAAATCAGGATAACGCTATTGCCATTGACTTCTTTTTTGAATTAATCCAAGCCTGCATAGTCTTGCCGCCACACCTTTAGGACTACGTTGGCATATGACTGACATTTCATCCAGTGGCTTCCTCTGGCGGAATAGCTCAATTAGAATTGCGTCCTCATCTTTCTTCCAAGGTGCGTATGCTTTGGGATAAGTATGTCTGCTTTGCACTTTATAGTCCGGGAGGCAGGGTTTGGAATTTGTGAGGAGAACTGTTATGCTGTCAAGTAATTTGGCAGGAGTAGTGACATTTTTGTAAATTGAATCTACGCTGTCAGGAATATCCAATCGTGATACGTATAGTACATCCGGGTCGCTGGGTAAGCCACCGATGCCAAGGAGGAGAAAGACGGGCATGCGGTGTTCCGTGGCATATTTCTCGAAGAGGGCCACTCTGGCTGGAGGCAGCAGCTCTTTGCTGATGTCTTTGGGCATATGGCTCCGCCATTTGCACTCTATGGCGAAGGGGCAACCGTCGTATTCAAGAATAAGGTCGGGGTTGCTGTTGCCCTCGGGGTAGACGCCGGGCAGGCTCTTGTCGCCGCGCCATTCCTTGAGGATCAGCTTGTCGTTGTCTGCCACGCCCAGCAGCTCCAGCACGTGGTCTTCGAACTCGCGGCCTTTCAGCAGTTCGACGTTCATGGTGATCGACTTGATGCGCAGGTAGACGGTGCTGTAGGGGCGGTCGATGGCCTTGTGGATGGCGTGGATGCCCATGTCTTCGTAGTACATGCGCAGTAGCCGCTTGTCCTCGGCTACCGTCCAACGGTGGGGCTTTTCATTGGGTTCTGCCACTTTCAGGTCGGTATTGTCGAGCAGATGGGTGACGTCGCTGTGTCCCGTCAGCAGGCCGAAGATGCTGCCGTTGGGGTTGATATAGCCGCAGACGATGTGCTGCACCTGTCGGATGGTCCACCAGTTGCGCAGACGCGCCTCGAAGCCTTTGCCGTCGCTCTCCTCGCGTTGCATCACGAGGACAAGCAGGCGGTTCTCTTTCAGCGCCTGCTCAATCTGCACGTTGTATGTGTTGCGGAACTTGCCTGTCACCACCAACACCGTCGGCACGTGGCATACGAGCAGCGCCTTCAATACCTCCTCTTCCAGCTCCGACGTGTTGAAGCACACCGCACACTGCCCCCTGTCGAACTCCTCCACCCACCGGAACACCTTCTCATAGCACGACAACGGCGCCATCCTTGACGTCAAGAAAAGCGTCTTCTCCCGCCGCCAAAGCTCCTTGTTGCCAATGGTTCTTGCGATGCGCATAAGACTATTTTTTCAGAAATTCAGAAAGCAGCTGTAATCCCTTTTCAGTTAAGTAATAGGCTTGGTCGGGACGACTATCTGAATCCGGATACAGTTTACTGACATAACCAGCTTCAATGGATGGATATAGATAGCGTTTACGGAAATTGTCACCTCCTTTTAGCTGCATAGCCGTCATTATTTCACGAGTAGAAACGGTATTTCCGCGAATTGCTAAAATAACCCTAGTGATATTTTTATCAACCTTACCTGCTACTTTACCTGCTACTTTACCTGCTACATTACCTCTTACTTGTACTCCTTCTTGTACTCTTTCTTTACTTTCTTCTTGCACTTCTGACCTCCATAAAATAGCTCTAAAATCTTCATCCTGATGAAATTCCGGCTTACGGAGACCACTTTCAACACATCTATCAATAATGTCAGTAGTCCCCGTCCCCATTTGCTCAATATAGCCCGCAAGATAAACGGGATTGGCAAGTACGGGATTTACGGGATTGGAGGTATGCTCTTTGTTCAACTTGGCAATGGTCATCCCTTGTGGCAATTTGCCGGGATTCCAAACCTCCAAACGGTCTTTGAACAGCATCACCTGAACGCTACTGTTGCTTGTATAGCTGCGATGTACCACGGCATTGACAATGGCCTCTGTGACGGCTTGTGGCGGCAGTTCGGGTGTAACATCCACCTGTGCGGAACGTGTACGCTCTCCCACATGTTGGTTTATTCTGCTCATCACAAAACTTACCGCCATATCTACCATTTCAAAAACACTCCCTCCATATATCTGTTGCGACGCTATTGGTTTCTGTATTTTGGTCCCGTAGAAGTGTGCACACTTGATTGTGGCGGATGTAAACCACTTCTGGACATCCTTGGCGAATAATAGAAGCGCCGCATTCTTGAGTCGGTTGTCGTCCGTTATCAAGTGCAGGCTGAGCAGAATTTGACGTATGTTCGCCTCGGAATACTGCAATGGGAACTGTCTCTTTTCCCTTGCCAGTCCGACAAACCAACGTATCTTCTCTTTGTCGAGATCATCAATCCCGGCATCAGGGTGGATAGTGGCATCGAAAGGACCATTGCGCAGAATCTGGTGCGATGTCATATACTCCACCAGCGAAGCATATACCCCACTTTGTAATTCTTCGTATGACGTAAAAGTGTTGCGAATAACGGCGTTGTCAATCTTTTGCTTGAAGGCTTCTTCTTTAGGTTCTTGATGTTCTGTTCCCTTGATAAAAGCCAAACGATAAGCGTGGTTTGAGGTGGCTATATTGTATTCACGCTCGGTGGGAGAAATACCCTCACCATCCTCATATCCGTATTTCTCACCCATCAATAACAGGTAAACTTCAGCATTGGCAGCTTGTTCAAGATAAGCCGTATGGGCAGACCTATCTTGAGCGGGTAGCTCTTCGAACAGGAATGGTTCAAAATACATTGAGAACAATGCATCCTGACGAATGTAATCAGCCAGAAGTTTACGTTCCTTGGCAAACTCGCTTTGAACACTGCTGATGAATACCGTTTTGCGGTTCATAATAATCTACTTTTCTTCAAATAACGCATCTATTTTGGTTTTCGTATGTGTGCTTGTAAATTAGGAATTGCTGGAGGCATTGGGAGTATTTGAGTTCGATGGCAACTTCTATTGCTTTCTTTGCATCATCTGGGTAATTGAAAAAAGATTATTGTATTTCGGATTGCAAATCCTTATAATATTTTGCGCCAGATTTCAAATCTGCCGCAACTGAGAACTTCCGCCGCGACGGGTAATTTCAAAATAGGACAAATGTATATTGTATTACCCATTATCAGGGTTCCTTGATTGTTACCATATGGAATGGACACAAAGCATATTAGATAGAGTGTCTCTTCGCAGTTAACGTAGATCAACTAATTCACTTAGTGGAATTATTCTTGCCTTATATGTGTTGCCCCGCTGCTTGAGTTGGGGCGTTTTCTTGAATTCTACCGGTTTGTTTATGAACTCAAGAACAACATAATATTTGGCGTGTTCAGGAGCGAATCCGTGTTCTTCCAATGTTTCTTTTGCCCATATTTTGAACTTCCCTGGTGTTTTTAGTTGGTAAAGTTGTGGATTATCTCCATTGGTGTGAAGGAGCAGATATTTCATTCTCTCAAATCCCGGTGCCACTTGTAGAGAGCCTTTGGATTCTCCAGCGCGCATATAGCAAATTCCATTTGCAATCATCTTCTCACGCAACTCTTTTCGTGCGTGATTAACCAGCACCATCACCTCCTCTGGATTTTCACGCATTTTTTTAAGAATCTTCTGTGCTGATTCGGGATTCTCAATCTCTTGTTTACGTCTTTTCCCTAACTCTACAAACTCTGGCTCCAGCTCTATCCCTACGAAGTTTCTTCCTAGAAGGCTGGCAGCAATGCCTGTTGTACAGCTTCCTGCAAATGGGTCAAGGATGGTATCTCCTTCGTTTGTACAAGCAAGGATAATACGGTAAAGTAAGCGCAAGGGCTTTTGTGTTGGGTGTTTTCCACAATGCTTTTCCCAACTTCCCACTGCAGGTATCTTCCACACATCTGTCATCTGCTTCTCGCCATTCATCTGCTTCATTACCTCATAATTGAACACATGGGGTACTTTTGCTGATTTTCGTGCCCAAATGATGTATTCAGTTGAGAAATTGAAGTAACGACAGCTTAGATTTGGCGGTGGGTCACTTTTTTGCCAAGTGATTACATTCAGTATTTTATAGCCTAGTTCTGT
>Ga0326514_10001520_pt1 | contig 15120 bp, 13 predicted proteins | sample 3_2548_0518_D_FD_203653 | JGI IMG/M metagenome (GOLD analysis project Ga0326514, IMG submission 203653) | Bovine rumen microbial communities from UC Davis, California, United States - 3_2548_0518 | ecosystem: Host-associated > Mammals > Digestive system > Stomach > Rumen | place: USA...
CTAAGACTGTTTACATTGAAGCAGAAGGCGAATGTGAAATAACAGCAGGTGACATAAAGACAGATTCAGAGGTCAATATACTTGACCCTGGTATGCATATCGCTACTCTTGGCAAAGATGCTAAACTTTATATGGAAATTACTATTGACAGAGGCAGAGGATACGTTTCAGCAGAAAGAAACAAAAAGCAGATTAATCTGCCTGTTGATGTGATAGCCGTAGACAGCATATATACACCTGTTCTGAAGGTAAACTATACCGTAGAAAATACACGTCTCGGTCAGGTTACCGATTATGATAAGCTTACTATGGAAGTCTGGACAGACGGTACAGTTTCTGCAAAGGAAGCTTTATCACAGGCAGCCAATCTCCTCAACGAGCATCTCAAGCTATTCGTTGACCTCTCTGAAGAGGCAGGATTAGCAGAAGTCCTTGTTGAACATGATGAAAAGGGTAAGGAAAAAATCCTTGAGATGACCATTGAGGATCTTGACTTATCGGTACGTTCTTTCAATTGTCTTAAACGTGCTGGTATAAATACCGTAGATGACTTGATTAACAAGTCTGAGGAAGAAATGATGAAAGTAAGAAACCTCGGAAAGAAATCTTTCGATGAGGTTAAGGAAAAGCTCCAGTCTCTTGGTTTTGACCTTTCATCTGAAGAAGACTGAAACACTGGTTTAAAAAGGAGTGAATTAAAATGCCGGGTACAAGAAAGTTAGGAAGAACAACTGACCACAGAAGAGCTATGCTCAGAGGAATGGTAACTTTCCTTCTTGAAAACGGTCAGATTGAAACAACCGTTACAAGAGCTAAGGAAGTTCGTGCAGTTGCCGAAAAAATGATTACTATCGGTAAGAATAATGATCTGCACTCCAAGCGTCAGGTTTTTGCATACGTTACAAAAGAAGCTGTTGCAAAGAAACTCTTTGACGAAATAGCACCTAAGTATGCAGACAGAAACGGCGGATATACACAAATCATAAAGATTGGTCCTCGCCGTGGCGACGCTGCTGAAATGGCTATTATCAAGCTTGTTTAATCGCAGATATAAAAGAAACCGTTCTCTTTATGAGGACGGTTTTTTTCACTTTCTTTAAAAAATGTGCCAAAAGGCTTGCAATATGGAAAAAATTATGATATAATAATCATTATATTAAAGAAATGAGGAAAGATAAATATGAAAAAACTTTTAAAAGCAGTTTTGTCAGCCGTATCAGCGGTTTATACCGTATCTCTTGCAGGAATGAATGTATTTGCCGCAGATGCTGAATCCACAGCGGATACCGCCGTACAGTCTCCGAACTCTTATTTTACGCTTATAATTTCGTTTGTGTTCATGTTTGCGATTCTTTACTTTATGGCAATCAGACCTCAGAAAAAACGTGAGGAAGAATTGAAAAATATGCAGAACAGCATTGAAATAGGAGACGAAATTGTTACAAACGGCGGTATAGTAGGAATAGTAATACGCAAAGCCGAAGATACCCTTGTCATAGAAACAGGCGGAGAAAGAAACAAGATAAGAATAAAGACATGGGCTGTTTCTGAAAACGTTTCCGCAGCGGAAAGGGCAAAGGCGGCAGAACCTAAAAAATCCGCAAATACTCCTCTTGCGGCAGCAGGACTTTCTCAGGAAAGTACAGAAAATAAAAAGAAAAAGAATAAAAAATCAGATGAAGAATAATTGAAAATAAATCCGCATAGAATTTTATGAAAATCAATTCGGGGGTTTTTCTTATGCGGAGGAATATAATAGGCAAAAAAAGCATAAAATTCAGAAATATTACGGAAACAGTCTGGGAAAACACCTTTTTAAGCATGATTGTTTCCATATTATGCGGAATACTTTCTATAATACTTCTTTGCATTGTATTTTCGGCAGTAATACTGTATTTTCTGAAAGATATGAAGTATATGAATGCTTTCTGTTATTTCATATTCAGTACAGGAATCTATTCAGGCACTTATATATGTGGAAAGTACAGAAGAAAAAAAGGACTTGCCGAAGGTGCATTGTCAGGGATAATTATATTTTTAACAGTTCTTTTTTCGGGTTTTCTGATAACAGGAAATATTCCCGAAATAAAAAAACTTTTTATTCTTTTAATATGCGGAGCGGTCGGTGGAATAAAAGGAGTAAATTCAAAAAGACCCAGAAAACTTACAAAGTAGGACAGACAAAAAGCCTGTCCTTTTATATTTATTTTTGAATTGGTATTGTAAAAAAGGAAAAAATGTGTTATAATATTCTTTATAATTAAGATAATTTTTAAAAACAGGGGGAATGTTTTTATGGTTACGGTTGAAAATCATATAGGAAAAATTTCAGTTTCGGATAATTACCTTACAGAAATAGTACGTCATGCCGTATGTGACTGCTTTGGTGTTTCCGATGTGTGCAGTGTAAACACATTCCGTTCGGCTGTATCCTCTATTTCAGGAGGAAGGCTTTTCAGAAGAAGGGGAGTTGTTGTAAGTACGGATAATGAAGGCGGTATCGTTATAGATTTGCATATCAGAGTTGCTTACGGAACTAATATATCTGCTGCTGTAAAGAGTATAATTCACAAAGTCAGCTTTACAGTTGAAGAGGCTGTAGGTATTGACGTTCACAGAATAAATGTATATGTGGACGATATGAATTGTTAATTTTCTTGGGAGGATTCATAAAGTGATAAACGGTTCTTTGTTCAGAGATGCGGTAATTTCGGCTGCAATTACAATAAACAACAGAAAAAGGGAAGTTGATGAGCTTAATGTTTACCCCGTACCAGACGGTGATACAGGTACAAATATGTCTATGACAATGGGCAATGCAGTTGCAGAACTGAAAAGAATGCCAGATAACGTATCAATTTCGGACGTAGCATCAACAACAGCATCTGCACTTTTAAGAGGTGCAAGGGGAAATTCAGGAGTAATACTTTCCCTTATTTTCAGAGGAATTTCAAAAGGTCTTATGGGACTCGATGAGGCAGGCTGTGAAGATTTTGCACTTGCACTTGAAAAAGGTGTGGACAATGCTTATAAGGCGGTCATGAAACCAGTAGAGGGAACTATTCTTACAGTTTCGAGGGCAGCAGCGGAAAAGGCAAAAGAAACAGCCCGTTCCACAAATGAAGATACTATTTTTTGGCTTGACATATGTCAGGAGGCTGAAAAAGTTCTTGCACAGACTACAGATATGCTTCCGCAGCTTAAAAAAGCAGGGGTTGTAGATGCAGGCGGAATGGGATTTACAATAATAATAAAAGCTATGTATAATATATTCAATGGAGGTTCTGTTGCAGAACCTGTTGAAAAGAATACAGTCAGCGAAAGTATTGATACTTTCAAGTCAGCGGTCAGTCAGTACGATGCGGATATAACATATACTTACTGTACAGAGTTCATGATACAGAAAAAGAAAGATTGTCCAGACCCTTTCATGCTCCGTGCGTACCTTGAAACTATCGGGGACTGCGTTGTTCTTGTTGATGATGAAAAAATAATCAAGGTTCATGTACACACTGACAATCCTGGGAACGCATTGCAGAAAGCTCTTGAATTTGGATATTTTATAAATGACCCTCGTCCTAAGATAGAAAATATGCGTATACAGCATGAAAACAAGGTTAAAGAGGCGGAACAGGCAGAGGCAGGATTCAGCCCCGCTGAACCTGAAAAGCCGTTCGGATTTGTAGCGGTTGCCGTAGGACATGGAATTGAAGCTACTTTCAAGGATTTAGGCGTTGACGTTGTAATAAAGGGCGGACAGACTATGAATCCTTCAACAGATGACATTCTTAGGGCTATTATTTCAACTCCTGCAAAGACTGTATTTGTTCTTCCGAATAACAAGAACATAATAATGGCGGCGGAACAGGCAGTAAAGCTGACTGATAAAAATGTATGTGTTCTTCAGACAAGAACCATTCCGCAGGGGATATCCGCAATGATGGCATTTGACGAAACGCTTGACCTTGCTGAAAACAGACTGAATATGACTAAGGCTTTTGAAAAGGTTTCAACGGGACTTGTTACATTTGCCGCAAGGGATTCCGAATTTGAGGGACATTCCATAAAAGAGGGCGAAATACTTGCACTTGACAACGGAAAACTTCTTTTCACGGACAAGGATATAAATAAGGCAACGTTAAAACTTATAAAGAAAATGGCTAAAGGTAATGTAAATTATGTTACGGTCATGTACGGTGCTGACATTACAGAAGAAAATGCTGAAAAGCTGTATCAGACATTGCAGTCAAAGCTGAATGACAAGATAGAAGTAATGTTGCTTAACGGCGGACAGCCTGTATATTATTACATCATATCAGTGGAATGATAAATTTATTTCAATATAAAAAGGCGGATTTTAAAATCCGCCTTTTATTTTTACTGTTCCTGTTCTCCGAAAGTTCTTAGAGCTTTAAGCATTATTGCACATTCAAGTCTTTTCTTTTCGAGTTCGCATGAAATTTTGTGAGCGGTTCTGATGTCGCCCATGTACTGATAGTTGTTTGCGTTACAGCCACCACTGCAATAGAATTTAGCCCAGCATTTACGGCAGTCGGGTTTTGAATAGACGTGAGCATTAGCGAAATCAGCTTTCATTTCCTGATTGAAAGTACCTTCGTCAATATTGCCCATTTTGTATTCGTCAATGCCTACAAACTGGTGACATGGGAAAATATCACCGTCAGGAGTAATAGCAACGTAATCGTTTCCGCAGCCACAGCCACGCAGACGCTTTATTGCACAGGGACCTTGGTCGAGGTCAATCATGAAGTGGAAGAAGTTGAATTTTTTGCCGTTGTTTTCATTTTCTATAATTTTTTGGGAAAGGTTTTCGTATTCCTTGAAAACGGCTGGGAGGTCTTTTTCAGTGAGGGCATATTCATCGGAATCGCCTACAACGGGTTCAATTGAAATCTGGTCAAAGCCTGCATCATAGAGGGCGAAAACGTCATTTGAGAAGTCAAGATTTCTGTTAGTGAAAGTACCTCTTACATAGTATTCCTTATCGCCACGGTTTTCAACGAGTTTTTTGTATTTAGGAAGTATAACGTCATAACTGCCCTTGCCGTTGGGAAGTATTCTCATAAAGTCATTTACGTCTTTTCTGCCGTCAATTGAAAGAACTACGTTTGACATTTCCCTGTTGATGAAGTCTATTTTGTCATCATCGAGCAAAAGACCGTTTGTTGTAATGGTAAAGCGGAATTTTTTATTATATTCTTTTTCACGGCTTCTTGCGTATTCGACAATCTGTTTTACAACATTGAAATTCATAAGGGGTTCACCGCCGAAGAAATCGAGTTCAAGATTAGGTCTGTCGCCTGAATTTTCAAGCAGGAAGTCGATAGCGTGTTTGCCTGTTTCGTAACTCATGAGTTTGCGACCTTTTCCGAAGTCTCCTGTTGAAGCGAAACAGTACTTACATCTTAGCTGACAGTCATGAGCGATATTCAGACACATTGCCTTTATAGGAGAGGCAACGGAATACTTTGCATATTTTTCGTAATCGTCCTCGGAAAACAGAATTTTGTCCTCATAAAGTTCAACTATTTCCTGATAGCACGATTCAATGTCATCAACGTTGTAGGCTTTTGAGAGCTTGTCAATAACCTGTTGCGGACATTTTTCTTCAAAGGGAGGTTCAACATTGTCAAGTAAATCATAGGTGAGTTCATCAACAACGTGTACACCACCGCTGTTTACGTCAAGTACTATATTGAATCCGTTCAGTTTGTATTTATGTATCATTTTAAAAAGTTCCTTTCACTTTATATTATTGTTGACTGCCGTTTATTTTTTCGGCAAGTTCTTTCTTCAGTTTTTTATTGTGCATAAAAATCAGCCAACCATAGAAAACAGAAGATACTGTAAGCCATACAAAATATATGGGAATATATTCAATCGTATCTAAAAATAAGTTTGTTATCTTGGCAGGAAACATTATCAGAACTGAATTTACAAGCATAATCTGCATAATTTTTCTTAATGAAAGATACTCTTTATTATACTTGTCAATGAGTTCTTCTTTCCATAGGACGTTTGATTTTAAAGCGGTCTGATAGTCAGGGGCTGTTTCATCATAGGAAAGCCTTCTTGTAAGGTTATCCTTGGCAATTTTATTTTTTCTGATTATTTTAGGCATAATAATCGCAAGCATGGTGCAGAATACTATCAGGAATGAAATTACGAGCAATATTTCTTTCTGTGTAATTCCGTAAATTATAGTGCTTATGAATATTGCAATAACGATACAAAGTCCTACAGGAGAACCTAAAGGCTGATATTCTTTTCTGTAAAGTTTTCGGGCATTTATTTTTTCGTAGATAGCCTGCTGATGTTTTTCTGCTTCATATTCATGTATTTTTGAAAGCTGACTTTTCAATTGTTGTTCATAGCGGTCGAAGAGAGTTTTAAGCTGGTTTTTTGTATCGGAAGTAACAGACATTATTTCCTTTACACTGCTTATTACTTTTTCACATGCATTTTCCTGAGACATATCCTGAGCCTGAAATCCCTGTAATTCTTTAGGGAGCATACTTATTTCCATGTCTTTGAAACAAGGTATCAGCACTCTTGAACTGTCATTTCTCATAAGGTCAATGAACCTGCTCCATTCGTTTCGTACCCATACAGCGTTGAAATTATGCAGAGCAGTACCTATACAAATCATTACCTGTGAAGAATTTATAGCGGAAAAAATATAAGGTTCAAATTCCGTACCGAGTTTCTGACTTAAAGTAACATCTGCAAAAAACACCTTAAAACCGCATTCAGTAAGTTTTTCGTATATGTTTCGGGCTATACCATATTCTTTTGTTTTCTGACCGTTCAAATCCGTATCCTTATAGCATATAAAAATATCGAAAGGTTTTTCCTGAGCGGAAATAGAAATTATATTCTGCTGAATACAGTCAATTTTTTCAGCTTCTTTTTCGTATAATACCTTCATCATTTCGTCTGCATACTTCAGGGCGTTGTTATATTCGGAAGTATGGAAAATGCGGTTGAAATCTGTTCTGTGGCAGGTGGGAATTTTTTTATGAGATTCAGGGTCGTCAACGTATTCAATGCCATACCTGCAAAGGCACAGACCCCAGTAAGCCTCAGCTTCTTCGGGAAATATTTCTGTTATATCCCTGTAAGCCTCGGCTGATTTATCAAACTGACATTCAAATCTCAAAGAATTGGCTTTGCTGAAAAGTCTGAGTTTGTTTTCACTGCTTATGTCGGGAACTGTTTGGTAGCTGTCGCAGTAACTGCATTTGCATATTCTCATTCCTTCGGTAATTTCGAGGTTAGCACCGCACATTTTGCAGTTGAATACCAAAATAAATACCCCCTTATGTGTAAAAAATTGAGGCAGTATTTTAACTGCCTCAAAGACCATGCGTAAATTTAATTATCTTTCGCATTTCTGGTTAGCAACTGTGCAAGAAGTCTTGCAGGCAGACTGGCATGATGCCTGACATTTACCGCAGCCGCCTTTCTGAGCAGACTCTTTAAGATTAGCTTTGTTAAGGGTTCTGATGTGCTTCATAGTTATTACCTCCTGTATTTTTTGCGGAATACCGCCTGTTAATAGTAATTATAACATAATGAATAATTTTTTTCAAGTATTTTTCAAAAAATAATAGTGAAAAATTCATTTTCGGATATTTTCTACAATAATTTATGTTGACATACATTCATTTCTTACAATTAAAAGTGACGATATAATATATATCAGTCTTGACAAAATGACATTTTATGTTATATAATATTATATATTATTAATCACAGTTGAGTGATTACGCCTCTGTGGAAGTCCATAGAGGTTTTTTGTTCAGCTTACGGGGGACTGATATGGATATTTATGATATTATTGAACGCATGAGAGAAAGACCCTCTTTATATATCGGAGAAAAAAAGGTTTCACTGCTTAAATCGTTTCTTGACGGCTACCGTGCCTGTGAAATGGATAACGGATATTTCGGCAGGGAAAATTATGAACTGTTTCCGCTTGCTTTTTCTGCTTTCGATGATTTTGTATGCTATAAGCTGAAAAGATACGCTTACGAAAACTGGAAAAGCATGATACTTAAACGCTGTGACGGCAATGAACGCAGGGGCTTTGACCTTTTTTACAGTTATTTTGACGAATTTAAAAATTTATATATGATTCATGGCTGGAGAATACAGCTTTTAGATTACAATATAGAGTGGAATGACAGTATGCTTCATGGTTACAGAAAATCTGTTACAGGAGAAGTAAAACCTGTTTTTGACAATCCGCTTTCCGTATGTGTAGTTGAAACGAATTGCAGAGCGTATATAATACTTGTAGAAACAAGTGAGGATATATGTTCGGCAGGACTTTTCATACCGAGTGCAAAAGAAGCACTTATAACCGCTGAAAAATATTTCGGCAGACTCCGTGGCTGGAATGAATTTCCTGAAAATATGCACAATATAGAGTTTGGAAAACCAGTCCGCATATAGACAGATATATTAAAAAAATAAATTACATGAAAGGAAGATTTTTAATATGCAGTTATACAATTCGCTCAGTCATAAGAAAGAGGAGTTCGTACCGCATACAGCAGGCAAGGTAAGTATGTACACCTGCGGACCTACTGTGTATCACTATGCACACATAGGAAACCTCAGAACCTATATAATGGAGGACGTTCTTGAAAAGTATCTTCGTTTTACAGGTCTTGACGTTAAAAGGGTAATGAACATAACAGATGTTGGACATCTTACAAGTGACGGTGATACAGGTGACGACAAAATGCTTAAAGGTGCAAAGCGTGAACATAAAACGGTCATGGAAATTGCAAAGTTCTATACTGACGCATTTTTTGAGGACTGTCGCAAGCTGAATATAAAAACTCCCGATGTAGTAGTTCCTGCAACTTCATACATTGACGAGTTTATAAAAGTAATATCGGTGCTTATTGAAAAGGGATATGCTTACAGTGCAGGCGGAAACATATACTTTGATACGTCAAAGCTTGAAAAGTACTATGTTTTTAACGACTTCAAGGAGGAAGATTTAGCTGTAGGAGTTCGAGAGGGTGTTGAAGAGGACGAAAACAAACACAATAAAGCGGATTTTGTACTTTGGTTCACGAAGTCGAAATTTGATTCTCAGGAACTTAAATGGGAAAGTCCGTGGGGTACAGGTTATCCTGGGTGGCATATAGAGTGTTCGTGCATAAGCATGAAAAATCTTGGTGAATACCTTGATATTCATTGCGGAGGAATTGACAATGCGTTTCCGCACCACACCAATGAAATAGCACAGAGTGAGGCTTATCTCGGACATAAATGGTGTAATTACTGGTTTCATGTTCTTCATCTGAATACTGACAGCGGAAAGATGAGCAAATCAAAAGGGGAATTTCTTACAGTTTCTCTTCTTGAAAAGAATGGTTATAATCCTTTGGCATATCGTTTTTTCTGTTTGCAGTCGCATTACAGGAAATCGCTTGTTTTCGATGCTGAATGGAAAAACCTTGACAATGCAGTGACGGCTTATAACAGGATTGCCGAAAAAATAGTACCTCTGCTTGAAGATAATTCGGGAGAAGTTGACAGTGCTGAATACGAAAGACTTATGAAAGCCTTTACAGATTCCCTTGACAATGATTTGAATACTGCACTTGCCTTGACGGCTCTTTATGACGTATTCAAATCCAGTTCAAACGGAAAAACCAAAATCGCACTCATAAGGAAATTTGACAAGGTTCTTGGACTTGACCTCATAAAAGAAGCAGAAAGACTTAAAGCGGAAGTAAATGAAAGCAAGTCTGATATTCCCGATGAAGTTCTTGAACTTGCTGAACAAAGAAAACTCGCAAGAAAAGAAAAGAATTTTGCACTTGCTGATGAAATCAGAGAGAAAATAAAGGCTCTCGGTTACGAAATAAAGGAAACAAGACAAGGTACTGAAATAAACAGAATATAAAAAGTTATAAAAACGGTCAGGCAGTATTTATTACTGCCTTGACGTTTTAAGATATTTAAATTATAAATACGAAAGGCGGATATGAAATGGCAAGAATATATCCTCTTTTCAGTTCAAGCAGAGGAAATTCCTATTTTATCGGGAATGAAAAATCGGGTATACTTATTGACTGCGGAGTAAGTTTCAGGAGACTTTCAAATGCACTCAGCATAAATAATATACCTCTTTCGGCGGTTCATGGAGTATTTATTACTCATGAACATACCGACCATATACAAGGACTGAAAGTGCTTACAAAAAATCTGAATATACCTGTTTACAGTACAAGGAAAACTCTTGGTTTTCTTTATGACAAAGACAAGGTATTTCACGGGGCAAGCCTTATAGACATGACTGAAAAGAAAATAGTATGTGCTGATATGGAAATAACCTGTTTCAGTACGCCTCATGATGCCGTACAAAGCTGTGGTTACAAAGTGCATACATCTGACGGAAAATACTGTGCAGTATGTACAGACCTCGGTCACGTTACGGAAGAAGTACAGAATGAGCTTAAAGGTTGCAGACTTGCTGTAATTGAAGCCAATTACGATGAAAATATGTTAAGGACGGGTAATTATCCCTTTGAACTCAGACAGCGTATACTTTCACCGGAAGGACATCTTTCAAATGATGAGTGCGGAAAGCTTGCGGACAGTCTGGTAAAATGTGGAACTTGCTTTGTTATTCTCGGACATCTTAGTCCGGAAAACAACCGTCCCGATATTGCGGAAAAAACAGTGCAGAGTTATATGAAAGATTTACAGAGGGGAAAAGATTACCTTATGGGTACAGCTCCTTGTGAAACAAACGGAGGGGCGGTTATTTTCTGATGAACATTAATTTTATAGTAATAGGAAAACTTAAAGAGGAATATCTCAGAAACGCTTGTTCTGAATACATAAAGAGACTTTCAAGATACTGTAATTTTGAGATACATGAACTTGATGAGTACAGACTTTCGGAGAATCCTTCTGCAAAGGAAACTGAAACAGCTTTGAAAAAGGAATCCGAACAGATACGGAAGTATGCAAAAGGATTTATAATACCCATGTGCATAGAGGGCAGACAGCTTTCAAGCACTGAACTTTCTGAAACACTTGATTCTGTGGGAGTGAATGGTTTCAGTACAGTGACTTTTATAATCGGGAGTTCTTTCGGACTTGATGAAAGTATAAAAAATATGGGAAATCTTAAACTTTCGATGTCTAAAATGACTTTTCCGCACCAGCTTGCAAGAGTAATGCTTCTGGAGCAGGTTTACAGAGCCTTTCAGATTTCAACGGGCGGAAAGTATCACAAGTAAGGGGGATTTATGAAACTTAAAGGAATATTTTCGGCTTTCTGTATAGCGTTTACGGCTTGCAGTCTTTTTTCATGCGAAACGATAAAGTCAGCAGTAGTTACTTATCAGAATACCGAAACTGAAGAAACTACAGAAACCACAGAAACATCTTTAATTATTGAAACGGATACTGAAATTAAGAAAAATTTTCCTGATGTAACTGTTCCAGCGACTTCAACTGAACAGACAACTTCATTAGGTACATCACAATCGGCTATCAGTACGACAAAAACAGTATATACTGCAACAGCGGTTGTTACTGAAAAATATACTGAAAAGCCGTTACCATCAGTAGAAGTACACCAAGATGAAACACCAGTATCGGAAGAACCAGCCACACAGGAAACTGTAACGGAAGAACCTACAGAAAAAGAAACTGTTACAGAAGAAAATACAGAAAATAAAGTATCGCTTTCAGATGAACCGTCAGAAGAAGAACCCGTACAGGTTACGGATTTGCCTCTTACAGATGATGAAATTGAAAAATTATCTGCAATTGAAACAGAATGCCGTGACATGATAGGCGGTATAGAACGGGCTTACAGAAATCTTCTAAGTGACGGTGCAGACTTTGAAAAGGATTACATAAAGTATTTAAGAAATCAGGGTATAGCGTCCGAACAGTCAGACCGCATACAGTCTCTGATATTCAACAGGGAAACAGGCGATATAATTTATTTCACACTTTCGGACAGGGAAAAACCTTACTGCGATACTGAAATATTTTCCGAAAACGACAGGTATTGTATTTCCGAAAATGGCGGTATATCGGATATAAGCGAAATAGATTCCATCATTGACGTTGAAAAATATGTTGAAGATATGCAGGGGAATTATGCTGTTTACATCGGAAAAACAGACGTTTTTACTAATTACAGGATAAGACCCGATATGAACAGTGAACAGCTTCTTATAGCGGTCAATAATGCTATGCCGTACCTTAAAAATCTTGACGGAATAAATGATAACATATCTTATTCCGACATATATAAATTCAATCTTTACGAACTTTGGTGGTATGTACCTGCATCAGCAGGAAATGCACTGAAAAAAATATCAGGATAAACTTTTAACTTTTATATCGCTATACTGTTTAATAAATTAAATTATATTTTTTTTATTTTTTCCTTGACAAACTTGATTTATAGTGATATAATAGTTTTTGCGTAAGCCGGACTGTAAAATGTACTTTAAGTACAAAATTTTTTTATTGTGTCGCAGTTCCGAATCTTCAGAAAGGAGAAGGCTTGCTATGAATAATTCAATGAATCAGACAAATCAGACAAATTCCATGAACCCCGAGTTTAAGATAAGAGAGGTCGCTGAGCGAATTAGACTCACCCGTGAATCAGTAGGTCTTACTCCCGAGGAAATCGCTGAAAAAATCGGAATGTCCGTGTACGAATACAACGCTTACGAGGGCGGAGCAAAAGATTTCAGCTTTTCTTTTATCTATAAGTTCGCAAACGTCACAAACGTTGAAATTACCGACCTTATGGAAGGTGAAAGCCCCCGTATAAACAGCTTTGACGTTACAAGGAGCGGTGAAGGTCTGCCGATTGCAAGAAGAAAAGGTCTTGTGTATCAGCGTCTTGCACCTAAGTTCAAAGGAAAAATTGCTGAACCTTTCCTTGTTACAATCCCGTATGTTGACGAAAAACTTCGTGTTCCGCACCCCCATACACATGAGGGACAGGAAATGGATATTATCGTAAGCGGACAGCTTAAAGTACAGGTAGGTGACAATATAGTTGTTCTCAATGAGGGCGATTCTATCTATTATGACAGTTCCGAACCTCATGACGAATGGGCTGTAGGCGGTAAGGAATGTAAATTCTATGCAGTTGTGTGCGGTACTAATCAGCCACAGTACGCTTTACAGCATATAGAACCTGTTACACTTCCGGGCGTTACTAATTTTGACCTTGCAAATATAGAAAATCCCATTGCGGATAAATTTATATCCATTGAAACTAATGAAAACGGTGAACTCAGTAAAATTACTTTCAAGAATGAGGAAACTTTTAACTTCGGTTTTGATATTGTTGACGGTCTGGCAAAAAAATGTCCGAATAAGACTGCTCTTATCTATGTTTCCGAGGAAATGGAAGAGAGAAGATTCACATTTGCCGACATAAAGAAGTATTCAAATATGACGGCAAACTATTTCAAGTCGCTTGGCATTAAAAAAGGCGACAGGGTTATGCTTGTTCTTAAAAGACACTATCAGTTCTGGTTTTCGATAATAGCACTTCATAAAATTGGTGCGATAGTAATTCCTGCAACGAATCAGCTTGTTCAGCACGACTTTACATACAGATTTAAGGCAGCAGGAGTTAAGGCTATTGCCTGTACAGGTGACGGCGATGTTGCTCATCAGGTTGACCTCGCAATTGAAGAGTGCGGAATGAACATAACAAAAATTATAGTGAACGGCAATCGTCAGGGCTGGAAGAATTTCAATGATGAGTTTGTCAAGTGCAGTGAAGTATTTGAACGTCCCAAAGACCCAAATGAACTTTCATGCGGAAGCGACCCGAATCTTATGTTCTTTACATCTGGTACTACAGGTTATCCGAAAATGGCAACACATAGCCATAAATATGCACTTGGTCACTTCATTACAGCACGTTACTGGCATAACGTTGACCCTAACGGTATTCATTTCACAATATCCGATACAGGTTGGGGAAAGGCTCTCTGGGGAAAACTTTATGGACAGTGGCTCAGTGAAACTTGTGTATTTGTCTATGATTTCAACAGGTTTGATGCAAATAAAATACTTCCCATGTTCAAGAAGTATAACATCACTACTTTCTGTGCTCCTCCCACAATGTACAGATTCTTTATAAAAGAGGACTTGTCAAAATTTGACCTCAGTTCAATAAAGTATGCTACAGTTGCAGGTGAAGCCCTTAACCCTGAAGTATATAATCAGTTTCTCAATGCTACAGGTGTAAAACTCATGGAAGGTTTCGGACAAACTGAAACAACTCTTTCTATCGGAAATTTTGTCGGCATGACTGCCCGTCCTGGTTCAATGGGCAAACCGAGCGTTATGTATGATGTTGACATAGTTGATGAAGACGGAAAACCTGTAAAAACAGGTGAGACAGGTGAAATTGTAATCCGTACCGATAAAAATACACCTTGCGGACTTTTCCTTGGTTATTACAATAATGAGGAAAAAACAAAGGAAGTATGGCATGACGGTATGTATCATACAGGCGATACCGCATGGAAAGATGAGGACGGTTATTTCTGGTATGTCGGACGTGTTGATGATGTTATCAAGTCATCAGGTTACAGAATAGGACCTTTTGAAATAGAAAGCGTTATCATGGAACTTCCGTATGTTCTTGAATGTGGTGTAAGTGCAGCTCCCGACCCTGTAAGAGGTCAGGTGGTAAAGGCATCAATTGTACTTGTCAAAGGCACTGAGGGTACAGAAGAACTTAAAAAGGAAATCCAGAATTATGTAAAAAAACATACTGCACCTTATAAATATCCGAGAATTGTTGAATTCAGAGATGAACTTCCTAAGACAATCAGCGGAAAAATAAAAAGAGTTGAACTTAAAGGTTAAAAATATTCCCCGTTCTTTAAAGAACGGGGATTTTTATAACTTGAAAAAAATTTTTATATTTTTTTCAAAAAAACACTTGACAAACAAGAAAAAAAGTGATATAATATAATACGTTGAGTAACACTAAATATTTTATTTGGCAACCTTTTGGAGAAATACCCAAGTGGTGAAGGGGCTCCCCTGCTAAGGGAGTAGGTCGGG
>Ga0326514_10001521_pt1 | contig 15119 bp, 12 predicted proteins | sample 3_2548_0518_D_FD_203653 | JGI IMG/M metagenome (GOLD analysis project Ga0326514, IMG submission 203653) | Bovine rumen microbial communities from UC Davis, California, United States - 3_2548_0518 | ecosystem: Host-associated > Mammals > Digestive system > Stomach > Rumen | place: USA...
CCTACCAGTCCCACGATCTCTCCCTGCTTGATCTCAAAAGAGATGCCGTGCAGCGCCTCAAAGTGCTCCACACGTCCGGAGCGCTTTCGGGACGGAGAGCTGGACTGCTGCTTCCGCCGGGAGACGGGGATGATGCTGCGGTAGCTCAGATGAACATTTTCTGCCGTGATCGCTGCGGGGCGCTCGGCGGGATTCACTTCACTCATGTGCAGTTCCTTCTCAACATAAAATGATATAATACTATACCATGCCGTGAAGGAAAAAGCAAGCAAAGGGGAGGCGGGACCGGAGAGATATGGCAGAAAAACTGTGGATGCAAAGGCGGAACGGCAGGAATTCGTAAGAATGTTTAATGGACTTTCCCCTGCGGGTATGATATGATAAATGCTGGAAAGAAACGGGGAATCGTCCCTTTTCCGGCACACGGAAGGGGAGATGACCTGTGAAAGAGCGGATACTCGGCGTAGACGTCCACTGTGTGACCATGGGATCTGCGGTGGCGATGGGGCTGGAACTTCTGGACACTCCCGGCACTCATCGGTGCTATACGCCAAATCCCAAGCTGCTGTCCATGGCCCGGGAGGACGAAGGGCTCCGAAACATTTTAAACGGAGCAGACCTGTCCCTTCCCGACGGCGTGGGTGTGCTTCTCGCCGCCCGGCTCACCGGGAAATCCCTGACTGAACGTGTGGCGGGTGCGGACTTTGCCCTTGCCCTTGCCAAGGCGGCGGGGGAGAGACACAAGTCCGTCTACCTGCTGGGCGGTGCCCCCGGTGTTGCTGAGCGGGCAGGGGAAAAGCTGCAAAAAGCCTGTCCCGGCCTTGTCCTGGCCGGAACGGCGGACGGATACTTTGCTGATCCCCAGGCTGCGGCAGACCGTGTGCGCCAGACCGGTGCGGAGTTGGTCTATGTCTGCCTGGGCTGTCCCAAGCAGGAGCGGTGGATCGCCCGGTACGGCGAGCGGACCGGGGCCGGACTGCTGGCGGGGCTGGGGGGTACCCTGGACGTGCTGGCAGGGGATATAAAACGGGCGCCGAAGCCGGTACAGCGGCTGGGCCTGGAATGGCTGTGGCGGGCGCTATGCCAGCCCCGGCGCATGAGAGAACTGTGGCGGCTGCCGGACTTTCTGGCAGCTGCCGTGAGAGAAAGGAACGAGGGCAATGGCAGGGAAGTTGATCGTCCTTGAGGGGACAGACGGGTCGGGCAAGTCCACCCAGTTTCTGCGCTTGAGCCGGCGCCTGCGCGCAGAGGGACAGGACTTTCACCAGCTGGTCTTTCCCCGGTATCAGGAGGAGTCCTCCGCCCTGATCCGGCTCTATCTGTCAGGAGCCTTCGGCAGCAGACCGGGGGATGTGAACGCTTACGCAGCCTCCTCCTTCTACGCTGTGGACCGCTATGCCTCCTACCGGCAGGACTGGGGGGCGTACTACGAGCAGGGGGGACTGATCCTCTCTGACCGCTATACCACCTCCAACGCTGTCCATCAGGGGAGCAAGCTGCCCGACGACGAGCGGCCGGACTTCTTCCGTTGGCTGTATGAGTATGAGTATCAGCAGCTCGGCCTGCCCAGGCCGGATCTGGTCTGCTATCTGGATATGCCCACCGGCCTGTCCCTCTCTCTCCTTCGGGGGCGGGAGGCGGCCACCAATACAAAGGCGGACATCCATGAGCAGGACAGCGACTATCTGGCCCAGTGCCGCCGGTGTGCCCAGGAGGCGGCGGAGGTGCTGGGGTGGCAGAAGATCCCCTGCACCAGAGACGGTGCGCTGCGCACCATTGAGGAGATCCACGAGGACATCTGGACGGCGGTACAGACCGTTCTGAATGACTGATTTTGACGAATAGAGAGACAAAAGGAGCAATTGACATGGTTTATATTCTGCTTGGAAACGGATTTGAGACAGTAGAGGCTCTGGCCCCTGCGGATGTCATGCGCCGGGCCGGCATTGAAGTGGCCCTGGTGGGCGTAAACGGGAAGGAGGTCGTCTCCGGTCAGAACGTGACCATCCAGGCCGACCTGACCCTGGACCAGGTGAATTTTGAGGATCTGGAGCTGCTCATGCTCCCCGGCGGCCTGGGCGGGGTGGATGTGATTTCCAAGAGCATTCCCGCTGTGGCCCTCATTCAGCGCTCGGCCAACCAGGGCCGCTGGGTGGCTGCCATCTGTGCCGCCCCCACTGTGCTGGCCCATCTGGGCCTGCTGGACCGGAGAAACGCCACGGTCTATCCCGGAATGGAGGAGGAAATGTTCTCCGCCATCGTCAAGCGGGGGGAGAAAGTGGTCAAAGACGGCCGCATCATCACCGGACAGGCGGCAGGGTCCTCTTTTGACTTCGGACTCAAGCTGGTGGAGCTTTTAAAGGGCGCCGAGGCAGCAGAAAAGGTCCGCCATGCCATCCACTACAACGACTGAGCAAAAGGCCCGCCTCCGCCGGGAGATCCGGCATTTGGAGGGGGCCATGTCGCAAAGCGAGCGGTCAGAGAGTGATGGAGTGCTTCTGCGTCGATTTATGGAGCTGCCGCAGGTGGCCGCAAGCAAGACACTGCTGCTCTTTTGGGGCATGGGAGCGGAGCCGGAAACGGAGCGGCTCTTTGCGCCCCTCAACCGGGCAGGCAAGGTCATCGGCCTGCCCCGTTGTCTTCCCGGTGGGGAGATGGAGTTTCGCCGTTGGGAGGGAGAGGGACGCATTACCCGCCATTCCTATGGCATGCGTGAGCCGGATCTTACCTGCCCGGTGCTGGATCCCTACGGGGCCGACCTTGTGCTGGTTCCCGCCATGTGCTATGATGAGACCTGCCTCCGGCTGGGGCGGGGCGGCGGGTTTTATGACCGCTTTCTTGCCCGTTACCGTGGAGAGACGGTGGGTCTGTGCCGGGAGCGGCTGCTGCAGCATCGCTGCCCCGGAGAAGCCCACGACCAGCGGGTGAGACTGGTGATCACAGAGCGGCGGGTGATTCGGCAGGATCCGACTTGATCCGCCTGCGGCGGCGAACGCCGCCGCAGGGGTGCGCTGCTTAGTTGTTCCAGTTGCCCAGACCGAAGATCAGAATGATGATGATCAGGATGATCAGGAAAAAGCTGTTGTTGCAGCCACAGCCGTTGTTATTGTTGTTGAAGCACTCCATACAAATTCACCTCGCTTTCGGTGGGGATCGCCCCACTGAGACGTTCTATGCCATCAACTTGTCCCCGGTGCGGGACGAAGGAGGGATTTTTTATGCCGGATCAAGAGAGAATTGATCTGCCGGAGCAGAATTCTGTCCCAGAGGAGCCTCTGACTCCTCCGGCGGAGGCCCAGACGACCCGGGAGAGCCGGAGCGCCCCTGCCCCCAGCCCCCGGCGGAAGCGCCGGGCACGGAGTGTGAGCGTCACCTTTCTGGTGGCGGTCCTGTATGTGGTCTGTGTCCTGTCGATTGCCTTTTTGCTGGCCACCTTTGGCTGGCGCTGGGCGGGGGATCTGCTGGCCCTGAACAAGGAGCCGGTCACCGCCAGCGTTACCATTCAGGCGGGAGAGAGCGTAGAGGAAGTGGCGGAGAGACTGCATGATGCGGGACTGGTGGAGTACCCCTTCCTGTTCCAGATTTTTGCCGGCTTTACCAATAAAGCGGACCTGATCTCCAGCGGCACCTACGAGCTGAATACCAATATGGATTACAGTGCGCTGCTCGCCAATATCAGCGCCACCTCCCGGGCCAGAGAGACCGTCACCGTCACCATTCCGGAGGGCTATACGGTGAAGGAGATCTTCCAACTGCTGGAGTCTCAGGGCGCCTGTTCGGTGGAGGCACTGGAATACTCCGCCCTGCACGATGAGTTTGACTACTCCTTCTTTGACGGACTGGAGCGGGACGACCCCTACTGGATGGAGGGCTATCTCTTCCCGGATACCTATCAGTTCTATAAGGACGGAGACGCCAAGGTGGCCCTCAGCAAGATCATCTACAACTACTCCGTCAAGTTCGACTCCGACCTGAAGACCCGGGCGGAACGGATGGGCTATACCCAGCAGGAGATCATGATTATTGCCTCTATCATCGAAAAAGAGACGGACGGTCAGGATCAGCGGGATATTGCCTCGGTTATTTACAACCGTCTCAGACCGGAAAACGCCGAGACTCTGGGCAGACTGCAGATGGACTCCACCATCCAGTATGTACTGGACGAGCGCAAGGAGAAGCTGAACGAGTCCGATCTGGACATCGACAGCCCTTATAACACCTACCGTAACGCCGGTCTCCCGGTGGGCCCTATCTGTAACCCCGGTATGGAGGCCATTGAGGCCGCCCTCTATCCCAACAGCACCACCTATTACTACTTTATCCTAGGCAACGACGGCCTGACCCATTTCTTCTCCAACTATTCCGACTTTAATGATTTCCGAAACGGATTGCCGGTGGAAGAGGAGACCAATGGCATCGATGACGACTGGGAGGGCGGCAGAGACGACGATGAGGATCTCACTCCCATTGATCAGGAGGAGCCATGATGAACGAGACAAAACACCCCCTGCTGGAGCTGCTGGCTCCGGCAGGGGATATGGAGCGGCTGAAAATGGCCGTGGCTTACGGCGCCGATGCTGTGTATCTCGCAGGGTCGGCGTTTGGCATGCGGGCATTTGCCGGGAACTTTGACCGGGAAGAACTGTATCAGGCGGTGGCCTACTGCAAAGCCAGAGGGGTGGACTGCCATGTGACCATCAACACCATGCCCCGGAACAACGAGGTCTGCGACCTTCCTGCCTGGCTGGAGGTACTGGACGACGCCGGGGTCAGCGCCGTCATTGTGGCGGATCTGGGCGCCTTTACCCTTGCGGGAAAATACGCCCCTCACGTCCGGCGGCATATCTCCACCCAGGCCAGCATCTCTAACTACGAGACCGCCCGGGCGTGGTACGACCAGGGAGCCAGCCGGGTCATTCTGGCCAGAGAGCTGAGCCTTGACGAGGTGGCAGAGATACGGGCCAAAACTCCTGCCGATCTGGAGATCGAGGCCTTTGCCCACGGGGCCATGTGCGTCAGCTATTCCGGGCGCTGTCTCCTCTCCAACTACATGACGGGCCGGGACTCCAACCGGGGCGCCTGCGCCCAGCCCTGCCGCTATCAGTACCATCTGGTAGAGGAAAAGCGGCCGGGAGAGTATTTCCCTGTCTTTGAGGACGAAAAGGGCACTTACATCATGAACAGCCGGGATATGTGCATGATCGACCACGTGAAGGAGCTGCACGATGTGGGATTAAATTCCCTGAAGATCGAGGGCAGAGCCAAGAGCGCCTACTACGCCGCCATTGTCACCGGAGCTTACCGCCACGTCATCGACGACGTGAAAGCGGGGCGTCCGATTGACACGGTCTGGCGGAACGAGGTGGAGAAGGTAAGCCATCGGCACTATTCCACCGGCTTCTGGTTTGGTCAGCCGGGACAGTATTATGACGACGCCCGTTACCTCCGGAATTGGCAGGTCTGCGCCATTGTAGAGGACTGCGACGAAAACGGCCTTGCCACCCTGAGCCTGCGCAATAAGTTCAAGGCGGGAGACGAGGTGGAGATCGTCGGCCCGGACTGCAAGCCGGTGACCTTTGCCGCTCCCATTATGGCCGATGAGGAGGGAGGCGCTCTGGAAGAACCGAGACACCCGGAGATGCGCTTTCGGATGCAGCTGCCCAAACAGGTGCCGCCCCTGAGCATCCTGCGCCACGCCGTGGAGCTGAGCGGGACCTGATCAATAAAGCATTTCATTCAATTTTCGTATGAATAGAAGCTGAAAAAGACCTCTCCTTGTCGGGAGAGGTCTTTTTCAGCTTGTCAAATAACCTCGTAGAGTTCCGCCCGTAAGGGCGGAATAAGGTCAAATTTCATTTTTAGCCCGCAAAAAGCAGATTTCCGAACACCTTGGTATCCTCTACCATCTGTCCGTTATTCTCCACCATCCAGCCGTCCTCAAAGTAGGCCCATCCCTCACTGCCGTCGGCACAGCGAACGAGCACCCAGTGTGCTGTGTCCGTCTCAGGGAAGGACAGGGGCTCTTCGGAAGGCTCCAGCGTCAGGGAGAGGTCGCTCCGGTCCGGGGAGGCATAGACCGTCAGGGGGACCAGGAGGGTGATCTTCCAATCGTCATACAGCTGGGGCTGAACAAATTCCTCTGCGCTGCGCTCTATCTGTCCGTCCTTCAGCTGGTAAGTACATACGCCGCCCCAGGTCATCATCACGTCAAACCGGGTATAGGTGCTGAAGGTTCCGTCTCCGTGGAAGGCTGTGTCCTGGCTGTCCGGGAAGCCGGCGCAGCCGCCGATATAGGTCAGTCCGCCTTCCTCATAGCGGAAGAAGTGGGTGTAGAGCCAGTCATTGCTGCCCCAGTCGCAGATGGCCAGCTCCAGCTTGCCGTCATTCTCGTCCAGATCGACAATGTAGTACTGATCCATATCCGGGTTTTCCAGCCAAATGCCGTAGGGCTCAAAGGGATTTCCCTCCCCGGGGTCCAGCAGCTCCGCACCGTTCACCATCAGGGATTCCGTCTGAGCGTCATACCACAGCTCATCCTCCACATAGGGCGGGCGGACGTTGTAATAGACCGTCTCCGGCGTGCCGTCACCGTCCAGATCGGCGGAGGTCTCCGCGCCTATACTGACCGGCATCACATAGCCGTTGTCTTTTGCAGGATAGAGGGAGACTGGGGTTTTGGAAATGGTCAGCGTGCCGGAATCGTCTCCGGCAGGCGCTCCGGCGGTAAAGCTGTTGTAGCTGCATACGCAGTAGACGTACTGCCCCGCCTTCAGCTCCACCCGGATGGTGCTGTCCAGATTGGCAATGACGGGCTGATAGGCCTGCGCCAGAAACCGCCACGCATCGTCAAATTCTTCGTCCAGGGCATAGACATTCCATGTAATGCCATAGTTTTCATAACCCTGTGACCGGCCGTCAAAGTCTTCGTTCGTCACTGCCGCAAAGCTGTAAACGCCGTCTGCATCCGGGCGGAAGCAGTAAGCGCTGTCAAAACAGTCCTGATTGGAAATGACTGCCTCAACGGAGTCAGTTTCAATGGGCGCTTCCGCAGGCTCGGGCGCTTCCGCAGGCTCCTCGGTGGGCGCTTCCACCGGCTCCTCCGGGGTGGTGGGTTCCTCCGGATCTGTCGCCGCAGGGGCAGGTTCCGGTTCTTTGGCCTCGGTGGTCTCACTGCCCTTGCAGCTCACGCAGGAGAGCAGGAGCAGGAGGCAGAGCAGCGCCGCAATGGCCTTTTTCATTTCTATCAGCCGCCTTTCTTCCATTAAATGTGCAATTATTGTAGTCTCTTAGAAAGGAAAGAGCAAGGGACCTCCGGCTTAACAGTTCTTAATTGGCTCGTTTTCCGAAATTTCCTCCATAAAATACAGCCGGGAGGCAAAATCCTGAAAGAGCCGCACGTTTTCGTCAAATCCGGTGCCGGAAAAGGCCTGATGAAGCTTGACGCCGGCATACATAAGGGTATCGCCCCAGGCGGAATATTCCTCCTGCTCTCCGGGGAGAGTCACCGTTTTGGCGATGACGTTGTGGAGCAGAGAATCCTGGCGCACATGGACAGGCGTGATGGTGTTGACCAGACTGCCAAACTGCTTTACATTGTGCCGCCGGGGCAGGTTGTAAAAGCGGTAGCGGAGGTTCTCCCGCAGCCCTCTGGGGAAATAGCGGTGGAGCTGGGTGTTGGGCTGTACCAGCTCCTGAAGCAGCAGACCTACGGCTTTTTTCCCGTCAGCCGAGACGCAGGTCCACTCATGAAGGTTGCCGCTCCGTCCCCGGTAAAAGTCGCCGTACTGCAACACCTCCCGCCACTGTTTGTAGAGGTCGATCTGCTCCTTCACCGCCCGCCGCTCCTCGGCGGAGAGGTCCCGCAGGTCGCACTCATAGCCCAGCAGACCAAAAGCCGCCACGTTGAAGCGGGTGTCCAGGGGCGTGTTCCGCAACGTCTGGTGGTTGGGACAGGCGGAGACATGGGCGGAGACCACGCTCATGGGATAGCCGTAGCTGTACCCCTCCTGAATGTCTACCCGGCAAAGGGCGTCTGTATTGTCGCTGGCCCAAATCTGGGGAAAATAGCAGAGGATGCCCAAATCGAACCGGTTCCCCCCGGAGGCGCAGCCCTCAAAAAGGATGTCCGGAAAGCGGCGGGTCAGGGTGTTCATCACCCGATAGAGCCCGCAGATATATCGGTGGGCGGTCTCTCCCTGCCGCTCGGGAGGCAGATAGGGGGAGTAGACGTCGGAGAAGATGCGGTTCATGTCCCACTTGATATAGGCAATCTCCGCCGAGCCGAACACCTGGGTCATTTTGCTGATGAGATAGTCCTGCACCTCCGGATTCGCCAAGTCCAGCACACGCTGGTTTCGCCCCTCGGAGTGTGGGCGGTTTGGGATCGCCATGGCCCAGTCCGGATGCTCCGCATAGAGCCGGCTTTGGACATTCACCATCTCCGGCTCCACCCAGATGCCGAACTGCAGACCCAGATCGGTAATCTTCTTGCCCAGCCCCTCCAGACCGCCGGGGAGTTTTTTCGGATTTACGTCCCAGTCTCCCAGAGAGTGGGCATCGTCGCTGCGCTGGCCAAACCATCCGTCATCCATGACGAACAGTTCAATGCCCAGTTCCTTCCCTGCCTTTGCCAGAGAGACCAGACTTCCCTCGGAGATATTGAAGTAACTGGCCTCCCAGCTGTTGAGAAGCACCGGGCGGGGCCGATGCTTCCACGTGCCCCGGACAATGTGCTCCCGGACAAAATGGTGCATGTTATGGCTCACGCCGGTAAATCCGGCATCCGAGAAGGTCATCACCGCCTCCGGGGCCTCCAGGCTTTCCCCTGGCTCCAGCCGATAGGAAAAGCCCTCCGGGTGGATGCCGGTCACCACTCTGGTCTTGTCAAAGGCACTGACCTCTGCCGCCTCATAGTGGTTGCCGCTATAAATCAGGTTGAAGCCGTAACAGGCGCCCGCTGTCTCGGTGGTGTCCGGGCGGTGGAGCAGGAAGAAGGGATTTGCCCTGCTGGAGGAGCAGCCCGCCGCCGAGCCGCTGACGTACTTCCCGCGCGTCAGCCGGACGGTGGAGCGCTCCATCTCTCTGGCCCAGGCCCCGTGGAATCCGGTGACCGCCCAGCCGCCGTCCGGCAGATCCAGTTGGAGGCTCATCAGCCGCTCCACCTGTACTGCCGCTGCGCTGCGGTTTACCAGCCGGCAGCTGCGGCAGATGCAGTCGCAGTCGGCATAGATGTAGTAATGTACCTCCAGCGTCAGGCCGCAGCGAGCATCCTCCAGCGTGACGGTGAGATGCTCCACTCTGCCGTTCTCGGCGTAGGAGCCGGGCAGCGCCTGATAAGAGGGCTTGCTTTCGGTCACCTGGGCGGCGCGAAAGAGAAAGTCGGAGGTCCGGCTGCCGTCGGAGTGTACGATCTCTAAAAACGGCTCCCGGATGTCCCCCTTGCCCTGGGCGGAGAGCTCAAGGCAGGCGTCCTCCAAAATGGTTGTCCTGTACTCCGGGGAATAGGAGATGGTGTTGCCCGGTTCAAAAGCCCGCTTTTCCCGCAGCGGCGCTGCCGAGGCGGGATCGTCCAGCGTAATGCGCCGCCCGTAGTACAGCTGCTCCAGATGTCCCGAGGGCAGGACAGAAAAAGCGTAGGCCGTGCGCTCTGTCTCCAGTACAAAGGCGGGGCGTTCCCCTTGGATCATGCGGATCATTTAGACTCCTCCGCAGCCCGTTTCTCCTTGACTGGGGCGGCGATCTCCTCCACCTTGGCATCGGTGAGGGTGTATTTCCGTCTGAACCAGAAAAAGGCAATGGTAAGTCCGATGATGGGAATCATGGTCATGGTCATCCTCAGCCCGGTCTTGGCACTCTGCGCCACGTTCAGGGACCAGTCCACCAGCTTATCTGCCTCGGAGATCTCCGTGCTGCGGTCCAGTTGGTTGAACTCCAGATAGACAGAAGCGATAAACACTGCCAGGCCCGAAGCCAGCTTGACCACGAAGGTCTGCATGGAGAAAATGACGCTCTCGTCCCGGCGGTTATTTTTCAGCTCACCGTAGTCCACGGAGTTTGCCAGGAACACGGTGGTCAGGATGCTCATAATGCCGTTGGTGGAAAAGATGAGGAAGCCGGGGATAAAGAGCAGGTAGACATTGTTCATATTGGTGAAGGTGAGGAGGAGCAGAACCCCGTAGCCCAAAATGGCCATGGCGAGGCCGACATAGAAGATCTTAATGTTATCCAGCCAGCGCCGAAGCAGGGGGTAGAGCAGCATCATGGAGAGGATCTGCATCGCCCCGCCAAAGGTATTGAACAGGGTATAGCCGTTATACCATCCGATGCCGCCGAAGTCGTATTTGAAGAAATAGAGCACCAGATTAGAGGTGATGTAGATGGAGCAGTTGATGAGTACAATAGCGATAACAGCGGCCAATGCCTGATCGTTCTGGAGCAGCGCCTGAAACATCTGCCTGACGGACACCGTCTCCATCTCGGCGGTGGATTTCTCCTTGACATTGATGCAGGTCAGGACAGTGAACAGCACAAACAGCACGGCGACAATGAGAGTGAACCACTGAAAACCGATCCGCTCGATCTCTCTGGCATTGCTCCCGCCGAATATGCGGCCCAGCTGCTGCACAGCCTGCACGGTGACGATGGTAACAATGGCGGAGCCGACACCGGCGCAGGAGCGGGCCAGCGTTGTCAGTCCCTCCCGCTCCTTGCCGCCATCGGTAAAGGCGGGGATCATGGACCAGTAGGGGATGTCCATCATGGTGTAGGTGACGCCCCAGAGGATGTAGGTCACAGCGGCGTAAGCGGTGAGTCCCCCGGGGCTCAGGTCAGGGGGTGCGCTGAACATGGCAAAGAGTACCACGGCGTTGGTCAGTGTGCCGATCAGCAGCCAGGGACGGAACTTGCCCCAGCGCGTTTTCGTCTTGGCCACGACCACGCCCATAATGGGGTCGTTGAAAGCGTCAAATACCCGGGCAGCCAGCAGGATGGCGCCCATGGCAATGGCGCTCACCCCCATAATATCCTGAAAATAGTAGAGAATATAGCTGGCCGAGAGCATGTACACCATGTCCTTGCCCACGGCACCCAGCGCATAGGACAGCTTCGCTCTTCCTGTCAGTGTCTGTCTGGTCTCCATTTGATTCCCTCTTTTCTTTTGATTGCGTTGTGTCAACTCAATGCGGTGACATGAAATACAATCTGTACCGGCTTGGCCTCGCCTGACCGGAGTGTGAGGACGGCTCTGCCGCTGGCTCCTGTGGTCTTAACGAAGGTGCCGCCCATGCCGCCCCGGAGAGGCGTAATTTTCGGCCCGATGACGGTGATGGGGCCCTCCGTCTCTACAGTCACCGGTTCCTGATAAAACGGCAGAACGTTCCCGTTCTGATCCCTCATGGAAATGCGAATGAGGGCAACGTCGTAGGTGGTCTCCTCCCGCAGTTCAGTGTGGTCCGCCTTGGCATGAAAATGCAGCTGTGTGGCGGGGGACTTCTGTACTGTTTTTACCACTTTGCCGTCCTTCACCGCCTCAAAGCGGTAGACAGTGGCGGCGTCGCCCCAGTTGCCGACGTACCTGCCAAACAGCTTGTAAAGATCATCGTAATTCATACGGTAGCGGAGCATCAGCCACGCCGCCTTGCACTTCAGATGGAATGGCAGATGGGATGCGCCGAAACGGCTGTTATAGTTTAGCAGTTCCTTGACTGCTTTCGCCTGCGCCGGGGCAAAGGGCTCGTTTTTCTCAATCTGGTCGCCGATAAAGTCATCCAGCTCGATGGGGGGCTGGGGGAGATTTCGGTAAGGGGAGTCTGCGTGGGTGTATTCCCGGATAAAACGGTCGTTTTTGTACATCCGCACGCTGTCAGCGTTGGTAAAAGCAAAGAGCCGCCCCCGGTTGGTAGCGGGATGCTCGCCGGCATCCATGGTGGAGCTGACGGAGAGCACCGGCTCCTCCTTCCCCTGGCTTGCGTAGACATCCGCCGCCAGTTTGGGATTGCGGAACATATCCAGAACGCCGTGGTAGCAAATATGGTCGCCGCTGCCGAAGTCCTTGTGGGTGTTGTAGTCAAACATGCACCAGCCAAAGCTGCCGGCAATATCCGCCTGTCCGGCCACAGCGTCCAGCACATTTGCATGGCGCAGGGCGTGCTCCAGCCGGTGCTCCTCGCAGTCAAAGGACTTGGTGGGATACATGTGCCCGCTGTACTCGCTGACCAGATACGCCTTCCCCATGTCGCTGGTGACCGCCTTTTTCGGCTCGCAGCCCTTGTTTGTTCCCTCGTGGACGAAGTCGTTATAGGTATAGACGTCCTCCAAACAGTTGCTCTTCTTGTAGCAGCGGACGCCGCCGGTCTGACGGGTGTCGTCCAGTCTTCTGGCTGCGGCGTTGGTCCTTGCGTACAGCTCATCGTTGTCCACCGACTCATTGATGCGAACGCCCCAGAGAATGATGGAGGGATGGTTGCGGTACTGAAGCACCATGTCTTCCGTATTGCGCAGCGCCTGTTCCCTCCAGTGCTCGCCGCCGATGTGCTGCCAGCCGGGTATTTCGGTAAAGACCAGCAGACCCAACTCGTCACAGCGGTCAATAAAGTAGTGGGACTGGGGATAATGACTGGTGCGAACAGCGTTGAGACCCAACTCCTTTTTGAGGATGTCCGCATCCAGCTGCTGCATGCTCTTGGGCATAGCATAGCCCACATAGGGGTAGCTCTGGTGGCGGTTCAGCCCCACCAGCTTAAACTTCCTGCCGTTGAGGTAGAAGCCGTCCACCCTGAACTCTGCCCGGCGGAAACCGATGACGGCAGAGACTTCGTCCAGTACCGTCTCTCCCTCCAGCAGCTGGGTGATGACAGTGTAGCGTCCGGGGGATTTGACGTCCCACAGGCCTGCGTCAGGTACTGCCAGGGTCAAATCAGCTGCTGATTGTTCCCTGTCCAGCGGGAAGGTCTCCTCTGCCAGTACCTCGCCGCTTTGGCAGGATCTGACCTGCTGGCGGATGCTGAACCGCCCTTTGCTGAGACGGAGCGTCACCTGGCTGCGGAGTGTTCCCGTAAAGCGGACTTGGGCGATCTCATCCCCAGTCTCTGCGCCGGTGAGCAGGCCCACTCCCTCCGGGATAGCGGGTTTTACGAAGATGTCCGCAATATAACTCTGCTCCTTGACTTCCAGCCAGACCTCCCGGTACAGCCCGCCGTAGGTCAGGTAGTCGATGACGTAGCCGAAGGGGGGAATGTCCTGCCCCTCCCGGCTGTCCACCCGCAGGACCAGCAGGGATTCCTTTCCCGGAGTCAGAGCCTCAGTCAGCTCCACCTGAAATGCGGTGTAGCCGCAGTGATGTTCTGCCAGCTTTTTGCCATTTACATAGACCTCTGCGCTGTGTCCTGCCGCCCCCACATGGAGGAACACCCGTTTGCCCTGCCACATCTGGGGAACGCTAAGCCTTCTGCGGTAGCCGGAGACCATTTGATAGCTGCCCTCATCAAAGTAATGATAGGGAACTTCCCTGCAAGTGTGGGGCAATTCCACTGATTTCACACCCTGTCCGGCCTCCCCGGACAGAAATGCCTTGTCAAAGCGAGGGGTAAATTCCCAACCCCGGTTGAGTTCCACTCTCTGCATCATATCATTCCTCCGTGCCCGCTTTGTCTGCTCTTTTATGCGGAACAGACAAATTTGCCGTATTTTACAAAATATTTTTTGTTTATTGTACCGCATAATACAGGAAAACACAAGAGGGGAATCCATATAAGACAACAGGCTGTTCTGCTGCCACTTTTCCATGCAACTTTTGGAATTATTGCTGTTTAAGTTTTCTTAATTTAGAAAAATTTGGCAACTTTTTGTTCTAATATCTTGACCTCACCCCTCTGTAATGCTAGAATGATGGCACATCTTGATGGAAAAAGGCCGCTGCCCAGAGCGTCTTTACCCCCCTGCCGATGTTTCGGCTGTCAATCAGACTGCCCACCACTATCCCGATCCTGAGATCAAGGTCTGATCGGCCGCTTTGCTTCGTATTCTTTGACTGTCACAGTCTGAGATAAAGTACATTCATTTTTGAGGAGGAACTGAACATGAAACGCATTCTCGCATTTGTACTGTCTGCTGTTATGCTTCTGAGCCTTTGCGCCTGCGGCGGCAGTGACCCCAACGTCGGCGTCTACACCCTGAGCTCTCTCATGGGCTATAGTGTGGAGGACTATGCCGAGGCAGCCGGCCTCACTGTTGAGGAAGCCACTGAGACCTTTAAGCTGGAGCTGAAGAACGGCGGCAAGGCTGTCTTTACCATTGACGGCGATCCTACGGATGTCAACTGGAAGCTGGACGGCGAGACCTTTACGCTCTATGATTCCGAGGAGTCTCTGGACGGCACGCTGAAGGACGGCGAGATCACCCTGGATTTTGAGGGATATGAGGTCGTTCTGGCAAAGCAGGAGTAATCACATCTATCACAAATACCCCGCAAAAAAATCCTCTCCCAGTCTCCGAACCTTTCATAGGGAAACTTTCTGAACAGTCGAATTGAATCATGATTTGTTTCCCTGCGGGGCTGTGCTGTTTGGCACAGCCCCGCGTTCCATTTATGCCACCTCTGTTTGTGTGGGATTTGCTTTTTCCGCGGTCATCGTCTCGGGCATCTCGTCGATGAGTCCGATGTCACGGTAGTAGATCCGAATCTCCTGCGGTGCGTTCCGGTCATAGCGTTTCGCCCGTTCTCCTACCTCCACCCGCTGGATGAAGGTGTGCAGGATCTCACAGGTGAGCGCGGAAATCTCCGTATATCATCGCGCGTTCTCCAGGAAGCGGCTGACGTTTCCGGCGGAGTCCTTCAGCTTCTGGAGCTGCTCCGTCACTTTCGGAAGTGCCTCGTCGAGCTCTGCCTGCTCCCTGGTATAGTCCCGTGAGAGGAGCCGGTATTGTTCTTCCGGAATGCGCCCGAGGACGGAATCCTCATACAGTCTTTTGAAGATTGCCGAAAGTTCTGCTTTTCTCCGTTCCATCTCTGTAGCTTTTTTCTGGAGCGCCGCAATCTCCCGCTGGGCCTCCTTGCCTTGCTTTACGCCGATATACTCGGCGAAGCGAAGCTCGTTCTGCCGTGCGAAGTGGGTGATCCTGCG
>Ga0326514_10001522_pt1 | contig 15102 bp, 10 predicted proteins | sample 3_2548_0518_D_FD_203653 | JGI IMG/M metagenome (GOLD analysis project Ga0326514, IMG submission 203653) | Bovine rumen microbial communities from UC Davis, California, United States - 3_2548_0518 | ecosystem: Host-associated > Mammals > Digestive system > Stomach > Rumen | place: USA...
ATCCCTTTGTGGCCAAACTGCTGAATTTCTTCAGGATACTGCCCATTTTCAGAATGCGCAACGGTGTGGCGGCAGTGCGCCAAAACGACGACTCGCTCAACAAGGCCGTCGACGTGATTCACGACCATGTCGACCTCTACCTCTTCCCCGAAGGCACCCACCGCACCAAACATTCATTAATGCGCATGGGCAAGGGTTTGTTTCACATCGCCGTCGATGCCAACAAGCAATTCGGCGACCAAAGCCCCGTCTACATCATCCCTACCGCCATCGAATATGGCGACTATTTCCGCTACCGCAGCACGGCCATGATTAATTTCGGGAAGCCCATTAATGTGACCGAGTTTTTCAAGCACACCACCGAGGAAAACGAAGCCGCCAACATCAACCTCCTGAAAGACCAACTGCACGACGAAATCGCCAAACTTTTCACCTATATCCCTGACGATGAGGACTATGACGCGATTTGGGAAATCGTGAAGATGAAAAACGAGAAACGCGCTGGTGGACTCTACAAGAAGATGCTCCGCAACCGCGATACTGTCAGCAAAGTGTTGAAATTCAGGGAAGAAAAGCCCGAAGAAGCCAAAAACCTCTTTGCGCGTGTGCTGGATTTCGCCAAGGAGCGCAAACGCCAAAAAATCTCCGTCATGTCGACGGCGAAGAAATACCCCTTGCTCAATTCGCTGTGGAAATTGGCCGTTCTGTTAGTCGGATTGCCGTATTACTTGGCCTCAGCCATCGTCAACCTGCCCGTTTGGCTCACCACATTGATTATCAGAGGAAAACTCGTTGACAAAGCCTTCGGCAACACCGTCAGTTTTGGGGTTGAGTTTGTGCTGTTCCCCCTCATTTTCATTGTAGGCACCATCATCCTGTTCTGCAAACTGCCTTGGCTGTGGGCCTTGGGCGGCGTGGTGCTGCTGTTCTGGTCTTATCGGATTTTCGTGGACTACAACGAACTTTGCCGACGTTGGATTTCAGATGTGCGCTGGACTTTCAAGACAAAACTTAGAAAACAATACAAATCACTGAATCTCAATAACTTATTCTAATGTCACAACGCTGGATTATCCCCGACATTCACGGCTGCCCCCGAACACTGAAACTATTGCTCGAAAACACCCTCAAGGTCACGAAGCACGACCAACTTTATTTTTTGGGCGACTACATCGACCGTGGGCCCGACGGGAAAGGCGTCGTCGACTACCTTATGCACCTGCAAAATGAAGAATACAATGTGCATTTCATCAAGGGCAACCACGAGGACATGTGCGTGAAGGCTTTCGAGGCCGACCAAAAGAAGAAACTTTTTGGCGGCAAGCACCCCGAGCAAAAGGATTGGGAAGCCGTGGGCGCCAAGAAAACGTTGGAAAGTTTCGGCGTGAAGCATCCGCGCGAGATTCCCAAACAGTACATCGACTGGATGAACAACTGCCTGCCTTTCATTGAGTTGGAGGAATACATTCTCGTTCATGCAGGCATGAATTTCAGCATCGACAACCCATTTGAGGACACCAAGAGCATGATGTGGACGCGCAAATTCAAGGTGGATTTCAGCAAGTCGCACGGCAAGAAAATCATCCACGGGCACATTCCCGTCGACTACAGTTTCATGAATTTGGTCATCGAGCAAAACCAAAACTACGACTTCATCGCCTTGGACAACGGCGTTTACGTGACCGACAAACCCGGTATGGGCAACCTGACGGCCTTCAATCCCGACACGAAACAGATTTTGGCGTTGTCGAATATGGATTTGTAATCACAACCTACCGCTATCCGCATTGCTCCCCTGATGGTTCTCGAAACGCTTCAGGTTCTTGCGGTTGAAACTGTAGCGCACGGAAAAGCGGATATAGCGTGCATCAATGATATTATCGCTCTTCGAGATGATGCCATCCAGCAGGCTTTCACGGTTACCAACATCGGTGTTGAACACATCGTTCACGCTAAGCGTGGTTTGCAGGTTGCCGTCTAAGAACCTCGCCGAAAGGTCCAAGCCCATTTTGGGATGACCTTGTGTCTTTGCATAGCCACTGAGATGCGAAGAAGTATACAAAGCATAGCCGCCCAATTCCACATCGTATTTCTTGATGAGCACATACGAGAAATCAAGATTCGCAAAGTAACTCCACAGCGAATTGCGGTAGTCGAGGGCATCGCTGCTGTTGTAATTCTCATATTTCGCCTGACCATATAAACCTATGTTCAACCGCTTGTCGAAGAACCTTTTCGACATATTCAGAATAAACAACAATTCGTCTCTCTTGCCGAAATTGCCGTAAGTGTAGCCGATGATGGCGCCGTCAGCATCCAATTGCGGCACCTGTAGCACATAGTCCTCATCATGACCATACGTAACAGCAAAGTTCAACCAATAACGAAAGCGGTATTTGAATGTGATGCCGTTTTGTATGGAATGTTTCAAATTCGGATTGCCCTCCACATAATAGACGGGACTCTCATACTTGCGGAAGGGATTCAGGTAGGTGAAATTGGGCTTCCCATAGTTGCGACTGTAGGTGATGGTAAAGTAATGGTCCTCATGGGGTTTGAATCGCAAGGTGAAATTGGGACGAAAGACGTTGTAGTTGTACGGCGTCTTGATTCCTGTGGTTTCCGAAATGCCCAAAGTGCGCACATGCGAGTCGGTAAGCGTGACGGCATAACTGAACTTCTCGCTCACCTGATGGTCAAAAATGAAATAGCCCATGAAGGAGTTCTCCTTGTAATTGAAATCGTTGGTTACCAAAGTGTCAGGTTGCCATGCGCCGTCAATGAGATTTTCGTAACTGAAATCATTTTCCAAATCGGAATAGTGGTAAGAGAGACCAGATTGGATTCGGATTTTGTCCCATTCACGGGTATAGTCGGCGCGGGTCGAGAAAAGCCAACCGGAATAGGGCGAGGCATCGCGGTTATAAGTCACCGAATCAAGCAAATAGTTGTATTGGCGCAGGTTGCCCGACGCATTAATGTTGCGGCTCAAGTTGGCATCCACGGTGATGTAATGCTTGGGGTCGTTAAAGTTGTGCTTGTAATAAATGTCGCCCCAATAGGAACGCGAGTCGTTCCGCGCCGTGTCGGTGGAATGGATGGCCGTTCCTCGGTCGAGGATGTACTCATTGATGTTGTCATGGTCGAAATCGAGGTCTCCCGAGAAGTTGATGTCCAAGGAGTTGTTGTCGTCAAACTGAACGCCTGTGCCCGTATTCAAATAATAAGAGTTCATATTGTTGGTATGGTTTGCCTCACGCCGCATCAGCGTGTCGCCGCCCTCGCGATACTGCCAATAGCGGTAGGCATACTCCCTCGAGTTGTAGTTTTGCGACAGATACAGATAGGTGTTGGTTTTCAAGGTCCTGAAGTTGAGGTTGAGCGACGACCTTGCGCCGAGGCGTTTGCGCAGTTGCAGGTCGCCTGAAACGCTGCCGTAGAAACCCGTGGCCAAGTTCTTCTTCGTGATGATGTTCACCACAGGGCCATCCCACTCGCCCGCGAAGCGTGGCGGGGTTTCGTACATAATTTCCACCTCGGCGATGTCCTCGGCCTTTTCGCCTTGCAACATATCGGTGATTTGGCTGAACGAAACGCGAAGCGGCCTGCCGTTAAGTAGCACGAGCACGGGCTTGTTCAGGACGGTCAGCGTGTTTTCGCTCACCTTGTAGAACGAGCCGGGGATTTCGCGCAGCGCGTCGATGTAGGTGGCCGCTGGGGGCAGTTTCAGTTCGGTGATGTTCATTTTCAGTTTGTCGAACTTGTCCTCAAAGACCTTGGTGGCGGTCACTTGCACCTCGTTGAGCATTTTCACGTCGGGCGAGAGGCGCAGCGTGTCCATGTGTGTGTCTTTGTTGAGGTTCACTTCAAAAGGTAGATGCGCAAAGCCGGTGAATTTCACCAAGCCGTTGTAGTAACCTTTGTTGAGGCCGCGCAGGGCGAAGTCGCCCTTTTTGTCAGTGATGCCGTAGGTGGCCTTCACCGTGTCGTTGCCTTGCCACACCATGACGGTGGCGTAGGGCAAAATTCCTTGTTCGTCGCAGACCGTGCCGCTCAACGTGTGGGTCTGGGCTATGCCTGCCATTGAAAGCATTAGCATAAGGGTTAAAGTTGGAATGTGTTTCATTGTTGAATTGTTGATTGTTTAACTGTTGAATTGTTGATTTTGGGGCAAAAGTACCGCAAGCCCATGACCTGTCAACGGGTTTACAATTTTGATTTGGCGACTTACAAATCTTTCCGCGAGAAAGGTTTTCAAATTATTGATTTTCAGTATAATTCAGAAACCGTTTTACAAACTCTGAAAAAGGAAAATCCATGTTTTTGTTAGGTTTTAGGCCATTTTTTCTTTCCTATGATTCACTTTTTTGACAACAATTCCATCATTTTCCACAAAGGACAACCGAAATTCCAACAATATGGTTATCTTTGCACCATCATATCAATACATTATGAGCACACAGGCCATGATACAAATCATTGCGAAGTATTTCGAGACGCAACCCGTTCTGAAAGCGTGGCTTTTTGGTTCCTTTGCGCGTGGCGAGGAAAAGCCTTGGAGCGATGTGGACATTCTTTTTGTTCCTGACTATTCCGGAAAGCCTTTTACTTTGCTTACCATGGGTGGTATGTATTTGGATTTGAGAGAATTGCTTGGCCGTGAAGTGGATTTGGTCGTTGATGGTTCACTTCGTCCGTATGCCGTTGAAAGTGCTGAACGCGACAAACAATTAATTTATGAGAGAAAGAGCGAGGGATAAAGGAAGGTTGGAAGACATCATCGAATATTCCAATCATGTCACGCAATTCGTGGAAGGTGTGACTTTCGAGGAACTTACAGCGAATAACCCGTTGTATTACGCTGTGATGAAGGTTTGTCTTTTAGTTCATCCGGCTCAAAACCCAACTTTTTGCGCAATTCGCTGCGGCTTTTGTTGATGGAATAGACGCTCAAACCGAGCAGGTCACCCATTTCAGCGTTGGAAAGGCCGCTGCAAGAAAGCAGACACACCTTGGCGTCGGTTTCGTTCAGGTCGGGGAATTGTTCGGCAATCATCGCCTGCAAGCCCGGATAGGCCGCCTCGATGATGGACACAGCACTCTCAAATGCGGTCTCCTTCCCGTTCATCACCTGTCGCACCAAAGGCTTCCATTCCATTTTGGGGTCGTAGGCGTTTTTCTCGATGCGGGCAGCAGCAAGAATGAGGCGCAAACGGTTCGTGAGTTCCTGTTTCACAAATGGATTCTCCTCGGTCTGCTTTGGTTCCGTCAATTGGATTTCCGGTTTTGGTTCTTCCATTGGGGTTTCAATGGTTTCCGCTTTCGGCTTGCGTTTCAGCCAAAACAGCAAGGCACCTATTATTAACAGGAGTGCCGAAATAGCCACGATGCAGAAAACCATGGTTTTATGTTGCTTTTGAAGGTGCTTTTCAGCCATCGCATTACGCAAATTCAAATAATCGTTTCGCTGCTGCTGCCGACGGTAATTTTTGATTACACCATAACTCTCGCCATACACGGTTTCATCAGCCGTAATCCAATGCGTCAAGAAAACCGGATACAGGTCGTGTTGCCGACCATAGAAGCAAAACACGTCGGCGCCACCCAGTTTATACTTTCTATCGAATTGCATCGCACTCGCCCAAACACCGCTATAATAAGCGGTCGAATCGTCGTCTATCGGCTTAATCTTGTGTCTAACATTATGATTAAAAAACAGTTTGTATATGCCGTATGCCTTGGTTGCCAATTTCAGCCCTGTGGCTTCAGCCTCCAATAGCCGCAAATACTGCAAGCCCGCATCTCTTTGGTCAAAAAACTTGTCGCCAGCCAGTATACCTTGGTTGAACATACCACGCCACTGGGCTTCTTTGTTGCCACTTTCGACTGCAAATTCAAGACAATTGGCCAAATGGATTGCAGCATCGGTGAACTCCTCCAAAAAACATTGGTTTACGCCCATCATGTTCTGCACGAAGGCCCTCTCATATAAACGGTTGCCAAAATAACGGTCGGCAGAATCCAAGGCGACTGCGGCTTCTCCATATCTGTCCATCCAATGCAAATGCCTTCCCATCTGGAAAAAGGCGCGGGCAGCGGTGAGGCTATCGCCCGCCCGAAGCGCATAGTCTGTGGCTTCTTCGAAAGATTGCAAGGCCAAACCATCGGCATAAATCGACTGCAAGTCGTAACCCTTGTAAAGTGCGGCCAAAGCAGCCTTTTTGGGTTGGCCTTTTCGAGCGAAATAGGCAGGAGCACCATCAAGGTCGGGAGAGGTGTAGATGCGGTTCATCACCTTATCAAACAAAAAGTTACCATTCGATGCAGTAGGGTCGGTGGCATCGCGGTCGTCGCCGTAGATGGCGCGGCCTTGCAGCAAGGCCATCTCCATGCGTTGGGCTTCGGTGAAATAGACTTCCATGTGCATTGCACTATCAATTAAATGCAAGGCACTTTCAGGATAGGTTTCCAAAACAGATTCGGCTTGGCGGAGCAACTGCTTCGCCTCACGTTGTGACGGGTTGCAAGCGGTCAAGACCAGCAACAGACTACCAAAAATCAAATGACTTATTTTCATAGGGACAAAATTACGGAATAAAATGTTCGCTCGTTGCATAAAACCAAATTTTGGCGCAAAAGTAGCGCAAGGAAAAAGGCCATCGCAATAATTACAAACCTCTTTTCGGCTTTTACAAACTTTTTTCCGTACAAAAATCGTGATAAACTGAGAATCAATTGATTGCAAAATTGATTTTACAATCCTTTTAGTAACGAATTATATGGTCAGAAGATAATGCATCAACCTTAACGGCATTGTATTTCTCCTTTAATGATATTGTTTTACCTAAAATAGGCAACCTAAAATAGGTAATTTGGAAAAAAGATGTATCTTTGCCGAATAATTGCAATTGCCATGAATCCGTTTTTAATCAAAGGCTACAAGTCGCCGGAGTATTTTTGCGACAGGATTGAAGAAACAGAAACCTTGTTGCGCAACATCAACAACGGTGCCGACACCACATTGATTTCGCCAAGAAAGTACGGCAAAACCGGCCTAATTTTTCACCTTTTCGATACTATCCAACGTAAGAACTTGCCGATAGAAACGCTTTATTTAGACATTTTCGCGACTCGTTCCCTATCCGATTTCATCAAAGTGATTGCCGAAGCCGTACTGAAAAAATTCCCCGAAAAGTCAGCCATCGGAAGCAAATTCCTCACTTTCATCAAAGGTCTGCGCCCCGTGATTTCATACGACACTTTGACTGGCATCCCCCAAATCCAAATCAACTACCAACTGACCTCCGAAAAGGAACACACCCTTGGCGGAGTTCTCGAATTTATTGATTCACAAGGAATTGAAATAGTTTTAGCCATTGATGAGTTCCAACAAATCACGGAATATCCCGAAAAGAACATTGAGGCGCTGCTCCGAACCCACATCCAACAGATGCACAACACGCACTTCATTTTCTGCGGCAGCAAACGGACCATTATGACCGAGATGTTCCTGAGTGCCAGACGGCCGTTTTTCTCCAGTTCAAAAGTGATGTCATTAGGAAAGATTGACCGCGAAACCTACAAACAATTCATCAAGGCACACTTTGAGCAAGGTGGCATGAGCATCGAGGCAGATGCCTTGGAATACATCATAGACTGGACGCAAGGCTATACTTTTTATACCCAAACGCTCTGCAATGCCATTTATGGTATGCAACCCGACACAATCGGAATGGAAGAAGTGAAAAAGGCTTGTGTGGACATTTTGGAAGGACTGACAGACAACTATCTGCAATACCGCGAGTTAGTGACTCCAGCGCAATGGAATTTCCTTATCGCAGTGGCCAAGGAGGGCATTGTGGAACAACCCACTTCCACCCAATTCCTTTCAAAATACAACATAGGAGGGGCAACCTCGGCCAAACGAATGGCAAAATCGCTGTCGGAAAAAGAACTACTCTTGCCGATTGTAGGAAAAAAGAGAACCGCATACCAGATTTATGACATCTTTTTTCTGCGATGGATTGAATCAAATCTGTAACATAACTTAAAGAATACCAAAATATTAAGTGGTGATTTTTCAAAATTACCTAAAATAGGCAACCTAAAATAGGTAATCACCGCGTGCCCACCACCACAGCGTTCTTGAATTGCTTCACCTTGCCGCTGAAATTGAAGACTTCGGTCACAACGACATACACGCCGATGGGAATTTTGTTGCCGTTGCCGTCGAGGCCATTCCAAAGGACGCTGCCCTCCTGCCCTACCAATTCGCCCTTGGCCAAATGACGGATTAATTGCCCAGCTACATTGAAAATGTAAATGTTCATCGTGTAGCCAGCCTCATCGAAGCGGTAATTGATGAAACAGGCATCCTCGAATCCGTCGCCGTCGGGCGAGAAGATTTCGGGGCTGATGGAGATTTCATCTTGCGAAGGATCAGTGCTTTGCATCATGGAATTGGGCTGGCCGGGCGTACCGAAATGCACCCTTTCTGAAGCGGAATGCCAATTGTCGGAGGCCATTGAGGGTTGGTCGAAACTGACGCGCTCCAAAGCCACGCCTTTGGTCACCTTGAGCAGCGGATAGTGCATCTTTTCCGAGAAATACATGGCATCAACCGTGGTGCCGCTTTTGCTCATCAGAATGGCCGTGCCGCCCGCGTTGGCGTAACTTGGAAACGAGGCCATCTGCACATAATTGTCTGTCGGACAGTCGTATTGATAGCCAACGATTTCGCTGTTGGTGGAAAGCAAAACGTATGTTTGGGGCAGAAAAAGTCGGCTGTCGGCGGTGATTTCCTTCAAAGTCGTGTCGGCGGGATTGGGGAAACTCTCCCGGATGACACCGAGCATCAAAGTGCTGAGGTCGAAGGTTTTATCGGTGTTGTTGTAGAGTTCCACATAGTCAACGCCCGGCGCGATGGGGTCGAAAAGGATTTCATTAATCAGGATTTCGCCCTCGGCAATCTCGTTGGGGATGCCGAATTGGATGCGTGTGTCGGCCTCGATGGGGTTGCCAATGCAGTTGGCCACACCATTAATAATTAATGTGTAGACCACACCCTGCCCAAAACCTTGGTCGAAATGGAGTTCAACGTAAGTGCCATCAAGGGGATTTATGTCGGTCTGTTGGGGATGTTCGCTCGTTTCCTCCACAAGGAAATGCTGGGTTTCCAACAAGTCGGCGGGATTCATCTGTTGGTCGAACCAAAGTTGCAGAATGTTGTCGGAAAACATGCTCACGCGCTCCACCTTGGGCTTCGCGTCGTTCTCGCCGTTCACAGAATTGATGCGTCCCGGCGTGCCGCCCGAAACATCCATCGAGGCCGTCCAATTCGACGCGCCCGCGCATGGATTCAGCGGGTCGATTTGCTCCACCGACCAGCCGCCGTCGTCCTTGTCAAGGTCGTGATACCAAGTGCTGCTAAAATTCACCCTCGAAATCAGCAGGCCCGCCTTACTGTAGAGATACATTGCCGAAGCACTATTGCCCACCGAAAAACTGCTGAAACCGATGCAGTCGCCGTAAGTTCTCAGTTCTGGCACGGCATCATTGTGGCAAAGAATCACATAACTATGCGGCGCGAGGACGAAACTCCCGAAAGAAAGGTCGTTTGCACCGATTTGTATCTGCCAGTCTTTCAGGTCGATACCAAACTCGGTGGTGTTGTAAAGCTCCACATATTCCCATTCGGGCAGACCCACTACAGGATTGGGGTCGGCCATGATTTCATTAATGACGATGTCGTATTCCGAGGCTTCGTAAATCGAAAAAGTCTTTGAAGTCGGTTCCATCTCATTATTCCACAAATCCTTTATTCCGCTGACTGTCAATGTGTAATTAATGCCGTTAACGATTTCTCGCTCCAACTCCAACACAACCGAGGCAATATTTTCGCCAAAACCGACCGAAACGGGATGGCCCAAGCCATTATCCACCAAATAATTGGACGGATTAAGTGCCGTTGACTCGTTAAGTGCCTCATTGAAAGAAAGTTGCAAATGCGTCAAGTCGAGGACTTCGCAATTCAAGAGAATGGGCGGCTCATGGTCGATGACGCGCGGGCCGATGTAAACATTATCGAAATAGAACTTCGTGGCGTTGCTCGAAGTGAACTTTGACCAAAAGCCGAAGAAACCACCTCGTCCGTAGGTATCATCAAAACCTTGTGCTTCAGTGAGATAGATTCCAGAATTGTCGTAACAAGTCTGAATCATCCAATTCCCCTCGCGGTCGCAAATCACCTTGACGGAAACCGCAAAGGCAGCAGCAATGTTGCCTTCATTGCCCCGACAAACGCTCTGCTGACCATCGGAATCCTTGCGGAAAAGTTCGATGGCATCGTTGCTGCCACCCTCGCCGAAACGGAGGAAATAACCTTGCGTAACTTGCGACAAATCAGCGTTGTCGGCACTAAGCCAAACATCGTTGTAGTTGTTTCCCGAAGGCGCAAAAGCCTCCCGAATCCAAAACTGCCACTCCATAGTTTCATATTCATTGAAAGGCAAGGAAAGATAGGCCGAACCCTCGCCATCGGCATTGAGTTGGAGTTGCAAGTTGCTGTTTATGATATACTTGTCCGTCGTTCCCGACCAAGAAGGGTTTTGGGTGAAGTCGCCGTCGGAGAAGTCGTCGGTGACTTGCGCGAAGAGTGAAAAAGGGAGCAGAAGCAGAAGTAAGAGTATCTTTTTCATAGTGTTAGGCTTTAAGTTTTCCAATTCTTGTAAGGTTGTTTCAACAATGTGGAGTTAGTGTAGCGTGGGTCGAAGGAAACCTCACGGCCAAGCCAATCGGGACGGTCGAAAGGTTCGTTTTCGTCGGTCAGTTCGATTTCCGCCACAATAAGGCCCTCATTGTCGCCATGAAACTCGTCCACTTCCCAAGTATGCCTGCCGTCTGTATTTTTGACGAGATGTCGGGTCTTCACAATGCAGCCCGATTCGCTTTGCCCAAGCAAGGCAAGTGCTTCATCCACAGCTATTTCCTTTTCCCATTCAAAACGCGATATGCCTATGCGTTTGCTTTTGATGGTAAGGTAACCTTTGTCGCCTCTGATGCGGACGCGCACTGACAGGTGTTCGTCGCGGCAAAGGTAGCCCTGCCTGATTTCGGTAGATTCGTAGGCTTGCGTGCGGAAGTCGCCTACGACCAAAAACTTCCTTTCTATTTCTTGAAACTTGGTGGATGACATGGCCTTTTCGATTGGATTGAATTTGCCGCAAAGATAATAAATCTCGACATATATGAAAAAACAGAAAAAAGCACGAAAAGTAACCGATTTTTTATCTAATTGAAAATCAACAATAAATCCGACAACAAACGACAACAAACGACTGCTGTCGACTACAAACGTTTAATCAACGGCTTTATCTTGACAAGTGTTGTTACTTTGCACCGTCAAACCGATGGTTCGGCTAACCTGCTGCCAAGGGGCGACAAGACAGAAATCAATACATTATTAATTAATCAATCAAACAAACAAAACAATGGGTACAATGAGAAATTCGGTCACATTGGTGGGCCGCCCGGGTGCAGAACCTGAAGTGAGAATCTTTGGCAACAACAACAAGAAGGCGCGTTTCAGCCTTGCCGTGACGGAGCGCAAGCGCAACGCCAACAACGAGTGGGTGAACGACACGCAATGGTTCCCCGTGGTGGCATGGGGCAAAACCGCCGAGCGCATCGAGAACAATGTCAGAAAAGGGATGGAGTTGGCCATCAACGGCACGCTACGCAACAACGAGTGGACCGACGACAAAGGCCAGCGTCATTCCATCACCGAAGTCTGGGTGAACGACTTGCTTTTGATGGATAAGGCGAAGGCTTGATGAATTATCGCCCAAATGTACCTCTAAAACCGTACATTTGGGCGATTTTTTCTAATTCAATGGCTTTCATCCGCCCAAGTCATACACCGAAGCCATTGGTACAATGTGAATCATAAACCGTTTGGCATCTCCGTATTTCACACAATTTTACTATTTTTGCGTCTGTTTTTTTGGCTTGCAAACAACCGCACAGCCTTACCAAGATTTACAAACAGAAAAACACCATCAATATGGCTCTACCAATCAACATAGAAGAACTGCTTGCCAAGCGTAAAGTTGAATCCAACAGATTAGAATTCAAAGAAGGCTGGAACCCTGTTGCCATCTATCGTACAATCTGTGCTTTTGCCAACGACATCGATAACCTTGGTGGAGGTTACATTATAGTGGGCGTTGAAGAAATCGACGGCATCTCACAACGGCCAGTGAAAGGGTTGCCTGTTGAGTCGCTCGACAAGATTCAGAGGCAAATGGTGCAATTCAACTCTTTGATGGAGCCGCTTTATACACCAAGAATTTCGGTTGAGGAGGTGGACGGTCGTTACGTGTTGGTGATATGGGTTACGACAGGAAACAAACGACCTTATTCGGTGCCAGCCGATGTGACCGCAAAACAAAAGAAGCCCGTGTTTTATATCCGATACGGAACCTCATCGATAGAAGCAAAAGACCAATTCCTTGACGAATTGCGTGATATGGCCAACCGAGTGCCATTTGACGACCGAGGCAATGAAAACATAAGCATTGACGACATCTCTCCCTTGTTGCTGAAAGATTACCTCAGCAAGGTGGGAAGCAAACTGGCAAAAGAGGACTTTACGGCTGATATGGAAAACATCCTTGACCAAATGGAATTGCTTGATGGTCCCGCCGAGAACAAAACTGTCAAGAATGTGGCTGCCATGATGTTTTCTGAACATCCTGAAAAGTTCTTCAAAACCACCCAGGTGGATATTGTCCTTTTTCCGGAAGGTAGGGAAAACGACCCCGAAAACTTCATCGAAGTGCCGACCATCCGAGGCTCGGTGCCCACGATGATTAAAGAAACATTGAATTATCTGCGCACCAATGTAATAAAGGAGCGCATACAGAAACAGCCCAACGACGAGCGTTCACTAAAGGTTTTCAATTATCCGTTCCAAGCCATCGAGGAGGCCGTGGTCAATGCTTTGTATCACCGAGATTATATGGAACGCGAGCCAGTCGAAATCACCATTGAGCCTGATAAAATCAGCATATTGAGTTACTCGGGGCCTGATCGGTCAATCAGCATGGAATCCATTAGGGACGCAAACATCCTTCGGTCGCGAAGATACCGCAATCGACGTTTGGGCGAGTTCCTGAAAGAACTGGATTTAACGGAAGGTCGCGCCACGGGCATCCCTACCATACAGAAAAAACTCCGAGAAAACGGCTCACCACGGGCTGTCATTGAAACAGACGAAGCCCGTACTTTTTTCCTGATAGACATACCTTGCAGGATGGATTTTGTCCAAGATGCCGAAAAGCAAAGACGCGCTGATATAGAACGAGTTAAAACAAAAATGTCCAAGATATGTCCAAGATATGTCCAAGATGTTTCCATAAAAGAATTGGAAAATTTGGCAATCTGCCTGCTACGTTGCGTGACGGAAATCTCGGCACAAGATATGTTGATGGGTCTTGAAGAAATATCCTATAAGCAAAAACGAAGAAAATACCTTGACTTGTTGCTTTCTATGGAGGCTATCGAAATGACCTTGCCCGATAAACCCACAAGCAAAAAGCAACGTTATGTCATTTCCAAATTGGGTCAGGAATTGACAAAACGATAGATAAGGGGAGTTTTTTTGAGTTCAAAAAATGAAAACACATAGATTGCACCAACTATGAGGAAAACTTGCGCAATATAAGAATTGTTTCATAGTTATTAAGGCATAATTCTATCATTTTGGAAAGATACAAGCATTACTTTTCGTGGCAATTCAAGTTGTTTTCAAGAAGCATAAGGCAGTTTGGGTTGCCTCCTGCTGTAGGATACGTTATTTTGGCATTTTTTGTCATCGTGTTGCCTGCCTTGCTTTGGCCACAAAAGGCTTATTTCCCTTGGATCTATGCCGCTGTCGGGTTGCTCGCCACGAACCCTCTCCACGGCAACGGGCGCATCGAGTTCCTGAAAACCTGTTATTCCAAACGAGATTTCCTCTTTCTTCATGCAACTGAAAATGTGATGTTTGTCCTTCCATTCTGTTTTGTGTTGCTGATTCACAAGCAGTTCTTGTTGGCATTGGGCTTGCTCGTTATCGCCATCCTTGTTGCCTACGCTGCTTGCTTGAACCGAAAAAAGCTGAACCTCCCAGCTTTGCCCACTCCGTTTTCCAAAAGGCTTTTCGAGTTCGCATTGGGTTTTCGCGTCAGTTTTCCGCTGGTACTGTTCCTCTATTATGTCGTCCTGATGGCGATCGTCCACGACAACTTCAACTTGGGCATCGTCGCGGTGTATGCCGTCATCATCACTTGCATGGGTTATTATTCCGCAATGGAACCCGATTATTATGTGTGGCTTCATAATGCAAGCCCAAAACAGTTCCTTTTCCAAAAGCTAAAAACCGCCATTCTTCAAGCTTTTGCATTGGTTGTCGTGCCCATTGTGGCATTGTCGGCCTTTTTCTCTGAATTTATTTGGATTCTCTTGTTGGCCGTATTGACAGGCTTCTTGAATTTGGCGATTGTTATCTTGCTGAAATACAAGGAATTTCCAAAACCATTCCACATTGGCGACGGGCTTCTTCTTGCCGCCTGCGTGATTTGTCCCATCTATCCTCCACTTGTTCTTCTTCCTATTCCTCTGACATTCTATTTATTCGGTAAAGCCAAGCAAAACCTAAACAACTACCTATGATTCAACTTGTTGAAATATCAAAATCCTTTGGCTCGCATGTCGTTTTGGACCGTTTGTCGTTTACCTTTGAAAACAATAAGGTTTACGGCATCGTCGGGAAAAACGGTTCGGGAAAGACGACTTTGTTCCGTTGCATGACGGGACTTGAATCTTGCAAAGGAGAAGTCGTTTCGGAGCATCAGCCATTGAAGGATCACATCGGTTATTTGCCGACGGAACTGTTTTTCTTCAAGTTGATGACAGGCTTGGAATATGTGCGATTCGTTTGTCATGCCCGCAACAAAAAGATAGAAAACATAGCTGGGAAGAACTTTTTCTATCTGCCATTAAACGACTATATTTCAACGTATTCCACAGGTATGAAGAAGAAGTTGGCTTTGTTTGCCATAC
>Ga0326514_10001523_pt1 | contig 15097 bp, 9 predicted proteins | sample 3_2548_0518_D_FD_203653 | JGI IMG/M metagenome (GOLD analysis project Ga0326514, IMG submission 203653) | Bovine rumen microbial communities from UC Davis, California, United States - 3_2548_0518 | ecosystem: Host-associated > Mammals > Digestive system > Stomach > Rumen | place: USA: California...
GCCATTGCTATTCTTTTTAGTGGAGCATTCATATCTGCAGATTCAATATTCTTTGCTGTTGTAATTCCATTTTTATATGCAAAAGAATAAGCTTCATTCATCTCCTTTGAATAAGCATTATTTTGTGTTTGAGATGTTGAAGACATATTTGTTGAAGATTCATTTTGAGTCTTTTTATTTGAAGATTGCTGCTCATTATTTTTTGATGATATACTTTCAGATCTTAAAGTAAAATATCATGGCTGTGATGCTGTATCTAATCTTGCATATGTTTTATCTGTATGTGAAGCATCATATTTTGTACCATTTCATCATTGTAATGCTGTTGCTCAATCAAATACTTCTGTTGAAGGATCTCGTATTCACCTTTCACCAGAAACCACATTTTCTGTTGTGAAATCTTTTGAAGCGTAAATCGTTTTTAAATTTTTACAACCATGAAACATTTGAAATATAGATTCCACCTTTGAAGTATTCCAATTTGTCAAATCTACAACCTCCAAATTTTCACATCATTCAAAAAGAAATTCCATGCTACGCACATTGTGAGTATCCCAATTAGCTAATGGAGTTGCATCTTTAAGACTTTTACATCATCTAAACGATTGTACCATATCAGTTACTTTTGAAGTATTCCAATCCTTTAATGCTGAAATATCTTCTAATTTATTAGGTCAATAAAAAATATCACCTATATCAGTCAAACTACTCGTATCCCAATTAGCTAAAGCTGAAATATCACTTAAATTACTACAGGACTGAAATGTTGCCCCCATATCTTCAATATTACTTGTATTCCAATTTTTTAATGCATTAACATCCTTTATATTTGTCCAAGCAAACATTCAAGAAATGTTTTTAACATTTTTAATATTCCAGTTTTTTAACGGTGAAATATCATTTAGATTAGTATCATAAAACAAATCACTCATATTATTAACATTGCTTACATCTCGTTTCTCTAGCGCTGAAATATCGCTTAAATTATGACAATTATGAAACACATTTGACATTGATAAAAGCTTTGAGGTATTCCAATTTGCTAATCAAGAAATATCTTTAATATTCTGGTCTCAGACAAACATGCTATTCATACTTGTAACATTTGAAGTATCCCAATTTTTCAACGCTGAGAGTTCTTCCAAATCAGTACATCAGGCAAACATATCATCCATTATTTTCACACTACTCGTATCCCAATTAGCCAATGCTGAAATATTTGATAATTTGGTAAAATTATCAAACATGGATGTTGAATCCTCATTTAATGAAATTCTACTACCAGAAGAGTAATAATATAATGTATCTTCTTCAAACCAAGCTCGAATAGGTCTATCATCTGAAGTTGAAAGATTCACTTTAACAACAGATGATCATGGCATTGTTTTTGATTCCGCAATTGTTTTGATCTTATTTTCATAACTATTAACATCTTGTTTACTACCAGCAACAAGTGTTTTTACTTTTTCATTAAATGATTTTCAGTCAAGCAATGTTGCATTTACACGGATAGAAATACTACTGATTGTACCTGCATGTACATTTGGAAGTGTACATGAAAATATTCAAAAAGAAAAGAATAAGATAAAAATTAAGAAATAAGATAATTTTTTCATTTATATTAGTATAAGGTAAAATAATATTGAACAAAACTATTATTTAAATGAAAAACCTGAAAGATTTTTCATTTCAGGTTCTCCATTATTATAGTGGTATTAGTAACCATGCATATTTCTATAATTTTCTCCAACAGGAAGCAATCTACCAATAATAACGTTAGATTTAAGATCTGATAAGTTATCAACAGCACCTCTCAATGAAGCACCAACCATAACTCTAATCATTTCCTGGAATGAAGCAGCTGACATCCATGAATCAGTTTCTTTAGCAATAGTTGTAAGTCAAAGAGCAACTCTTTGTCCTTGTGCAGGTCTCTTACCAAGTGATTGAAGATCTTCATTAACTTTAATGAATTCTTCATATTTCACATAAGTTCCAGGAATGAAACTTGAGTCTCCACCATCTTCAATAAAGACTTTAGAGAAGAGCTGTTTAACAACTACTTCGATATGCTTATCATTAAGATCTTGTCCTTGAGCAGCATATACTTTCTTTGATTCAGAGATGATATATCTTTGAGCTTGAATATCTCAAACGATCTTTTTATATTCCATAACATCAAGAGCTCATGTTGTAAGGATTTCTCCTTTATAAACTCTTTCACCAGCTCTAGTTTTCTTTGGAGAAAGTCAAACTAGTGATTTAGAGAATACTTCTTGTACTCAAAGAACGATATAATCTTCGTTAACTTCTAGTACTTTACCAGCTTCTTTAACCTTAAGTTTTGAAGCACCTCTAGATGCATAGATTGCTCATTTAGCAAGTTCAGCACCTTTCTTAACAACAACTTCGTAATCTGATTTTACTAAGTATGTTTTCTTTTGGATATCTGATGTTACCTTTAATTTTCCGAATTTACCTCCTTCTGGAGTTTCTTCAAATGATAATTCTCCATCGAATGGTGATACAACAGCAGGGTTCTTTGGAGCTCTTACTTCGAAGAGTTGCTTTACTCTATCAATACCTGAAGCTTCTGAAGATCCAGCTACTCATCCTTCGTGGAAGGTATCAAGTGTAAGCTGAGTTGAAGGTTCTCAGATTGATTGAGCAGCTATAACTCAGATAGGTACTCAAATTTCAACTAATGATCTTGTTGCAAGATCCATTCCGTAACATTTCTGACATACTCATGATACACAGTGACATGTTAATGGACTTCTAACTCTTACCATAGAAACATTAGAAGATTCTAGAAGACTTAGAGCTGACTTATTAATCAATTCACCAGCCTTAAGAACAACATTATGATTTTCATCTTCTGCATCCTCTGCTAAGATTCTACCATAGATTAATGTTGAGAATTTTTCTCCCTTTAATTCAGCTTCTTCCTTAGAGTAGATTACTGATTCTTCTGATCCACAATCCTCTTCTCTTACAATCATTTCTTGTGAAGCATCACAAAGCTTTCTTGTAAGATATCCAGATTCAGCAGTTCTAAGAGCAGTATCGGCTTTACCCTTTCTTCATGAGTGGGCTGAAATAAAGTATTCAATAGGTTTAAGTCATTCAACAAATGATGATTTAATAGGAAGTTCGATAATTTCTCCTTGCGGATTAACTACGAGTCCTTTCATACCTGAAATCTGTGTAAGGTGGGTTTGTGATCATCTAGCTCATGAATCGATCATGGTATAAAGATCATTACCTGCACCAATAATAGATTTAAGATCTTTTTCTACATCTTTCTTAACGTCAGTCCAAATCTTAACAACAAGTCTGTGTTTTTCTTCTTCTGAAAGGAATCCTTTATAATAATACTTAAGTACTTCATTTGCTTTAGCATCTCATGTCTTAAGCAAATCTTCCTTTTCTTTAGGAACCTTCATGTCAAGAACGTTAATTGAAGTAGCAGCAATTGTTGAATATCTGAATCCATAATCCTTAATTGCATCAGCTACTTGAACTGTTGTTTCCATATCGTATTTATCGAAGATTTCACTTAGTAATCTCTTCAAATCCTTATTTCAAAGTTTTCTATTTACGAATGGATAATCTTTAGGAAGGATTGTATTAAAGATAACTCTTCACATTGTTGTCTCTAATACTTCACCGTTATGAACAACAACGATTTTATCTTTAAGTGTTACTTGTTTATTGTTAAATGCATGGATTGCATCTTCACATGAAGCAAATCTTGCTACAGGAAGAACTTTTTCTTTCCATTCTTCTTCAGTATTGTAATCAGGATACTTTGTATTGAAGAAGTCTGTTAAGAAGTAAATTCCAAGTACCATATCCTGAGAGTGTGTAATTGTAGGCTCTCATGATCCTGGTTTGATAATATTCTTATCAGCAGCAATTAATTCTCTAGCTTCTTTTTGAGCTTCATCTGAAATAGGTAGATGTACAGCCATCTGATCTCAGTCGAAGTCGGCATTGAAGGCTGGACAAACTAATGGATGAAGTCTGATTGTTTTACCTGGCATCAACTTAATCTTAAACGCTTCAATTGAAAGTCTATGAAGTGTTGGTGCACGGTTAAGCAATACATATTTATCTTTAATTACTTCTTCTAGGAATTTCAAAGCAATTGGATTTTCTTCTTTAATAAGTTTTTCTGCTTGCTTTGGAGTATATACGATTTTCTTTTCAATGAGTTTTCCAATAATAAATGGGGTAAACATTTTTACTGCAATATAGATTGGAAGTCCACATTCAGAAAGTCTCAAATCAGGTCCTACAGTAATAATAGATCTTCCTGAGTAATCAACTCTCTTTCCAAGAAGGTTCTTTCTAAATACTCATTCTTTTCCAGAAAGCATATCAGAAATAGATTTGAAGACTTTAATTCCAGCACCTGCTTTACCTGCTGAGTTCTTTTCTCAAACTAGAAGGTTATTTACAGATTCTTGAAGAAGTCTTATTTCATTCTTTTTAACGATATCAGGCATTCAAACTTGAATCATTTTCTTAAGTCTGATGTTTCTCATCAAAACTCTTCTGTAGAAAAGGTTAACATCTGAAGATGCAAATCTTCCTCAATCAAGTTGAACAACTGGTCTAATGTCAGGTGGGATAACTGGAAGTTTTCTGATAATCATATTCTCAGGTTTAACTCCAGAAACGTATAAGTTAATCAATAATTTGATTAGACTCATAGCCTTCTTTTTCTGATCAGCTGATTTAATAGTTGGGAATTCCTTAACTCTCCTCTTAATTTCTTTTTCTACATCGATTGCTTGAAGCATCTTTAAGATTCCTTCAGGTCCAGATGCAAAAGAAACTAATTTAGAGAATTGCATAAAGATATTTCTATAATCTGATTCTAAGATTGTAGCTCAGAATTTTAGATCAGCAACTAATCCTCTGATTCTTTGAATCTCAGCTTCAAGTGAAGCTTTATTTTCATCATAGAGTTTTTTTGCTTCCGCTAACTTTTTCTTATCTTTTTCATTAGCTGTTTCAGATGCATAAAGCTCATCAAGCTCTTTCATTGTAGCATCGAAATCTGCTAGAACTTTAGTTTTAATTTGTTCTTTAACATCTTCGTCAACCTCTTTAACAACTACGTATTTTACGAAAGTAAGAATTTTATCAATTTCATTTGTAGAAAGTTGAAGTAATTGGTGAATACCACCTGATGGTGAATTTTTATACCAAACGTGAACAACTGGAGAAGCTAAATCAACGTGTCACATTCTAACTCTTCTTTCTCTTGAAGAAGTTACTTCTACTCCACATCTTTCACAAACGATTCCCTTATATCTTACTCCCTTATATTTTCCACAGCTACACTCGAAGTTCTTAACTGGTCAGAAGATTGATTCACAGAAAAGTCAGCTTTGTTTTGGCTTTCCTGTTCTATAGTTTACGGTATCTGGATTATCCACAACTCCATGTGACCATTTAGCCACGTCTTCCATAGAAGCGAGTGTCACCATCAATCCGTCGAATTTTGTTTTATTCATTATAGGAGATTAATAAAAGCTAAAATATTTTTAAATCTTTAGAATTTCTAATTATTCTATTTGACCAAAGTCTTCGAGGTCTTCTACAACTTTACCAATCATTTCACCTTTATCTTCAGCTTCATCATTTTCATCAGGAGCGATTCCTAATTCTTGATCTAATGAAGCAGTCATGATTCCAGAAAGACCAAGTGATTTAATCTTCTCCATTCTCTCCTCATGGATAGCTTCGAGTTCATCTGCTGTAAGAGCAACGATGTTTTGTCAAAGTCCTTTGAATAAGTAAGTAAGGAGATTAAATGATTCTGGTAATCCTCAAATTTTTGGTTTTTGAGATTTAATAATAGCTTCGTATAATTTGTTTCTTCAGATAACATCATCTGACTTCACAGTCAACATTTCTTGAAGTGTATATACTGCAGAGTATGCTTCAAGAGCCCACACTTCCATCTCTCCGAATCTCTGTCATCCTTGTCTTGATTTTCCTCATAGAGGTTGTTGTGTAATCAATGAGTAAGGTCCAACAGATCTAGCATGGATTTTATCTTCTACCATGTGGATAAGTTTAAGCATATGCATATATCATACTGTAACTTTTTCTGCATATGGTTCTCATGTTTCTCAATCGTAAAGTGTTGTTCTCAATTTATCTTCAAGTCCTGTTTTCTTAGCAAGTTCTACTAAGTTTTCTACTCAGAATCCTCAGAATGTTGGAACAGCAAATTTTACACCAAGTTCATGAGCAATAAGTCCTAGTTGAGATTCAAATAGCTGTCATAGATTCATACGAGAAATTACTCATAGTGAATTAAGGACAACATCAACTGGTCTTCCATCTGCTGAATAAGGCATATTTTCTTCAGGAACTACGATAGCAACAATACCTTTGTTTCCGTGTTTACCTGCAAGTTTATCTCAAACTTCAATCTTTCTAGTTGAAGCTACGTATACCTTAATCTTTTTTCTAACTCATGCCATTAGGTTATCACCTTTCTTAGAGTCAAGGATTACAACATCTACAACTTTTCCTTCACTTCCTGATGGCATATATAATGATGTATCTTTAACATTTTTAGATTTATCTCAGAAGATAGCTTGAATAAGTTTTTCTTCTGGAGTTAATTCTCATTCTCCTTTTGGAGTAATCTTACCGATAAGGAGATCTCATCATTTAACAATTGAACCAATTCTTATGATACCTTCTTCATCAAGATTTCCTAACTTAGCCATAGATACTCCAGGAATATCGTTAGTAGTTTCTTCAGGTCCAAGCTTTGTTTCAGCAACTTCAATTTCATATTCTGAGATCATGATAGATGTTAATTCATCATCTTTTACTAATCTTTGAGAAATAATGATGGCATCCTCATAATTATATCATTTCCAAGGCATGTAAGCCACTCTTAATGATTTTCCTAATGCCATTTCTCAATTAACTGAACAAGGTCATTCAGCTAGAATATCTCAAGCTTTTACTTTTTGTCCTAGTTGAGCAACTGGGATTTGAGTCATACAAGTTTTTGAGTTTGATCTAACGAATGTTTGAAGTTTATATTCTTTAACTCATTCCTTATATTTTACTTTTACAGTTCAACCATCAACATAGATAACTTCTCAATCACCTTCAGCCTTAACAACAGCATGAGTCATTTTTACAATTTCTCATTCTAATCATGTTCCAACTAATGGAGCATCATTCTTTAATAATGGCTGAGCCTGTCTCTGCTGGTTTGTTGCAACAGAAGCACGTACAGAGTCGTTATGATCTACGAATGGAATTAATGATGTGTTAGGTGAGAAGATTTGAGAAAGGTTAACATCCATATGAGTAATATCATTTACATGGAATGTTTCCATTTCAGAGAAGTGTCTTGCTGCTACTCTATCAGATATAATATTGTTATATTTATCTATAGGTGTTGTAGCATCGGCAATAACTACTTTTTCATCCATTTCAGGAGAAATATATTCAACTTCACCTGTAAAATATGGTTTTACAGCAACTGGTTTCTTTAATTTTCCATAAAACTTAGCAATTGTAGCTGCTGTTTTTTCATCAATAACTTGATCTTCTTTTATGATTAATTTTTTAGTAGGATTTCCTTTTGCATCTAGTTCATAAATATCACGATGAGCAATTCTTCCTGTTAAATCTTCAACAGTTGGATTAGCTTCACGGAAGATTTTTAATGCAGGTGTTTCAAGGAATCCTTCAGCATTAATTCTTGAATATAATGATTGATATATTACAAGTCCGATGTTTTGTCATTCTGGTGTTTCGATAGGACAGATTCTTCCATAATGTGATGGATGAACGTCTCTCACCTCGAATTTAGCTGTTTCTCTTTTCAAACCTCCAGGTCCAAGAGCTGTAATTCTACGTTTATGCTCTACTTCTGAGAGTGGATTAATTTGATCCAAGAACTGAGAAAGTTGAGAAGTAGCGAAGAATGATTTGATTGAATTATCAATCATCTTAAAGTTTACTAGATCAGTAATCTTTAGAGGATTTTCCATATTCAATACTGAAAGCTTTCCTCTTACACTCTTAACGAATTTTCTCATTACTGGTTGAAGGTGAGCATAAAGGATTTCTCCCATTGTTCTCACTCTCTTATTTGAAAGATGATCTGAGTCATCTGTATAATATCATTTCTTATGATTACATAAGTTAACCAAATATTTAACAGCTTCTACGATATCTTCTCAATCGAAAATATTAGCTTCTACTGATTTTAATGGTTTATTAAGATTTAACTTAGCATTAATTTTTCTTCTAGCAATATTACCAACATAGATTCTTTCTGGAAGAAGGAATTGACCTTTAACATAATCTAACGCAGATTGTTGGTCGATAAGTTCTCCAGGTCTAAGTTTAGAATAGATATGTTCTGCAGCTGTTAATGCATCAACTGTAGGATCTTTCTTAAGAGTAATATCAATAAAATCTACATCTTCTTCTTCAACTGTATCCTTAAACATTTCTCTAATTGAATCATCTGTCTCAAGTCAGAATACTCTAAGAAGAGATGTGATAGGGAATTTTCTAGACTTATTAATTCTTGCTACGATGTTTCATGTCTTTTCAACATTAACTTCAAGCCAAGGTCCATTTTCTGGGATTAATTTAAATGAATACCAGAAATCTTTCTTTCCATAGAAGATTCCGTATGACCTAATGATCTGAGAGATAATAACTCTTTCAACTCAGTTGATAATGTAAGAAGCTGATGGGGTCATCAAAGGAAGAATTCAGATATTTGCTCTTTTATTGAACAAAACCTTTTCAGAAACTTTCTTTGTTTTTTCATCCTCTACTCTTTCTACTAACTTAACTTTAGCAGTAATAATACCACCATAAGTTAATTCCTTCTTTCTACAAGTTTCAACTGATTCAATAGGTTCAGATACTTGTAAATCTGAGATAGTTACATACATTTTTTCTCATGCAATATCCCAAATATTTTGTACATCATCAAATAATTTTCCTAAATAGATGTTTACAAAATCATCGTATCATTTCTTTTGTAACTCCAAAAGATCAGGAAGTTCTCCATAACTTCTAGGAGTTGTAAGATAAATTCTTCCATCCTTTTGATAGTAATCTTTAAAGATTTCTTGCAAATGTGGAGGAAGTTCAGAGGCTGATGCTTTAATAGGTGTAGCTTTTTTTGCAACCTTTGCAGGAGCCTTTTCAACAGCCTTGGTTTCCTTTTTAGCAACTGCCTTTGCTGGCTTAGCTGCTTTAGCTGTTGTTTTGCTCGCAACTTTTTTAGTTACGACAGAAGAAGACTTACTCTTAGCGGCAGCCTTCTTTTCTCATGCTTCTTTTTTATTTACCATAGGTATGTTTGAAGTAGAAAATAAACAAAATAGTTAAGTTGTTTTCTAACACTCTAGAGATTAACTGAAGGAAGAACAGCTTATTTCAAAGACCACATCCATTGTTCAAGCCTCCGTCTCCAACCTTTCTCTATTTTGTTATCTATGTAAGACAAATGTCTTCTATTAAAACGCCAAAAGACAGAAAGGTTATTTCTGTCTTTGTACTGTTAATTGATGTCTTCCTTTTGCTCTTCTACGAGCGAGTATTCTTCTACCAGTCCATGAGTTCATTCTTTCTCTGAATCCATGAGTTCTAATTCTTTTAGCCCACTGGTATTTTCTAATTCTTCTTAATTTACTAGCCATTTGGAATGAGAGATACTAAATAAAACACTACTATCTGCTTATAAAGCTGAGCAATCCTAATGTTCTTGCTCTAATAATTTCCTGCCTTACTTTCTTCTGAGTATTTACAGAATTACCAGTATAGAGTCTTGGTTTAATATCTCCAAATCTTGTAAGGTAGTATCTTAAGATTGGGATTGATTTCCAGTTAATGTATTTTGCATTTCTTGCATTTGCAAAGAAATCAATTTTTTGACCGTATTTCTTATCTTGAATATCTTCTAACACTTTATCAAATTCGTGTTGTAATTTCTCAAAGTGGAAGAATTCTTGATCATTACCCATCTTATAGATTTCGTATTTTACAACTGCATTGTTATAAAGAAGTGAATTTTTAACTTCCTTAACTTGAGCAGGAGTAAGGTTTAATAAGTATGATACAAAATAAGCTTTTGTATTCTTATCCTTGAGTTTATAACAAAGATTTTGAATTCCGATTTCATCTTTGTCTTTTACCTCGAATTTCGCTTCAAGATCAGCTAAGAATGCTTTTCTATCTGCTTCAGAAGTGTTTGCATTAAGCAATAACACTAATTCATAATTTTGCATTAACTTGCGAAATAAATAGATAAAACAATTATTTTAGATTATACGCCGACAAATTAGATAGCAAATCTGTAGAATTTTTTAATTTCAAATCCTGCAGGGATTACTTCTTTAACTTTCTTAGCTCCATCTCTAATGTATTCTTGTTCAAGAAGAACAACATCAGCGAAAGCTTTATTAATTTTACCTTTAACAATATTTTCAATCATATTTTCAGGTTTTCCTTGTTTCTTTAATTCTTCAGTGAATTCAGCCTTTAACTTTTCTTTTTCTTCAGCTGGAACTTCATCGAATGTAAGATAATCAGGATCAAGAGCAGCAACTTGAAGAGCTAATTCTTTAGCAACAGCTTCATCACCAGTATAGTATACTAATGAAACTACTTTGTCACCTGGATGAGAATATGCATAAGCATTTTCTGAAGTGATGTGCAATCCACCAACTTTCATATTTTCTCCAATTGATCCAACAGCTTCAGCAATTAAAGTATTAATTTTTTCAACTAATGAAGCATCTAATTCTTCAAAGCTTGAAACTTCACCATCAACATCTTTAAGAACATCAAATACTTTATCAAATAACCCTAAGAATGTTTCATTTTTAGCTACGAAGTCAGTTTCACAAAGAAGTTTTAATACATATGTTCTTCCATTATTGTGAGCAACTTTAATTAATCATTCATTTGTTTCTCTACCAGCCTTTTTACCAGCTTTAGCGATACCTTTTTTTCTTAATATTTCTTGAGCCTTCTCAAGATCACCTTCAGCTTCTACAAGAGCATTTTTACAATCACCTAATGGTGCATAAGTAGCATCTCTTAATTGCTTAACTAAGTTAATATCTATATTCATTATCTAATGTGAATAGAAATAAAAAAGTAATAATTTACTATTTATTAAAGAAAACGAGATATTATTCCGTTTTTTTTAATAAATAGTACTTCTAACCTAACTTATCTGGTAAATTTGGTGAGATTTCTTGGTCTAGATTACTCATTTCCTCGAAATTATCAAGAGAAATTCACGTATCAGTTGCAATATCTCAATACACTCTTTTTTTAATATCAAAGAGTCAAAGTAACCATCCTCAAACATCAGCATATAATGTCTTCCACTTTTCATTTTGTAGAAGATTAGCTGAATACTCCCCTTTCCATGCTTTATAAATAAAAATTACCATAATAACCAAATTTGCTAACACAAAAAGGAATGGTAACCACTTTAATACAGGTATCCAAATCAATATAATCCAAGCTAAGAAAAGAATCATTGTTGTACAATACCAACCCATAGCTTGTTTATAATGAAAGTATTCATAAACTGATAACTCTTCTTTGCCCGAAAAAAAGAACAATCCTATCAAAAGATAGGCAACAATTGCTCTTTTTCTTTCGGACGAACTAGGCATATAAGTATTTTCTTGCATAGTGTTTATTAAGAAGAGTACAAATAGAAAGTCGTATTATAATAGGATTGATTTCAAAACAAAATCAAGACTTTGATAACTATTAATATTTGTTGTTACGATTTCATCTTCTGGCCAATATCTTGAGAAGTTAGTTCCAGCTATAACAATAGCTTCTAACTTACCTTTTAAGTTTTCTACTTCATCAATCAAAGTAGCAAGCATATTTCCATCTACAACAATTACAAGTTCAGGTCTTTTCTTGAGTTTTGTAACTCCTTTATAGACTTTATTTGCTCTATCAAAATTTCTTTTGTACACGAGTTGCTCTTTTTTAGTTAATGAAGCATATGCTTCAGAATCCATGAATTTTACCATCTCGTTGATAGAATCAATTCTCTTTTTATAGGTATCGAAGTTTGTTAAGAAACCTCCAGAAACCTTATAGTTTAGAAAAGATACACCAGCCTTTTCAGCCAAAGCTTCAAGTTCTGTTGCGTACATTTTCTTTTCACATACTACCAAGATTTCTTTACCAGCAGCTTTTGCTTCTGCAACCTTTTTCTTTGCTGTTTCAATTTGCTCAGCAATAACATCTGGATTGATTACTACAACTCCATTAGTAACTTCTGACCAGTATTTACTAGTCTTAGGATGAGCTTCATTCTTAAGTGTACCAATATGAGCTTGAGCAGCTACAACATCTTGAGCAGATACAGACATCCGTTGTAATACATTAAAATAAAAAGAAATCAAAATTAACTTTTGATTAAAGATAACTTTTAATAGTTAAATACTATTTAAAAGTTACAGTAGCTCCAGCTTCAGTAAGCTTAGTCTTAAGAGCTTCAGCTTCATCACTTTTAGCGTTCTCCTTAATAATTACAGGAGCTTTTTCTACTAATTCTTTAGCAGATTTAAGATCTAATCCAAGAGCTTCTTTTACAACTTTAATTACAGCGATTTTTTGAGCACCAGCTTCTGTAAGTTCTACATTCATAGCATCAGAAGCAGCAGCTCCAGCGTCTGCACCAGCAGCAGCTCCAGCACCACCAGCTACAACCATTGCAGCAGCAGTAACTCCAAATTCTTCTTCTAAAGCTTTTACAAGCCCATTAAGTTCAACAGCATTCATTTCTTTTACAAGATCGATTACTTGTTGTTGATTTTTAGTTAATTCCATGATTTAATTCAACATAATAAATAAAAGGAATTTTGAATAGGTTTATTCCTATTCAGCTTTTTTTGCAATTTGGTCAATCACACACGCAACTGACTGTAAAGGATAATTGAATAGGTATGCCAATTTTGAGAGAAGTTCTTCTCTTGATGGTATATTAGCAAGTTCATTAACGTATTCAGCGTTATGCCACTTTTTATCATACCATCCACCTAAGAATTTAACGCTTGTGTTGCTTTCTTTATCAGCAGCGAATTCTTTAGCATACTTATTAACAATCTTCATAGGAGCGTATTCTTCTCCATTTGCATAGAGAACAACTACAGATCCCTCAAGTTCGCTTTCAGCTACATCTTCGTAACCAGCTTCTTTTAGAGCTATCATAAACAAGTTTTTTCTGATGACTACATATTTACCATCAGCTCCAAGAACATCTTTTCTCATCTGAGTTGAAGTCACTACAGGAATTCAACTTTGTCCGAGAACTACTACATTTTTAGCAGCTTTTAAGTCTTGAACATACTGTTTAACTAGCTCAACTTTTTTCTCTTTTGAGATTGTCATGAGTAGTGTAACACCTGGAAATAAAAAATAACTCATTGCCAGAGTTATTCACTAATTGATGAATATATGATATTCATAGTAGTATTAAGAATAACCTCGGTAGGAACAGTTTATATCTATTACTAGACGACCTACGGTCTACGGCAAAGATAATAGTATATTAGTTTTATTTACAATAAAATCAAGTAGAAGTTGAAAAAAACTTTATATCTGATTGACATCAAATCAATATGATACCTATTTAATGCTTTTTATTTCTATTATTTTCATGCAATGAATGGATGAATTTAATTGATTCATCACAAAATTTGTTCTTTTTTCAATTAGCATTACCCTCCTTTTTTTTATTTTTATAATAATGATTAAGAAATTTTACAAAACTTGGTAAATCATCTAATCATTCAAAGACATGATGTGAAGTTTTTGAATCATTATAAAGTTTTTCTGTTACTAGTTCTCAGAATCTATTATATTCAAAATGTTTAAAACATTTATCAGCCCATGTATCTCAAATTCCTAATGCTATAGCATAAGGTAAAATTTTTTCGAAATATAAAGGGTCTTGATCTAATGTAACTTTTAATTTAGCATCCTCTACAGCCAATAGATATTTTTTAAATCATTTAATTTGTTCTAAGACTTGTACTCCATGTTGAGTAAGATATTTTTTACTTCAAATACTAAATTTCAATTTAATATCAATAATTCTCAGAATACAAGCTCCTGATAATATTAAAGGTAATCGCCATAGTAAAGCAAATGAAAAATAGAAAAGGAAAAATGATATTCATGTTAAAAGATATACTTCATTTGTTACACTACTAATATTTCTTCTATTATGTTTATAATCATATCGTGATGTTGTATCTCTTTGAGCTTTATAAAAGAAGTCTGAAGGAAGTCTTTCTAAATCTGGCAATGTACTAATCATTCTTAAATATACACGATTTCTATTTGGAAAGCACAATGCCCAAAAATCATGTTCAGGATCCTTATTATATGCATCATATCACATCATTGAAAAATTATCATCAAATGCAAGAATTGGTTCTTCTCTTAATTTTTCAAAAAACAATTCTCAATTATCATCCATTCATAGTTTTACATTTTTATTTGAGATTCGTTCATATAACATAGCTGGAAATACCTTTCATGTTGATCACCATTTATCTAATACAGCTACTTCAGCTGCTGTATAATATTTTGGCGGATCAAAAAACACGACATCTCTTAGTTTTATCTTATTTTTTCTATAATTTCTAATAATCCAAAATAAATATATTATCAGAGCTATTCCTCCGATAATACATAAAATAGTATCATATTCTCTTAATTTTTCTTCTAATGATAAAAAAGAGACAGTAACCAATGTTATAATCGCTGCTTTAAAAAGAAACTTAATTGGATTCTCAGATTCAGGTGTCTGATGAAAGCCTCGGAAATAGTACATTAATACCAATTAAATTAAAAATCACACTATTATTATAAGGATAATGAATATTCCTGCAAAAATTTAAGAATAAAAAATCTTAAAATTTTTACACCTATTTAAACAGCGCACGCTCCTCTTTTTACCATTTTTTTATTAATCATAAAAAAGTTACAAAAAAAACCCTCAAATTTGCAAAAATAGGAAAAAGATTTA